>Ga0123337_10003220_pt1 | contig 17662 bp, 17 predicted proteins | sample frozenSSSSmetaG_FD_89792 | JGI IMG/M metagenome (GOLD analysis project Ga0123337, IMG submission 89792) | Glacier valley bacterial and archeal communities from Borup Fiord, Nunavut, Canada, to study Microbial Dark Matter (Phase II) -... | ecosystem: Environmental > Aquatic > Freshwater > Ice >... | reverse complement strand
GGGGGGGGGGATATAATCTTGAGGTCGCAGGGGAAAGTAATACAAATTGCAGTCACTAGGGGGAGAATACATATTGCGGTCGATAACTCAAGTTAGCTATTTAGAGCAATTGTGGGCGTCTACCGTTTCTAGAATGAGTCTTTTATCAAACGCCGTTCTTTTGGGGACAGCCTACAATGTATCCATTGAATGACGTGAAATTCCTCCAATTTGGCCTAAATGGCCTGACCTCGATTGGAACCAGCGATTTCAAGGGATGCTCAGTTGTCATGATCGTCTCAGCACAAGCCGCCATTCTCGCTCACATTGCTCCCCTTCCTCCAAATTATGATCCATCGGATCCGGAAGCTGGAGATCGCCACTGCCGAACGAAGATGGACGAAGTGGGGGCATTGTATAAAGCAAACAGACGATGCTTCCCAACTCGTGGGAGCAGCTGGGTCCTGTGCGCTGTGTTCCGTTACGCTGTCGATCCTCTTAAATACCTTGGCTTACTTTGGGTGAACTGTGTGGGGCCCTACTCTTTCAGTGGCGGGAGGGGGAGTACCCGCGGCCTCGTTGCATTTTGAAAGGGCTGTAAAGGTGTCATGGCGATGCTGATGAAGTTCTTGCACGTTGATGGCTTTAGTGTGATTAGACACCACTGTCACGATGAGTGAGTTTATTTTTGAAAGTTGTGATGATTAGACAGACTTCCACATTGCTAAACCACCACAACACTATTCTAGCATGTGCACCACGCCTTGAAGAGATCTGTGCTAGGGCCACGATAGGAGTGAGCTCTTCATAGAGCAGAGGAAGACAGACACTAACATATATTTGTAGTACACGGACCGGTTGCTACTTGTATTAAGGATATTTGACTTCTCCGAATGCAACGACAGAAACGGAAATCAATTCTTGTGCATTTCTCATCTTGTTCTTCGGAACACGAAAGTCTGATTTGTGAGCCTGGAATCCCAGCTTATCTTTAAGTAATTGTGCTTTAGCACTAGGTTTGAGATATTGCATAGAACTTACTAATCGTAAGTGACTCGCCCCCGTGATCTCATTTCCTCTCCGTGTGCAAGATATTGTGTGATGATGGTCAAGTCTAACTCTAGCAGCGTCGGTGACCACAACTACCACATCTAATGGGCCAACTTCGACAGGTGTCACAGTTCCTAGACCAACTCAAGCAGGCATCATCGCCACCTGCAACAAATATGTCCTACAGAAGACTAATGTCTACTGTCAAGACATGGCCGACAACGCTGGCCTATCGCTCTCCCAACTCTATGCTTGGAATCTAGCACTGAAAGGCGATTGTTCCGGTCTCTTCCTAGGTTATGCATACTGCATCGGAGTGTTAACTAGTAGCTCCACAACTTCCTCAGCACAGCTAACATCAACTTGCGTGGGCATAGCACCCCCGGAGCAAACAGAAGCCGGCATTTCCTGCAACTGCAACAACTAGGTCAAGCAAACAGACGGTGTCTTCTGCTTTGACATGGCCGCCGCAGCCGGCATCCCTTTGCAGACGCTATACGATCTAAATCCAGCTTTGAAGGGGGACTGCTCTAGTCTGCAAGTCGGACATGCATCCTGCCGTAGATTAGCAGGTAGCACAACTTCGACCATCTCTTCGAAAACCTCAACTACCTCTTCGAAACCATCGTCAGCAGCTCAGCCAACCCCCACTTGTGTGGGGGGAGTCGCTCCTCCTGAACAGGTGCAGACAGGCATTTCGTGCAGATGCAACAAGTGGGTTAGACAAGCTGATGGGGTGTTCTGTTACGATATGGCCGCTGCGGCAGGGATCCCACTGCAGACATTATATAATCTCAATCCGGCACTGAATGGAGATTGTAGTGGGCTTTGGGCGGGCTATGCATATTGCGTTGCTCTCGCTGCATAATATTAGTCTTTCCTCCTCTTCTCGAAGCTTATTTCCTGTACATCCTTTTCTCGTGATTCAATAGCAATAGGGGATTTTGCTCGATGGAGTTCCGAAGTTGACTTTGGGAGAGGAAATATGATTTGGCAGTAATGCTGCTTCAGCCCTTGTAGACGTAATCCTTCCCGCGAAACATCTTCCTGTACCCAAAATCTATAATCTCATGCCATACGTTCTGCAGCCATCTCGGGGTCGTCTTCTGGTACCCATAGAACGTAACCGAATTCGGGCTATCCTTCGGTGCATTCCTCGCTGCTGCCGCAAACTGTATGCCCTCACACGCCTCATCATAATCCACATCCACAACCTTGACAACAACCAGATCCTCTCCTTTCGTAGCTTGGCCATATTTCTCGCCCCCGGGAATTGTCTGCAGAGGATCCGGAGCTTGGAAGATTGTCTTGATGGTCTCCCCATCAATCACAACAAAGGTGCCGTGCCGCATGTCGTGAAATCCATTGTTCCTCAAAACGCCCGTCTCATATTCCGCCGGCCAGCCGTATTTGGCGCGGAAATGCGTTCGGGCCTCTGCGACGCTGGCAGATGGAAGGCGGATAAACTCGATCTCGAGGGGGATCGTTATACCCCATCGCTCCTCGACATTAAGGCGTAGATTGGCTTCGACGTATGCTTTGAATCGCTCGCAGACACGAGTATCGAATTCTTCTGCTTCATGGGTAGATGTCATGGAGGTGGAGGCGGGGTAGGTGCAATAGGCTGTGAAGCCCCATACCCCAGGAGATTCCTCCATATCGAGGGCCTGCAGAAACTGTTTCGCGTCTTGAGCCATGTTGAAGATTCGTCTGGGTAGAAGTCGGAGAGGGTGTAGTTTGGCCCTGCTGACGGGCAGAAGCTGCTATTTATCAAGTCACTTCGCCGCTCATTGCGATTTTCGTTAGATTTACCAGGGTTGGAAGCCTGGTCGCTGGACGTTTCCAAATATGAATTGATGTTTGGCGATCGCTTTTCAGCGAGACTTAATTCCGACCATGAGACTCTGTTAATGAAGCGTTGGAAATATTTCTGTCTATATACCAGTAGAGTAGAGAAGTTGTTGGATCTAAATCTAAGACATGTAATGGACTGAAGAGTGGAAGTATAATGGGCAACCAGCCTCATCCCTCGTAGACGACCAAATGTGCTTTCTTTCTTTGCTTCGATGCAGAGATCTGAGGCTCATCATCCTTTGTCAATGGACATGGGTCATTTGGTACAAGTGGGCTGGGAAGCCAGTCGGATCGCAGCCTTCTCTCCACACTGTGCTGATTCTCATCTTGCAATTCGCAGTCGCCGAATTTGACGATTTGGGTTATGTGTCTACACATCTTCGCTTGTTGTCTGCGTGTTCAGTTAAGCAGTCTTTCTATAAAAAATATAGACAGAACCCTCACCTGAAACGGTGTGTTGAGTAGGCTTATTTTTTTAAAGTGGCTATAGTCTTTGCATGCGTTAATATTATATAGATTAAGAGGTAAAGAATAATATAAAGATAATATTTCCTTATAATTTTTTAGTAGCTTAAATAAAAGCTTTTAAGAAAACTAACTTACATATTTTTAATAGTCAGTCTTCTTTTAGCCTAATACTTTCTTAATCTTTAAATTATAAACTATAATATTCTTAAGACTACTATAGTAAAATTTATATCTCATTTTATCTTATCTCATTTTATCTTATCTTATCTTATCTAACTGTGCTAGTCTTAAATAGTAAAAGTTACCCTAATTAGACTAGGCTCTTAGCATACAAATATTCATGAATATGAATACAACCTTGTATTCATGAATATATTTAAATTTCTAACCCTAAGCGCCTTAAACTCATAAGTATGAGTTTTTGAGTAACTGAAGTAGCTCATGATTTCTTATGTTTTTGTAAGAAGCCTGGCGATGAACAGGTCATCGGAACATCTCCGCACTACAATGCGGGGAATCCTCAAAATCCCCCTCCATGCGCTTTCCGCGTTAGCTAATTAATGAACTTCATCATGTCCCTTAAAAGTATAAGTATATCTTATATCTCTCTTCCCCATCCTATCCAGTAGCTCCATATCTCTTGATTCGGCAGGCTTTTGTCCAGTCTCGAACTCATCCCGCCCTCTAATCTCTCGCCAGAATGTCGCCCACATCGCAGTCGCAGCTTGAAGGCGTTCAAGACACCTTCCACCTCTACACTTACTATCGTTCCTCCTGCTCCGCACGCCTGCGCATCGCACTCAATCTCAAGGGCATCACTCCGACGAAGACATTCATCAACCTGATCGGGAACGCGCAAAACGGTCCAGACTACACCTCCGTCAACCCATCGCACAGCGTGCCGACCCTCGTCATCACCAAGCCGTCTGGCCAGACAACAAAGATCACACAGTCGATTTCAGCGCTGGAGTACTTGGAGGAGGCCTATCCACACCTTGCACCTCTGCTGCCCAAGGACGTCGACGCGAGAGCCACAGCGCGTACATTGGCTCAGATCATCGCGTCCGATGTCCAGCCCGTCACGAACCTGCGGATCCTCGTCAGGATCGGCGAGTTAGGGGGCGACAGGCTGGCATATGCGAAGGAGATGATGACGGCGGGGTTGAAGGCTTATGAGGCGATCGCGAAGGAGAGCGCGGGGAAGTACTCGGTGGGCGATGAAGTCTCGTTGGCCGATGTGTGCTTGGTGCCCGCAGTATGGGGGGCCGAGAGATTCGGCGTGGATTTCTCCGAGCTTCCTACTTTGAAGGCGGTGTACGACAGAGTGAGTGCACTGCCGGAGGTGCAGAAGGCGCATTGGAATAGGCAGGAAGATACGCCGGCTGAGCTTCGGGGCTGAGTCTGGATCTTGATCTGCAGTGAGAAACTTGAGGAGACTTTGGGCTAGATTCCGAGATGCTGGGACAAAACTTTTCAGAAAGGGAGGAGAACTTGACTGCCGGCGTGGCTTGCTGCATTCAGGGGTATGAGGCGCATCATCGTAGGGTCACAATATGCCGAGCAGTGTTGTAGACAATACTGCGAGTTAATTGAGTTTCTTGCACAGAATACCCCTCTTTCATCTTTCATGCCGCCGCCCTGATTTGGCCGGAACAGTGGTTTCGGAACGGATGCTCTTCCTCGACGAATCGTCCATAGAAATGACAACATCACAGGATATGTGCAATCTATCTATAAACCTTACTCACTACGACGGCCTTTTTCCCTTCGCGGATGTCGCAGAGAAACGACGTCGTCCGAGTCATCCGATTATTGATGGAAAATCCACCCCGTCCGAGGATGTTGAAACAACTTCATATATTCCTCTTGGCATTGTCTGCGACGTCCCGTGATGCACCACCTTCAACTCTCCTCTCTTCCTTTCCCATTCGTGGACAGTTTCTCTTCCGTCCTTCGATTTCTCTCAAAAGGGCTCTGCGACATCGAAAATACCTTTCTCGATGTCTATTTACATACAACACCCCAGCTATCGGCAGACAAAATGGACGTAACGCGTAAGTTGATCGAGTTTGGCCTCGAATGCCGCGCGCATGGATCGCTGCAGGGCTCGACCCCGCAACCAGCAATCTATCTCTGAGCCCCGAGTGTTTGAGGACGCTGCTTTCGTGCTCACTGTCGCTCCACTCCAGTTCCGCCCATCGAGTCGCGATTTCAGAGATGTTCGTATTTCTGCGTGGGAGGAGGAGTTCGCGCAGGATTTCCAGATGCCTGCGTGACCGCGTGGATTTCCGACTCCCCCGAAGAGAGGGGAGATGCTCAATCCTGAGAGTGGAGTTTTTATTTCCGTAGAGATAGCGAAATAGGTCTGATGAAGGTCTTGGGTAGGATTGGACTGAGTGCAAGACGTATAAGTAGAGGACGTTTCTTTTGCTGTGTGCTCTTTCTTCAATGCATTGCATCACTTCATTCAATCGTTAAGCTTCTTTGTATTACTACATTTTTATATCAAATCATCCATCATGAAGTTCTCCCTTCTCTCTCTCGGTCTCCTGGCCAGCTCTGTCCTCGCGGCTCCGACGCCAACGTCTGACGAGGTCGCCGATGCCGCGCTGATTGTCAAGCGTGCCTCTATCTCCGACGTATGCTCTCGCCTTTCCATATTCCATTCTAAACATCATGCATGTCATCTAACAAACCACTCCAGGCGGCAACTGGCTTCGCCTCCCAGAACGGCGGCACAACAGGCGGTCGCGGCGGCACCACAACCACCGTGTCCACCTACGCGCAATTCACCGCCGCCGTCGCGGGCGATGCGAAGAAGGTCGTCATCGTCACAGGCACCATCACGCAATCTGCCAGCCAGGCCAAGGTCGGGAGCAACACCAGCATCATCGGGAAGAACTCCGGTGCCAAGCTCGTCAACTTCGGACTGTAGGCTCTCTTCCCCCTCTGCAAAGCTGCAGTTTTGACGGCGTGCTGACTATGCGAAGACTCGTCAAGGACAAGACAAACGTCATTATCCGCAACATCGCCATCTCCAAAGTCCTCGCCGGCAATGGCGACGCTATTGGCATTCGTAAGCCCCCCCTTCCTCTCCGCCACGAGCCCTGCCCTCTAACATTGCCGCAGAGAAATCCACCAACGTCTGGGTCGACCACGTCGACGTGTCCTCTGACACGACGCACTCCAAGGACTTCTACGACGGCCTCATCGACATCACACACGCCGCCGACTTCGTCACCGTCTCCAACAGCTACATCCACGACCACTGGAAGGCCTCGCTGATCGGGCACTCCGACTCCAACGGCGCCGAGGACATCGGCCACCTGCGCGTCACCCAGCACAACAACCACTGGCACAACATTAACAGCCGCGCGCCCTCGCTGCGCTTCGGCACCGGCCACGTCTTCAACTCCTTCTTCAGCAGCGTCGCCGACGGCATCAACACGCGTCTGGGCGCCCAGGTCCTCGTGCAGAGCAACGTCTGGGAGGGCGCCAAGAACGCCCTGTTCAGCACCGATGGCGGATTCGCCGTCCAGAGCGGGAACGACTTCGGCGGCGCGGCGAATACGGCCGCGGTCGGCACGATTAAGAGTGTGCCGTATAGCTATGCGCTTCTGGGCAGCGCGAATGTCAAGGCCGCTGTTGTGGGGAGCGCGGGGAATACGCTGAGCTTTTAGGCGAGGAGACTCTTGAGGACGATGGCGAGAGGGGGAGGGGAGGAGGTGAGACGAGGATGTTTGGCTGGCTGGATGGAAGTTGGAGGTGAGAGTCTTGAGGAGGCGGCTTGGAGACGGAAGCTTTGATTTGTATATATTCATATTCACTCCTTTAGCAGCTGCTCTGTTGCTCTGCTGTACATACACAACGTTTTTGGCAAGCAAAAATCTCGACTGGTGTTTCTCATAACGCTGCTCTAGAACCCCCCGTCCTGTCGTCCTTTCTCCACACGCACCGACTACACCAAATTCCCCCGATCCGCCTGATCCCGCTCCAGCGCCTCGAACAACGACTTGAAATTCCCCGCCCCAAACCCGTCGAAGTTATTCCGCTGGATGATCTCGATAAACACCGTCGGCCGGTCGAGCACATGCTTCGTGAACAGCTGCAGCAGATACCCGCCCTCGTCGAAGTCAATCAGGATGCCCAGGCGCTGCAGCGCCTCCAAGTCCTCCGCCAGCACCATCCCCGCAGCCTTGAGCTTGCGCCGCATCTCGGCGTAGTAGCTGTCGGGGATGCTGATGAACTCGACGCCGCGGGCGCGCAGGCTCGCGACGGCGCTGACGATGTCCGTCGTGCGCAGCGCGATGTGCTGCACGCCCGCGCCGCCGTAGAAGTCGACGTACTCCTCGATCTGGCTCTTCTTCTTGCCGCGCGCCGGCTCGTTGATGGGCATCTTGATGGTCTCGTCCGGCGAGGCCATGACGATGGACTTCAGCGCTGAGAACTCGGTGCAGATGTCCTTGTCGTCGACGGACCAGAAGCGGTGGAAGCCGAGCACCTTTTCGTAGCTGCGGAACGAGGGTTAGCAGGCTCACGAGTGGGATGGGAGGGCTGGGGGAGGGGCTTACTATTCGCAAATGTCGTTCATTTCGTCCCAGTCCTGGTTCCCAACGCAATGATCGACCGCCTCGAGAGTGACTTTCGGTAAGAGCATATTCAACGGATCGACCTTCTCACTCGCGGGCTTGTATCCCGGCAGAAAGACGCCTTTGTAATCCCTCCTCGATATCAGAGTGTGTGTCGTCTCGCCATACGTCTGAACCGTCGCCCTCCTGACACTCCCATCCCCATCCCGCACCGTTTCCGGCGCAGACACACTCTTGCCCCCATTCGCGACGGCGGCGTCGTACACGCGGTCCACGCTGTCGACCTCGAAAGCAACGTCCTTGACCGCGTCGCCGTGCCTCTCCAGATGCGCCGCGATGGACGCCAGCAGCGCCGCGTCCTGCGGGGTCTCGGCGCGGTCGGCGCTGCGCAGCGGCGACGTGAGCACGAAGGTCACGGCGCCGTTGCGGATGGCGTAGCTGGCGATGGCGCGCGAGCCCGTGGAGAGGTCGCGGTAGGCGAGCAGGCGAAAGCCCATGCGCGAGATGTAGTAGGTCACGGCCTGCTTCGCGTTTCCGACATACCAGTGGACGTGGTCGTAGCCGTGGTAGGCGGAGAGGGAGGAGGAGGAGGACTCGGTGTGAGTGGAAGGAGCAGATGGGTAGTCTGCATGGGGAGCCATTTTGGCTGGAGAGAGAGGAGAAAGGGACTTTGGCTTAGGAGTAATAGGTAAAAGCAGTGGTGAGACGGAGTGATAAACAACAATGGGAAGAATCAGTATCATGCAGTACCTATGGCTTAGGATGGTGAATGGAGAGGAGAGAATATATGAAGAGAAGAGAAGAAAGAGATGGGAAAGATGGAAGGATACGATGAGATAGAGATAGTATAGGAGACAAACAAGATATCAAACAAGATATCAAACAAGATATCAAACAAGATATATTCATACTCACCCACCTTGATTAGTACTTACTACTTATCACTTACTACAGTGGCCATCGTCATTCCGACGATACAGTCAGTCCAGATGGCAAGGGGAGAATAGACCGCGGACAGCCGACCTCAAGCGACGAGATGGATGACTAAGCCGAGTGGAAGGGAGCGGAATACAGTCCGCGCTAAGCCGAGCGGTGCGGAAGGCAAAGAGGCGGAAGGGCGGAAGGGCGGAAGATCAACACTCGTCCTCCTCCTCCGCGCCCTCTCACCGACTCACCGAGATGGACATGGAGATGGACATAGCTATGGATATGGACATACCTATGAATATGTATGGTAAGGCTCATGGTAAGGCTCATGGCATCAAGAGAGGTATCACAGTGCTACTCAGCCTTCATCTCGACATTCCCATATCTGCTTACTGCTATGAGAGAGTACATGAGAGAGTACACGAGAGAGTACATACCTCAAAGGCTGAGGTCATCTCATCATCCCATCATCCCACCATCCCATCATCCCCATCATGCTCTGAAAGCAGCCACGGAGCGCATCTCTGGTACCTCTTTGCTTTGTCATCCTCCCTGCTCTCGCTCGCCCGCCCATTCTCATCCCGACGGAAGCCGCAGTCACGGGGCTGTCACCTTCCTCTTCAACGGTAGGCATTGCTGCACTTTCCTTATGTCAGATCTCTATGGATATATCAGTTCAAATGTAAATAAGCATTTCATCTTCATTCTTGTTGCTACCCTTCTCTCCATTTTGTACCATACGCACTCTCATTCGGGCGGAATCACAATTCAGATATCATACATATATCACACTCTCGGCTCTGTCTCTGGGATTCGTGGAAACCATAACACCAGAAGTTGTCTCATACTCCGCACATGGACATCCTAACACCCAACGACGCCCTCATCCTCTCCACCCTCTTCAACCAAGATCCCCCGCTCCCGCCTGCACCCATCTCCTCTCCCACCCCTCCCTCTCCACCATCCCCAATCCGCCTCCTCGAGTCCGCCGCCATCGCTCCTCTCTCCGTCCCCGACCCTTCTCGCGACGCACTCCACCAAACCATCTCCTCCCTCACCGCCCTCATCTTCGACCACCCCACCCACGCCTCATTATACAACAACCGCGCGCAAGCCTTGCGTCTGCTCTACGGCAGCGACCTGACCGCGCCCGACGCGGCGGCGTCGGGCATGTACGAGGACCTGTGCAGGGCGATAGACATAGGCACAGGACTCCGTGCAGATGCGCCGGGGCGGGATACGCAGGATAGCGTGCTAGGGAAGGCGTATTCCCAGCGCGGATATCTCCTCTTGAAGACCGGCAGGAGCTTGCGACGGTTGGGCACGGAGGGGGCGCGGGGGGTCACGCTAGCACCCGCCCTGGAGGGATGCAGCGCGGACGTCTTGGAGCGGGAGGCCGAGGACGATTTCAAGGCCGGAGCGCGCTGGGGAGATGAAGCGGCGCGGTTGATGGTGGTGAAGATGAATCCGGTGAGGAAGTTGTGTGGCGAGATTGTCAGGGAGGCCATGGTTCGGGATATGCGGGAGTCAGGGGTTTTTGCGGGCATAGAGGGGGGAAGGTGAAGGAGGAGGAGGAGGAGGGGCTGCTTCTGCTTCGTTAAGGAGGTGGTGTGAGGACTTGGCTTCGAGGAGGCAGGACTTCTTTGCATGCATTCTTAAGCCCTTGGTATTGTGAGGATGAGGAAGGTTCATGTGGTATGGGCTCTACAGGAGATGTCTGGCTTTAGATGGCCGAGTGAACAAACAGGCATATTCGTTGCAGTAAGCCGATTCGATGGTCTTCTCTTCTATCAGATATTCGCAGTATCAAAGGTACGAGCAGATGACCTTGCACGCCTAGCAATAATTGACCAGGAGAGGTAAGCAAATTAGCCGTTGGTCTATCATCAGTCTAGTCCTAGTCTCTTGCAATTTTCCTCTCCAAGCCATCCCGTTTTGTCCACCTGCTCTTCAAAATCAAGATTCCCCGTCCTTTTCTTCCCTTCCTGATGCTCCTCATCACTTTTCAACCCTCCCTTCTCCCTTCGCGTCTCCTTCCTCCCGGCGCCTCTCGATGTCTCTTCAATGCCGCAGCCGCGCACGCATTCATAAGTCAGGCTCCTTCCTCACCCTGCTGCACGACTTTCTTCCCGTCCGGCTTGCTGTCGGCAGTCGTCTCCATCTCGCTGCGCAGCAGCCTGATTTGCGCACGGATTGCCGCGAGAAGGACGTTATCGCGCAGGGACGCCGGAATCGCCATCTCCGGCATCGTCTGCTTGCCCTCCGCGCCCTCGCCTCCGTCCCGGGCGTCTGTGCAGTTTTCGACACCAGGGCCGCCGGCTTCTTCGGCCTCGACGATCACGGTGCTCGCCGACGACGTGTTGCCGCTATCCTCGCGGCCAGGGGCGAGCAGGGACTGTCCGGGGGCGATGGAGCCGTGCGCGACGCCCAGCAGCGCGACGAGGAAGAGTTCCTTGAGGTACGCGAAGCTGAACCCGTCGGTCCACTGCGCCACGACGCTGCACATCTCGTCGTTCCACTCGACGTCCTCGTTGCCCTTGAGCTTCTCCCTCCAGGACTCGCAGTACGCCCTGCGCTCAGCCTCGCCGGGCAGCTTGAAGTGGTACTTCCGATCGAAGCGGCTCGGGCGCTTGACTATCGCCGGGTCCAGGGTCTCGAGGTGGTTGGTCGAGCCGATCATGCAGATGCCCTCGTTGCTCTCGAGCCCGTCCACCTCGTTCAGGAAGTACGACCGCGTCTTGTCCGTCACGAGGCTGTCGAGGTCCTCGAAGATCAGCAGGCACGGCGCCATCTCCCGCGCCTTCTGGAAGATGCTGCGGATGCTGTGTTTCGGGCCGCGCACGTGGTCATCGAGCGACTTGACGTACAGGCTCGGCACGGGCTGCGCGCCCCCCGGCCCGGGGCGCTGCAGGCTGTTGATCAGTGCCCTGATGCTCAGCGTCTTCCCGTTGCCGGGCGTGCCGTGCAGGATCAGCCCGCGCCTCCAGGGCACGCCGAGCGCGGCGTAGAGGGCGCGCGAGGCGAAGAACGCGGCGACGTCGCCGAGCAGCCCGCGCTTCGTCGCCGGGTCGAGGATGGCCGAGTCCCACGACACGCCCTGCACCGAGGCGTACAGCGCGCGGTCCTTGCGCCACCGGCTGTCGTCGAAGACGTAGATCTCGTCGTGCAGCTCGCTGCTCCACCTGCCGCACGCGAGCAGCAGTCTGTCGATGGCGTCGCTCGGGCCGTCGGGACGGCCGGCGGAGGCGGCGGGGAGGGCGGGAGGGAGGTGCAGGACGTAGAACAGCTTCGTGGGCGAGGTCGGGTACACGGACGCGTACTCGACCTCGTAGACCATGTAGCGCTCGCCCTCCCAGCCGTAGTCCCAGCGGCCGATGCGGACGTGGTCCCGCAGGACGCCGACGCCGCCCTCGGAGCGCGACCGCGGCGCGCGGTACAGGCGGCTGGCGTCGTGGTCGGCGCCGTGCGAGACGGACGCGGAGGCGTGTCCGGCCCGGGCGTAGCCGAGCAGGTCGCAGGTGCAGGGCGAGGTGCAGACGATGCTGTGGGCGGGGTAGGCGCGGCGCAGGATCGTGAGGACCTCGAGCTCGGTGGAGGTGCGCGGGGCGCCGAAGTGGGGGCGGAGGGAGGAGAAGACGCGGGCGTGGGGGTCTGGGGATGGGGATGAGGATGCCATTTCGAGGTCTTGGTATGAGGATGGGGAAGGAGTTGGGGAAGGGGAGGGTATGGTGGAGGAGCACGGGAGGTAGAGATTGAGGGTTGAGGCTCTGGCTGGGGATTGAGGGGTATTTTATAACTCACCTGGGCAGCACACACAAAGGTACCTAGACATAGGCACATGCGTGGTAGCAGGCAGCAATGCAGTCTTTTGTGTTATGCACCATATCAGCGGCTGAGAGGCTGTAAAGCAGGATGCACCGTCCCGTTCTTTGCAGTGTTCATGCGCACAGGAGACACAGAAGCCGAGACAACAGATATCTGTTGGTCTGTTGGTCTGTTGGTCCAATGAGGGTCTCACTTGAGGAGTGAGTGCATGTCACAGCCTTGTGCCAAGCGCTCGTTGCACTACATGCAGGGCGCCGCTGAGATGCAGTCGGTCGTTGCATTGCGTGCGTGGGACTTCTAAGATGTGATATGCTGTGCTATGCGTTGACTTCTTTTCCACTGCGGCGTCGCTGGGATGCTGGGACGCTGAGTTGCACGGCAGATCTATGGTGTTGGAGCTAGAACTTGTATGCATGTGGTTGTGGTCGTCAGGTTAGCGCTGGGGGTTTGGAAAATATCATTTCCTGTGAAGGATTGAAGGTCTCTCTTTTTATACTGCAACCTGGGATTGTTGTTAGGCCGTGATCTGATTTGTGATGTTTGAACTGTGGTTTGTTTCAGAAGATTTGGAGCTTTGTAATGGCAATAGCAATAGCACTGGCACTGCACTGGCACTGGCGTAAAGAGTCGAAGATGTTAGACTTTGGTATGCAAAGCGTAGAAACGACAGGACATGAAGCACGTAGAGATAATTGTTATCTGACCACAATACGGTACCGCTTGAAGGGACACAAGGGGACTATAATGGCACAGAGCCTCATCATCGAAGATTAGGTCAAAGCAGTCTAACAGCAAATCTTAATCTCCTCCGTGCATCCTGCCATTCCTTCCCCTCTTTCTCCTCCGCCTTAAAGAACTGCTCATTTGTCTCCTCCAACTTCGCCTCAACCTCAAATCTCACACCAAGCTCCTCTCCGACCTTGTCCCACAGCCCTTTCCAGGACTGTTCGTCATGACGGAACACCTCTCCTCGACCATTCTGCGGATGCCCAATGACGCCGGGGTTCGCGCTTCCCACCTGCCTGCCGAGCAGCAGTGAGCCAGGAACCGGCCTGAGGAGCTTGACGACCCGCTTCGCGACCTCAACCTGCTTCTCGTAGCCGAAAAGGTGGAAGAAGGACGCCGAGTGGAGGATGTCGATTGTGCCGTCGAGCTGGGCCAATGCGGAGTCGGCATCGAAGACGTCTGCTTCGACGAAGGTGGCCTTGAGCCTGTCCTCGTCGAGGAAGAGCTCGTAGCCCAAGTTCCAGAAATCGAGACGCAGATCCGAGGCGTACAGGTTGTCGGAGGGGAGGCCGTCAGAGACGAGCTGTCGGATCTCCTGCCCGAAGCAGCTGCCCAGCTCGAGATATCTCTGGCCGGACTTGAGGCGCGTGAGGACTTCGGGATAGTTTGGCGAACCGATGAGACTCAGGTCGAGAAAGCGGTACATGCCAATGCATGGGTATGGAAACTGCAGCATGTCAGTGCTGGTGTGGTGGTGATCAGGGGCCGCGGGCTCTTCTCACAATCTCCCATGCCTGATTTCTCTGCTATGATGTCAGCGTCCCGATGATCAGCGTTCTCACTCAAGAGCGCGGCAAACTCACAACATCCTCAACGTGCTGGATGACCCTCTCCGCCGCGATCCCACTGTAATCCTCCAACAGCTTCCTCGCCGGGTCAGCGAGGCTCCCGATATGCTCGCGCCAGAACGGGGCTTCTTTCGCAAAGCGGAAGTCGGCGGGCGGGGCTACTGTTTCTGCGGCCATGGCGAGGAGCGCTGCTCTTCTTTAGATTGCTGTTGAGGTCTTGAGATCTTGAGATCTTGAGGGTTTTTATGAGATGTTCATAGAAGGAGAAAGGAGAGCCTTTCACGTCTATAAGAGGGATTGATCGGGGAATCACACAATATGGGCGCGGCATGGCGTTGACCAATCATTGCGGATGCTTAGAACTCAGCCTTTGAAGTCTTCAAGTCTTCAAGTCTTCACCTTTCACCTCAACACCAACACCAACACCAACATCAACAGAAACATCGCAGTTTGCAGTCCGCTGTTCAATCTGGATGTTGTTTACAAAACAAACAAAATCTCACGTCAGCTCCTCCAACGTCATGTCACATGTGCGGGGTAAGCTCCCCCGCCTTCTCCCCCGGCCCCGCCCCCGCCCCGATAAGCGATAGGCCTCCTCTCTATGCCGACGCAAGCCGCCCCTCGAGACCCGACTTCCTCATTCGGAATTTGCAGAATGACGCTCCTCGTCGTCCCTATTCAGAGCTCTTCTCTTATATCTTATATATCTTATATCTCTTATATGTCTTATAGATATATCATGCCCGCCAGTTTGGTGGATTATCAAGGCTTCTTGAAAGAAAACGAGCAGACTTAGTACATCTCTCAACCTAGAACTTCAATATGTTATTACCTCATGGTCTCGGAGCGACAAGCCTTGCTCTGCTCTTCATAGGAGGCGTAACAGCTGCATTCTTCATCTATGTGAGTCCGCTATTCTCTATTCTCTATTCTCTATCCTCTCTCTTCTATCCTCTATCCTCCTCTGTGCTCTCTCCTCCATGCTCTACCCTTCATCCCTCCTCCTCCATCTCCACCTCAAGATCTGAGAATTTCTCACTCCTCAACTTAAGACTGACATCTTATCCACAGGCCTTCACCGTTGCCATCTATCGCCTCTATTTCCATCCGTTAGCAAAATATCCAGGTCCCTTCCTCGCAAAAATCACCGACTGGCACCAGGTCTACCATGCCTACCGTGGGGACAGGCATTTGGAGTTCTGGCGAGCTCATGAGAAATACGGCAAGATAACACATTCTTCTCTCCCTCTACCCACAATCTCCAAGGACGCCCGCTCATATTCATCCAAGGCAAATTCGTGCGCTTCGGCCCAAACAGCCTGTCCGTAAACAGCAACACGGCCCTCAGCACCATCTACGGCTTCCACTCCAACGTCCAGAAGTCGGTCTTCTACTCCGCCTTCCCGCCTACGAAGGACACCTTCAATACGCACAGCAGTATCGATAAGCATGCGCATGCGAGGAAGCGCAGGGTGCTTTCTCATGCGTTCTCCGACACGGCAGTGAAGGCGATGGAGAAATACATTTTGCAGAACGTTCGAGCCTTCACCGATGGGCTCGGGCGCGGATCCTCGACGAATGCGATGCGAAACGACGAGAAGAATGGATGGAGTGCGGCCCAGAACATGGCAGACTGGTGCAACTACCTCACCTTCGACGTCATGGGCGACCTCTGCTTCGGGAAAGCGTTCGGCATGCTCGAGAAGCCCGACAACCGCTTCGCCATCTCCCTCATCGGGAATGCGGCGCATAGACATCTGATCGTGTGTTCCCCTCCGCCCTCATCTCTCAAGCCGCTAACTCCAGACAGTGCGGCACCATGCCCCTCCTGCACGAGTACCACCTCGACCGCGTCCTCTTCCCCGCCCTCGCCGCCGGCCGCGAGCGGTACATGCGCTACTCGAAAGCGCAGTCGGCCGAGCGCATGAGGAACACCGACGTGGACCGGAAGGACTTCTTCTACTACCTGCTCGCGGCCAAAGACCCCGAGACGGGCGCGAGCTTCACCGTCCCCGAGCTCTGGGGCGAGAGCAATCTCCTCATCATCGCCGGCTCCGACACGACCTCGACGGCCCTCGCGTCGGCCTTCTTCTACCTCGTGCACAACGCCGCCGCGCTGTCGAAGGCAACTCACGAGATCAGGGCCGCCTTTGCAGATGTGGAGGATATCTGTGCCGGCGGGACGCTGTCGTCGTGCACGTACCTCCGCGCCTGCCTCGACGAAGCAATGCGCCTGAGCCCGCCCGTCGGCGGCATCCTGCCCCGCGAAGTGTTGGAAGGTGGCCTGACCATCGACGGCGAGCACATCCCCGCCGGCATCGACGTGGGCACGCCGCACTACACGCTGCACCACAACGCGGCGTACTATGCCGACCCCTTCGCGTTCAGGCCCGAGCGGTGGATCGTCGGCGGAGACGTCACGCCCGAGGCCGTCAGCATCGCCAAGTCGGCGTTCTGTCCGTTCAGCGTCGGGCCGCGGGCCTGCATCGGGAAGGGGCTGGCGTACACGGAGCTCACGATCGCTTTGGCGAGGGTGCTGTGGCTGTATGATATGCGTCTGGCGCCGGGGATGAGGGTCGGTGAGGGGAGGAAGGGGGCGGAGTGGGGGAGGCAGAGGGAGGATGAGTACCAGCTCAGGGATTCTTTTACGAGTTTGAAGGATGGGCCGATGGTGGAGTTTGCGCGGCGTTGAGGGGGTTGGGATGTGGATTGAGCGGAATATGTATTAGGGAGGAAATGCGTGGTCTGAAAATTGAGAATAAAACAAAAAGATGTCTACCTCGATGCAAGAATGAAGGAAGGAGCGCAACTCTGGAGGCACGTGATCATGAAACACGAAAGAAGGGGGAGATGGAGAGAAAGGTAGAAGAAGACTGTTGCAATTGATGGATGGCCATAGCATAGCTCGCAAGCGAAGAATATGCGCTGCTTACTGTAGTCCGCACGTCATAGGGCTATACATAGCAAGACCCACGCACGCACAAACGAGGCGCTGTTTTTCCGCTGAAGAAATGTCGTCTCGACGCCACGCCGGCCTTGTGTGCTCGCTGGCTTGCTTGAGCCCTTCCCAAGGCGGACGAGCCAGCATCGGGCTTCTGCACCTGCAAGGAAGAGCTTTCTCCCAAGGTCCAGGGCTCGCCCGGAGAGGAAGGGGTCTGCAGGACCGGATGGCTTTGGGACGAGGGTGCAGGCGCCCCGGTGGGGTGGGGCTTGGGAGTGGACGTAGGAGGGACGAGAGGCTGCAAGGGGGCGTGGATGGCGGGCGGGGCGTGCGTGGTCGGCGAGTGGGAAGGATGCCGCGCCTGGTGGTGATGGGCGTGGCTTGGGGAGAGGAGGAGAGGGAGGGAGAGATGGATGGCTGAGGTGAGGCAAGGATGTGGAGGGAGAGGGGGAAGG
>Ga0123337_10003219_pt1 | contig 17665 bp, 14 predicted proteins | sample frozenSSSSmetaG_FD_89792 | JGI IMG/M metagenome (GOLD analysis project Ga0123337, IMG submission 89792) | Glacier valley bacterial and archeal communities from Borup Fiord, Nunavut, Canada, to study Microbial Dark Matter (Phase II) -... | ecosystem: Environmental > Aquatic > Freshwater > Ice >... | reverse complement strand
GTCTGGACGCCGCGGCCGCGGGCGAACTGGCGGGTGGGGCTGAGGGTTTTTTCCAAGTTCTGGAGTATGTCGCGGAGTGAGGCGGCCTTTTCAAAATCCAGGGCTTCAGCCGCGGTGCTCATGTCGGCACGCAGGGTATCGAAGACCTCGCGTTTGCCCTTTCCCTCAAGGATGCGGCAGGCTTCCTCGATTTTCTCGAAGTAGGCTTCACGGGTGATCCGGCCGATGCAAGGGGCTGAGCAGTTCCGGATGATGTCGGCATTGCAGTGTTTGTAGTCGGCCTCGCCGGGATTGACGGGGCGGCAGACGCGCAGGCCGAGGCTGCGGTTGAGCCACTCAAGGGTGCTGTGCAGCGCGCTGGAGTGGGGAAATGGGCCGAAGTAGCGTGAGCCGTCCTCCTTTTTCATCCGGGTGGTCTGGAAGCGCGGCCAAGGATCGGCGAGTCGGATTTTCGCGAGGAGGAAGCGTTTGTCATCGCGGAAGGCAACATTGTAGCGGGGCCGGTAGTCCTTGATGAGCTTGCCTTCCAGCAGCAAGGATTCCTCCTCGTTGCGGACGGTGTGAAACTCGAAGTCGTGGATGGAATCGATCAAAGCCCGGGTTTTCACGTTGGAGCGCATCTTTTGAGACGCCATGAAATAGGAGGAAACGCGGCGCTTCAGGTCACGGGCCTTGCCGACATAGATGATCGAGCCGAGACGGTCCTTCATGAGATAGACCCCGGGTAGGTGGGGCACCTCGCGGAGCTTGGCTTTGAAATCGGGTGTGGACATGGGGGATGGTGCACGCCGGCTCGCAGAGATCTGGTTACGCCCGGGTCGTCGAAGCTCCCGGGCCTCCAGTTACCTGACGGGAGCGACTGCTTGAGATCATCGGCTTGAGCGTGCGTTTCGCAAGCCGTGATTGGGTAATATCCACAATCTCGCTTGACACCGGGAATGCGGTCGGTTCCTTCTTGCACACGTAAGTATGCTGCGAAAACCCCAAAAAATCACCGCGCCGATCTTCGCGCTTTTCGCGTGCTCTTTCTTAGGTGTCAACACCGCCTCCCGCGTGGATGCGCAGACCCCGCCAGCTGCCCCTGCGGTTCCCGCCGCACCCGTGGCGCCAGCAACATTGAACCGGCTTTTCACCGAGGCGGAGACGGCCTTCGCGGCGAAGGATTACGCCACGGCGGTTGCCAAGATTGAGGAGTTGCTCAAAGCCCTGGGCCCGAACAAGGACGCGCCGCTCGAACTGCTATATTTCAACATCGGTCTTGGAAATCTGTTGGGCGGCAAGCCCGCGGAAGCCGAGGCCGCATTCACCGAGTGCTTGAAGCGCTTTCCGAAGGGCGAGTATGCCAGCCGGAGTTACCTGGGCGTCGGCCGGGCGTGCATCGACCAGGGCACCCCCGAGAAGAAGCTGCGCGCCATCGATGCGCTCAAGCTAGCCGCCCAGGATCCTAAATTTCGTTCGGAAGCCGGTCTCTGGCTCGGACAAGTCTACACGGATTTGGGCAAACGCGATGAAGCCCTGGTTGTTTTCAAGAGTCTCATGGGTTCGGACATCCGCTCGCCCCAGCAGACCACGGCTGCCGTGGAGGTCATCGGGCTTCTAGCGGATACGGGCAAACTCGAAGACCTGATCAATTATCTCGACCGATTGAGCAATCAATCGGGAGTTCGCGATGCCATCGCTTGGTATGCCAACCAGGTCATCGTGCGCGGTGACGAGCTGGTAGGCTCGCAGGCGTACGAGGCCGCGCTGGCGATCTATCGCTCGGTTCCGCCACGCAACCAGATCATCGAGACCCAGAAGGCCGCCTTGGAGTCGCAACGCAAGGACCAGAAAATCCTGGAAACCCGCGTTGAGTTAGAGAAGACCAAGCCGCTCGGGCAGCGCTCGAATGCGTCGGAATTGCTCAATAATCTCAAGCCTGCCATCGAACTCGCGGTGAAAGCGCTGCTCGCGGTGGATGAAAAAGCCGACCTTGACGCGGCCCTTGTGATGCGGCGCGGACGCTGCCTCTACTACCTCGACCGCCACGAGGAAGCGCTGGTGTGTTTCCGCACGATTCGCACCAAGTATGCGTCGTCGCCCGATGCGAAAGCCGCGGCTTATGCCGAGATTGTCATTCTCAACAAGCTCAAGAATATCCCGGAGATCAAAGTCCTCTGCGAGGCCTATCTGCGGAAATACCCTGACGCGGAGAACGCTGAGCAAGTCGGCACCCTCGCCGGGGAGGTGCTCGTGCAAAGCGGAAACTGGCCGGAAGTGGGTAAATTCTACCGCAGTCTCGAAACGAAGTTCCCCAAGTCCGAGAGTCTCGACCGCTACACCTTCTTCCAAGGGTTGGCGCTCTTCCAGGATGCGAATTTCAAAGAATCCACCCCGATCTTCACCAAGTTCCTCAAGGATTTCCCGAACAGCCCGCTGCTCGAAAACGCCCTCTATTATGTGGCGATGTCGAACTTCCTAACGAACGACTACAAGAAGACGCTCGCCACTTGCAAAGAATACCTTACCCGCTTCCCTGACGGTCGCTATGCCGGTGACATGCGCTATCGGCTCGCATTTATCGATTTCAACGACAAGGATGTCGATCAGTCCAATAAGATCATCAAGGATCTCAGTAACTTCCTTCAGCAGCACCCTGACGATTCCGCCGCAGGCTCGATGCTCTGTTTGATCGCAGATACCTATAAAAAGAAGACCTCGGACAAGCCCGACGAGTTGGCGAAGTTTGAGAAGCTCGCCTTGGAAGCCTACAAGAAAGCCGTCTGGTCCGACAGTCCGGATGATGTGATCCAGTATGCACTGGATTCTTCCACCACTCTCCTCCAGGGCAAGAAGGACTGGACCGGCATCGCCGCGCTCCACAGCGAGTTTCTTCAACGCAAGCCGGATAGCTCGTTGGCACTGCTTTCCGCCTCCTGGGTAGCGAAAATGAAAACCCGTGAAGGCAAGGGTGTCGAGGCTGCCGAAATGCTCGCAAACGCTCTCAAGTCTCGCGTGGCGAACCCCACGGCCGAGCAGGTCGAGTTCCTCATCGACGAATTGGTGAAAACCCTCGTCCCGCGCAAAAAACCATCCGAGATCGATGTGGATGCCGTGGACAAGCAGCTTGTAGACATCCTCAACCGGGCGATCGCCGGCCAAGAAAATGCGACAACCAACGCCCGACTCTATTATGCCCGTGCCCGACTCGCCCAGCTCTTGCGGCGCGCGGATCGCTCGGATCTCTATCTGAAGGGCATCGCGACGATCAATTCCAAGGATCCGTCCGTCCTCAGCCCGGCGCTGCTGGCCACCTCCGGAGACATCCTTCTCAAGCTCGGCAACCTCGATGAAGCGACGGCGATGTTCAAGCGACTCATCGACCGCTACAAGGACGGGATGTTTGCGGATGCCGGGCCCGTCGGCCTCGGCTACATCGCCCTGGCACGCAAGCAACCGGACGAAGCGTTGAAGATTTTCGACACGGCCTTGGAAAACAACCCGGGCATGTCCCGTTTCAAGGAAACGACGCTTGGCAAACTGGAAGCCATGATCGAACTCGGTCAATATGAACCGGCGATGAAGCTCGCGCTCGACACGGTGGGCGACAAGACCTTCCGCGGCGAGTCGGCCGGCAAGGCTCTGCTGCTGATGGGCGACATCTATCGGAAGCAGGCGAAGAAAGCCGCAGGGACGGACGAGAAACTTGAATTGCTCAAGAAAGCCCACGGCACCTATCAACGCATTTACGTCGCCTATCAGAGCTTTCCGGACGTTTGCGCCGAAGCTTACTGGCGGGCTTATGAGACCGCCAACGACCTTGGGAACACGAGCCTTGCCGATGAGACGATCAAGGCTCTTGCGGAGAACCCGAAGCTCAAGAACACCGCGCGTGCCAAGAAGGCCGCTGAGATCGCCAAGTAAATTTCCCAACCCATGATGTTTCCATCGCACACTTTTCGGACGGCTTTGTTGGCATGCGCATCCGTCGCCCTGCCGCTGTCCTTGGCTCATGCCGTTGAACCGGTTCGGATTGTCTTCCAGAACGGTCGGGCGGTGCTCCTTTCCGCCGTGGCGCTGCAAGGTGACAAGCTGGTGATCACCGGCGCAGCAGAGGGCTTTGCGCCCGGACAGTCCTTCCCGCTGACGGCGGCGGATCACATTTATGGCGACAAGCCCGCCGAGCTTAATCCGGGAATCGCCTTATTGTTAATGGGCAAACCGGATGAAGCTTTGAAGCTGCTCGAGCCCATCGTCGCCGCGCAACGCATCACCTCGAAGATCCCTGGTAATTTCTGGCTCGAAGCCGCGCGGGCCGCTCTCGTCGCCTATGCGTTGAATACCAATACCGCGAAATGCAATGACATCGGCAAGGAAATCTCCGACGCCACCCTTGAGCAGGGAATCGATCCCTTTGTCTCCCTCGGCAAGGTTCTGATGATGCCCGGATCGACGAAGGTGAGTGATCGCGACGTCGCCTTCCGCGACCTGACCACGGACAATCTACCCGCAGACGTCTGTGCTTATGCCTCATTTTATCGAGCGAACACCCTCAAAGGAGCAAAGCGCGAAGCGGATCCTGCGAAAGCCCTCAAACAGGAATCCGATATTCTCGAAGCCTATCTCATGGTGCCCTGCCTGTTCCCGTCCGGCAGCATGATCCTCAATAGCGTGGCCGAGCTCAATGCTTCTGAAATTCTCGTCGGCCTTGGCCGCCGCGAAGAAGCCATCGCTCTCCTTAACTCCTCTGTCCGCCAATCGACCGGCACCTTGGTGGCGGTCGAAGCCAACAAGCGTCTTGAAAGCCTCAAATAACCTGACCAACCTGCCCACACACAACCTCTCATTATCCACGCCATGAAAAACATGATCCAAAAGGCTACTTACGCAGCTCTCCTGCTTCTCCCCATGACTGCCTTCGGCGCGGAAGCGGGTGTGAAGAAACAAACCTTCATCCAAGTGCTCGCGCAAGGCGGCTGGTGCATGTGGCCGATCGGCGGATTCTCGATCGCCACCGTCTGGCTCATCATCGACATCTGGATGCGCACCAATAATAAGAAGATGATCCCCGAAAAGGACGTCTCGATCGCGAAGCAGGCCTTCCTGGCCGGTGACTACATTGGCGCTTACCAAGCCATGAAAGCTCTCAACAGCCCCTACGCCAATGTCGTCCGGGCCGCTCTCTCGTCGATCGGCTACGGTAAGGAGGCGACCGAGGAGGCGCTGGTTGCAGAGGTTGATAAAGTCAATTCCATGCTCCAGACCCGGATCAACTACCTTTCCGTCATCGGGGTTTGCACGCCGATGGTCGGGCTGCTCGGCACGGTCTCCGGGATGCGCGGCGCTTTCGCCAGCCTTGGCACCGCCGGCATCGGCGATCCGACGGCCCTCGCCGGTCACATCGGTGAGGTTCTCATTGCCACCGCATCGGGTCTGTTCATCGCCATTCCCGCCTTCATGGGCTTCTATTTCCTGCGGAACAAACTGCAGTCCGCCATCCACCACCTGGAGGAAGAAACCGAAGGACTTTTCCGCAATGCACCTTATGATTATCTGAAGGATGCGGACGTCGGTCAGGAAGAGACCTTCGCGGCACTTCCAAACTGGCTCGAAGCGCCGCAGGGCGTTTGAGTCACTCATCAAATTAAATCCAACACTAACACTCAAAAACCATGGCCGGCGGCGGAGGAGGAGGAGAAAAGGGGGAACCTGAGTTCCAGATTGCTCCGATGGTCGATGTGCTGCTCGTGCTGCTCATCTTCTTCATGTGCATCACCTCTGCCGAGGTTTTGAAAGTGGACAAAGAGATCAAGCTCCCGGTTTCAGCCAACGCCAAAAAGCGCGACCCTGAAATGGCCAAGCACGAAATCGCTGTCAACCTGCGCTGGAACGCCAAGGAGAACAAATCGCTCCTTCTCGTGGATGACCGGGAATACCCGAGCATCGGCGAACTCATTCCCTACCTGAAGGACCGTCGGGCCAAGGACGACAAACTCCGGGTGGTCCTGCGCGGCGATCGCTTGCTGCCAGCCATTGAAATTCAAAAGGTCATGAACCTCGTGGGTGAAGGCGGCATCGCTGATATCTCGTTCGCAGCCTCCAACAAATAACAACTCATGAGCCGCCGCAGCAAACGCAAGGAATCCGCAGAGGTGAACCTCGGCTTCCAGATCGCACCTATGATCGACGTGGTCTTCGTCATCATGCTTTATTTCATGGTGATGGCGGGAGCTGTCCAGGTGGAAAATGCGCACAACACCAAGCTGCCCGGCACGGTTGCTTCGCTAACTGACACGCCCTTACCCGACGAGATCGCCATCCGCATCGAGGATGACGGACAGGTTTACCTCAATGATGATCCGCTCGACAGCGCCGACTCGAGTACCTTGGCGGGGAAAATGCTTCCTGAACTGGCGAACAACCTGAAGCAGCTTCACGACAGCAGCAAGGCGTCGAATTCCGAAGTGCTGGTGACCATTTACGCCAACGAACTTGCGCGTTACGAAAGGGTGATTGATGTTCTCGACGCTTTGAGCCGTGCGGAAATCTCCAACGTGACATTCCAAGCCGGAAGTCCGGATTAAAAGGGCCGCTCTACTCGACTGCTTCACCAATTCACTACCATGGAAATTTACGATAACGAGGGAAACCCGGTTGAACTCAAGCCTCGCAAAACCGGCCTATGGGCTAAAATCGGCGGTGGCTCGCTGATGTTTGCTGCCTTGTTTCACATTGTATTGCTGATCATCGGCGCGTTCTGGATTTTCCAAATCATCCGCGAACCTGAGAAGAAGGTGGATTTCATGCCACCTGGCGGTGGGGGCGGGGAGCGGGGGGCCGAGCACCAGGTGCAGAACAAAAAGCGCGCGCAGATCACTCCGACGACGAACGTCAAGCGGGTCTTCGCCGAGGGCGCACAAGCCTCTTACGCCATTCCCGAGCAGGGTGATAATTTCGGCGAGATGTCCACCCTCAGCTCACTGAGCGGCGGCGGAATGTCCGGTGGCCTCGGTGGTTCCGGCAGCGGCAGCGGATTTGGTAAAGGTGCCGGCAACGGCGGCGGGCTCGGCATGGGTGGTGGCGCCGGCAAGTTGTTCGGCCTCATCCCGGAGAACATGCGCAAGCGCTGCTCCAAGGAAGATCGCCTCCAACGCCTCAAGGACAATGGCGGCACTCCTGCTTGTGAGGAGGCGGTTCTCAAGGCCCTCCGCTGGCTCAAAGCCAACCAGAAGCCCGACGGTTCATGGCCTGGGAACAGCCCGGCCATGACAGGCCTCGCGCTTCTCGCATACTTTGGCCACTGCGAGACCCCGGTGTCGGAAGAATTTGGCGATTCCTGCATGAAGGGCATCGTTTATCTGGTGAATCTCGGAATGAAAAATGAGGGGAAAATAGCCACCGGCTTCACCGAAAACAGCTGGCCCTACGAACATGCGATCGCCACCTACGCCTTGGGTGAGGCATCCACATTTTGTAAAGAGGCGAAGATCGAAGTGCCGAATCTGATGGAGATCACGGAAAAAGCCGGCCAATACATCATTGACAACCAGAACAAAAACGGGGGCTGGGCCTATCTCTACGCCACCGAAGGGGGCCACACCGACGTTTCAGTGGCGGGGTGGCAGATCCAAGCCCTCAAGGCCTGCAGTCACAACAACAGCATCAAATACAAAGGCATGTCGGCATGCATCAGCAGGGGCCTCAAGTACCTAAATGGTTGCCAGAGCGAAGACGGCGGCTTTGGCTACACCGGCCCGCATGCCGGAGAAGCAGGCTATTTCACACTTACCGGCGTGGGCATGCTTTGCAACCAGATGTGGGGGAAGGGCAATCTTTCCGGAGTCCGCAAGGGTGCCAAATACATTCTTGAGAACTCCAAATTCGACTACAATACGGAGTTCTGTGATCTCTACGGCCATTATTACGAATCTCAAGCCATGATGCAGACCGGCGGTAAGGAGTGGACTCAGTATAACAACATGTTCCGCGATCAGCTGTTGGGCAACCAAGACGAAGACGGCTCTTGGAAAACACCGGGCGGCGGGAAAAAGCCCCGCGCTGTTGCTGCAAGCTGGGTCGGCGACAAGACCTACCGCACTTGCCTGTGCACCCTAATGTTGGAAGTCTACTACCGCTTCCTCAATACCGGTGGCGGGGGTGCTCGGGATAAGCCCGGAATCTGACGCCCTTGCGCGCTGCGTTCCGCCGCGGTCACTGTCCCCGGTGAAAAGAGTTTGCGATTCCAGGCGTAAACACCCCGTGCATTGCCGGGGCTTGCGTTCGCCCGGCGGATCAATAGACTACCTCCACATTCATGAAGTGCTGCCATTTCTCAGTTGCGGGGTTGTTCCTCACCGCACTCGTCGCCTCTGCTGCTGAAACCCCGGCCCAAGCAGTCAGGGAAACGAACTTCCTCGAAATCCTCGCGAAGGGCGGGATCATGATGTATCCCCTCGGCTTGATGTCCGTCATCACCGTGGTCTTGATTCTGATCTTTCTCCTGACCATGCGCCGCAACGCGATCGTCAGTGACCGCTTCATGCACAGCGTCGAGTTGTTCACGCGCAAGCGCGACTACCTCGGGCTCGTCGCCCTAAGCCATCGGCGCAACGAGTGCATGGCGCGGATCACCCAGAAGACCCTGGATTTCCTGATGGCCAACCCGGGGAGCTCCTTCGAAAATGTCAGGGAAGTCGCCCAAGCAGAGGGCTCCCATCAGGCGGGCAGGCTGACCTCCCGGATCACCTACCTGGCGGATATCGGCGCCATTGCTCCGATGGTTGGCTTGCTGGGAACCGTGTTCGGGATGATCGAGGCGTTCAATCAGATTTACTCCGGCCAAGTCCAGGGCGTCCGCGAGATGGGACTTGCGGAAGGCGTTTCCAAGGCCCTCATCGCCACGGCTGGGGGCTTGGCCATCAGTATTCCCGCGCTTGCTTTCTATTCCATCTTCCGTGGGCGGGTGCAAAAGTATATCTCCGAGCTCGAGGCAGCAGCCACCCATTTCATCATCCTGCTGCAGGCACAAGTGGAGCGGCAGCCGACCGCATCCCAAACGTACGCCGCCCCGGCACCGCGGGCTCGCGAGGATTATGCCATGCCGGTTCCCTCGCCGCTCGCAGGGGAACGGCCCGACCTGCACGGGATCTAACTAAAAAGGGATGAAATTTTCCAGTCGCCAGCCGCCAGCGATTGCCATCCAACTGGCACCGATGATCGATATCCTGCTGCTGTTGCTGAGCTTTTTCATCATCAGCTGGCAGTTCAGCAAATCCGAGACGGAGCTCAACGTCTCGGTCCCCACCGCCAAAGAGGGCGCGGAACCCGAGCGGGTCCAGGGCGAGATCATCATCAACGTGCTGGCCGATGGCGTCATCCGCGTGGAAGGGCTGGCCGTCGACCGCCAACAATTACTCGATAAACTCTCGGCCATCGCCAAGCAATTCAAGAACCAACCCGTCCGGATCCGCGGTGACGGTGGCGTCGCTTACCAGCGCATCGTCGAAGTCATCGACACCTGCCAGAAGGCGGGGATTTGGAATATTTCCTTCGCGACCCAACGCCCGTCGCCCGCGAAGTGATTGACTTGGCAAATTCCCGGAAACGGATCACGCTCCCCGCATCTTGAAACGCGCGCTCGCACTTCTCATCCTTGTCTCCAGCCCGGTGGTCGCCCAGATTCCCCGGGCCGAGGCTGCTGATCCGGCCCTGAATGCCGACGCGGGCAACGATTTTTTCCTCCGCGGAAAGAATCTTTACGACTCGGCCCAGGCCAGCACGGTGCAGGACAGTCGGCTGGATTTCTTCAGGCGGGCCGCGGAGATTTTCTCTGAGTATCTCACCTCGTTCCCGAATCACCCGAATGCGGAAATGGCGCTCTGGTATCTGGGAAACAGCTATTACCAGTCCGGACGCATGGACGATGGCAAGCGCTGTTTCAGCACCTTGCTGAATCGCTTTGGCAAGGGCAAGTGGGCCGCCGCCGCCGCCTACACCCTCGCCGCGGATTATTATAACAAATCAGAATACGCTTTCGCCGCGCCGCTTTTCGAGCGCTATGCCGACAACGCGGCCAAGCCCGAGGAGCGGCCGCGCGGGAACTACCTTGCTGGAAACTGCTACCGCCTCCTCGGCCGGGACCGGGAGGCCACCAGTGCGTTCAAGAAAGTCATCGATGATCCGGCTGGCAGCTTGTTTGCGCCCCAGGCGAAGGTCGCGCTCGGCCATCTCGCGCTGAAGGACGGCAAGCTGCAAGAAGCGCTGGCCTTGTTCGAAGGAGTCATCACTTCTCCCTATTCAGCAAAAATCCGTGGTGAAGCCGCCCTGCACGCGTCGCTCACCGCCACCAAGCTCGGCCAAACCGAACTGGCCGAGAAATACCTCCAGTTGATCCTCAATACTCCCGGCATGGACGAGTTCCGCCCGGATGCCCAGACCGCCCTGATGGCCAACTTGTTCGAGAAGAAGAATTTCCGCGAAGTGATCGAGGTCTTCCGCCGGAGCGCCACCAAGGCACAAGGGGAAAAGGAAGCGGACCGGCTGATGATCGCCGGCCGTGCCTACATGCGCCTCAAGCAGCCAAGTGAGGCCCTGCAAGTCTTCCGCGACGTCGAGAAACTGGTGAAACCCGAGCAGGACCTCGCTTTCTTCGCTGCCTATTACCGGCTCTTGTGCTTTTTCCAAATCGAAGGCCGTCACCTGCCCGACCAAGTCGATGCCTTTCTCCAGCTCTATCGGAAGTCACACCCGGACGACCCCCGCATCCATACCGCCCTGATGGTGAAAGCGGAAACGCTGTTCACCAATAAGGAGATTGATGCCGCGGCCAAGACCTACAGCCAGATCAATGCCACCGTCATCAGCGAGAAGAACCGCCCCGGGCTTCTCTATCAGCGGGGGTGGTGCCTCTCGGAAGCGGGCGACGCCCAAGGCGCGGTCCGCTCGCTCAGTGACTTCATCGCGAAGTATCCGAGCGATTCCCGCATCCCCTCCGCCATTGCCAAGCGTGCCAAGGCCTACGGCGAGAGCGCTGAACCCGCGAAGGCCATTGAGGACTTTGATCGCCTCATCGCCACCTCCTCCACCCCGGACGACCTCACCTCGTTTGCTTGGCTCGAGTCCGCCCGCCTGCGCCGGGCGGAAAGCAACATCCCTGACATGATCCTCCGCTATCAGGGTCTATTGAAAAATGTCAAAGCGCTTGGCGACAGCCTGGAGGCCGAGGCGAATTACTGGATCGGCTGGGGCATGGTGAAAACCAACGCCGCCAAGGATGCCGTCCCCTATTTGGAGAAGGCCCGCACCCTTCGCGGCGACACCTACAGCAAGCACGCGGGACTCCTCCTCGCCCTCGGTTACTTTGCTTCGCAAGTCCCCGAGAAGCTCGCCGCAGAAATCAACCTCGCCATCCTCGGGAAATACGATGGCGACATCCCGGCACAAGCGATCCAGTGGTCCGGCATGCAGTCCTACAACGCCGGCGACTACAGCTCCGCCGCCAAATCCCTTGCGCTTGTTGCCAACCCCAAAGAGCCCCGCGAAACTCCCAAGGAAGTCTGGCGCTACCTTGCCAAAGCCCGCCTCGAGACCGGCGACGCCGAGGGTGCCTTGACCGCAGCGAATAACGTCCTCGCCGTCGAAGACAATCCCGGCTGGAAAGCTGATGGGCTGCTAGACCGCGGCCGCGCCTTGCTCGCTCTCAAGCGCCCCGAAGAATCCCGCAAGGCGGCTGACGAAGCCATTGCCCTCCACCCCCAAGGCCACACCAGCGCCGGACTGAATATCCTCGTCGGCGACCTGGAACTCAAAGCCGGCGATGCCAAGACCGCTGCGGGAAAATACCTCATCGTGGTGGAATTCCACGACGACAAGGACCTCAAGCCGCTGGCAATCTGGAAACTCATTCAAGCACTTGAACAACAGACCGACCCAGCCGAGGTTGAGAAATACCGCCTGAAACTCAAGACCGAGTTCCCCGACTGGAAAGCGCCCACGCGCTAACGGTTTTCCTGAATTTTACCGATCCCTCTTTCATGACGCCTCCCGCCATCGCCTCTCCCGCCAAGTCCACCAAGCGCAAATCCGACACTTGGTCACCCGATCAATCCGCTGAACTCTACGGCGTCGAGACTTGGGGCCACGGATTCTTCGGCGTGAACAAGGAGGGCCACGTGACCGTTCGCCTTGAAGACGACGAGGCCCAGGCCGAGGTTTCGCTCTACGAAGTCATCGACGGCTTGCGTGACCGCGGCACCCACTTGCCCGTCCTCCTGCGTTTCCGCGATCTGCTCCATTCCCGCATCGCGGAAATCAACGAGTCCTTCCGCAAGGCCATCAAGGATTCGAAATACCGCGGCGAATACCGCGGTGTCTATCCGATCAAGGTCAACCAGCAGCGCCAGGTCATCGAGGAAATCACCGAGTTCGGGAAAAAATATCACTATGGCCTCGAGGCCGGTTCCAAGCCAGAACTCATCGCCGCGCTCGCCCACATGCATGATCCCGAGGCCTACCTCATCTGCAACGGCTACAAGGACGAGGAATTCATCGACCTCGCGCTCCACGCCCAGAAAATGGGCCTCCGCATCATGCTCGTCCTGGAAATGCCCAGCGAACTCGACCTCATCCTCGAGCGGTCGCGGAAAATCGGCGTGCTGCCCAATCTCGGCGTCCGCGTCCGCCTCTCCACCAAGGGCTCCGGCCATTGGCAGGACAGCGCCGGCGACAAGTCCGTCTTCGGCCTCAACGCCTCACAAGTCATCGCCGTGGTCGATCACCTCAAGGAGTCCGGCTACATCGGCTGCTTGAAAATGCTCCATTACCACCAAGGTTCGCAGATTCCTAACATCGCCGCCATCCGCGAGGGTGCCACCGAGGCCGTCCGCATGTATTGCGACCTCGTCAAGGAAGGCGCTCCCATGGGCGTGCTCGACATCGGCGGTGGCATGGCCGTCGACTACGACGGCTCGCACACCAATTTCCACTCGTCCTGCAACTACTCCGTCGCGGAATACTGCACCGACATTGTCGAAGTCGTCTCGCAGATCTGCGACAAGGCCGGAATCGCCCACCCGAACCTTATCTCCGAGTCCGGCCGCGCAGTCGTCGCCTACTACTCGGTGTTGGTTTTCAACATCCTCGATGTCACTAGCGCCCAGACCAGCGAGGAAGCCCCGCCGATCCCGGAAAACGCCCCGCAGAACCTCATGAACATCATCGAGGTCAACAAGGTCATCAACAAGAAGAACCTCCAGGAGTGCTTCAACGATGCCATGTATTACCGCGACCAGATGCGCGCGCAGTTCTTCTACGGCGCCGCCACCCTCCGCGAGCGTGGCCTCGCCGAAGCGTGGTTCTGGCACATCCTCACCCGCATTTCCAACCTCATCGCCGAACTCGACGACATCCCGGAAGACCTCCGCGAGCTGTCCTCCACCCTCGTCGATTTCTACTACGGAAACTTCTCCCTCTTCCAGTCCCTGCCGGACTCCTGGGCCATCGACCAGGTTTTCCCCGTCATGCCCATCCACCGGCTTGATGAAAAACCGCGCCACCGCGCCGTTCTCGCCGACATCACCTGCGACTGCGACGGCAAGATCGACCGCTTCATCGACAAGGAAGACGTTGCCAAAATCCTCCCGCTCCACGACTTCAAACAAGGCGAGCCCTACTACCTCGCCGTCTTCCTCGTCGGCGCCTATCAGGAAACCCTCGGCGACCTCCACAACCTTCTCGGCGACACCAACGTCGTCGGCGTCCACCTCGAAAAGGGCAAGCCGGTTTACACCCACGAAGTCGAGGGCGACACCGTCGCCGACGTTCTAACCTACGTCGAGTTCGACCCCAAGGAACTCGTCACCCGCTTCCGCACCTTCGCCGAAAAAGCCGTCACTGAAGGCCGGATCTCGCCCAAGGAGCGCCGTGAAATTCTCGACCTCTTCCGCGAGGGCCTCGCCGGTTACACCTATTTCGAGAGCTGATCGTGCGTCATACTCAGTCCCGCCAGACCACCCTCCATAAGGAGCCACGACACTCCTGTCGTGGGCCAATGAAATGCGAACGCACTCGTCCCCCCCGCTTGTAACTAGGTCAACGTCGTCCGGATGTCCCGAACAGTTCCTGAGCCCCCGTCATCGCCAGTAGGAACGGGAGAAATCAATCGTCCACCGAGGCATTGAACTGACTCTTTCAGCGTCTTTGAATTCCCTGCGGCATCCAGTCCTTTTTCATGGTCTGGATTTTCGGTTCGGTGGAGGCGGGGGGCTTGATCGTTGCCGCCGGGGTGACTCCTGCGGCGAAGCCCGCGACTTTTTCCAGAATGGCGTCGTCACCGGGGAAGCCGACGATCCGGTCCACTTCTTTGCCGTTTTTGAAAATCCGCACGTCTGGAATGCCGCTGACCTTTTGCGCCGCAGCGAGAGCACCGGCTTTGTCCACATCCACCTTGCCGACGAAAACGACTCCCGGATGCGCTGCGGCGGCTTTCTCTAACGCGGGCCCCATCAGCTTGCACGGGGCGCACCATTCGGCATGGAAATCCACGATGACGAGCTTGTCCTTCTGGGTCGTGAATGTCTCGAAACCCGCTGGATCCAGAACGCTCACCTGCGCGGAGCTGTAGGTGCCGACCACAGCCGGCTTGGTCGGCTCGGCGGGCTTAAGATTCTTCGTTAGTTTTTGGATCCGGTCGCAGCCGCTGAAGAATGCGGTCAGCGAAACCAAGGTGAGCCCGAGCACAAGCGGACGGCGATTCTCAAACATGGTTGCAGTTTCCAAAAATCCGCAGCACTGGCAACTCCGATCTGGCAAGGGGACGGCGGGCCTGTTGCCTCCCGAATGATCTTGTCATCCCATGGCTTGCGGCCACGCTGCTGACAGAATGCCTATGAGAAAATTTTTGGCAGGACTCGTTTTCACGCTCTGGCTCGGGGCCGCGGGCCATGCGTTTGCCGGCATGACGGTGATCACGCTCACCGACATCGCACGGGCACGGATCGACGCGCTGTCGTTTTTCCTATTCACCTATCTGGTCATCGCCTGGGTGGTGAAACTCATCTGGAACCAGCTTGCGAAATCATTCCCAGCGCTGCCGCGACTGAGGTATCTTGAGGCGCTTGGGGTGGTGTTCATGACCGGACTGATGTTTTATGTCGTGCTGACGATGATTTCCGGTGCTCGCGAGTTGCTCACGCCGGGGGCTTGGGAAAAACAAGGCAGCGGCTACCGACTGCGCGAGGGCGGCCCGACGCAGTTCGGCAAGGAAGAACGACGGCAAGCCCTGCGGAAAATCCAGGAAGCCATCTGGGACTATGCGAAAGCCCATGGCGGAAACGCACCTGCAAGCCCTCTGGTCGAGGGGATCGATCCCGCGCTGTGGATTTTTCAAGACGGCGGACTCTACTGCCTCATGCCCGGCGTCCGGCCTGCGATCGGCCGGGACATCTTGGTTTATGAGCCCTCGGCCGCGGGCGGGCGGCGCTTCGTGCTTCTGGCAGACGGCAGCATCGAAGATCGCTCGGAAGGAACCCTCAAGGGACAACTTGACGATCAGTTGAAACGATGAGCGAGGAACCGCTTGCTTTGAAAACTCCGGCATCCCGGCGATGGACGTGGGTCATCCGTGGGGTGTTGTGGAGCTTGGTGATCTTGCTGTTCACATTTATCACCGGCTGCACGCTGCTGATAGAAACTCCCGTGCATCTGCTGCGGGGTTGGTTGTTCCATGCGATGAAGACCACACCCCAGGCCCTTGGAAATTGGAGGGCTTTCGTGCTGCCTTCGGGTTGTCTGATCCTGGCGGGTATTCTGATCCACCGTTTTGTCCAGCGGTGCCTGGTCACTCAAGGTGCGGCACAGCGCTTGCGGCCCGCAGATACCATCGCGGCGCTCTCCTTGCTCTTGCTTGGCTGCGGCGCGGCCATCGCTCTGAGCGGGATCGTCCATCAGACGGTTTGGCTCATGGCTGATCCTTGGACCGAAGACCGGGGAAAGCGAGCGGATCTAACTGCATGCGTCAATGATGCCCGGCAGTTGATGCTGGCGCTTGCGGAGTTTCATGTTGAGAAGGGCCACTACCCGGAATCTCTTCAGGAATTGGTGACAACATTGAATGTGCCGTCCCAACTCGCGTGGGTGAGATATGGAACCGGCAAGGTGCGGGAACCCTTCCTTCTCCTCCATCCCGGTGGAAAGCGGGCCGTGACTGCGGACGAGCCCCTGATCGTTTCACCCATCCTCCAACAGGATGGTAAGGTCGTTGTGGGATACGGCGACTGCTCGGTGAGAAGCCTGCCCGCGCGGATGCTCGACAGGATTCTTGAAGACCGGGAGTTGACGAAACCTGAAATCCCGACCCGCCCATGAAGTATGTTGAACTATTTCTGCGCGTACTAGGTGTCATCGCGGTGATCTGCGTGGGGTTGATTCTGCTGTTGGAGCTTGTTGTCGGGCTTTCACCCTTCGGTTTGGCATTCGGTGGGTACGATTTGCTAGCAGCCCGGCTCAGCGGAGGGTTTTGGTTTTTCTTTCGCGAGAATGTACCGGCCATGTCCTGGGATGCCGGGACTTGGGCCCCCGGCCTCGGTGCCTTTCTGCTGGCGTTCGCAGTCGGCCATCGCTTCCTCAAATCATGGGCGGTCAGAACGCGCCGCTATTGGTCATTCGCGTCCTCGTTCTGCCTCGTGCTAACCATTCCGGTGCTGTTCGTCGTCGCCTTCATCGTTCCCGGGGTGTTGCTCCAATGGGAAATCCTGCGGCACGTACCGTGGTTGGAGGTTCACTGAGCGCGTGGGCTCGCCAGCGCTTCGAACCCGCAAAACAGCTTCGAATCCAACGGCGGCTTTGCGGGCAGCACATCGGGCCGGTCGAGGTGCACGCGGCAGATTTCGTGGAATTCCTCCGGCGTCTTGGCCCGCCGCATGTCGTATTCGAACTCGCCTTCCAGTCCGTGGCTGATGTAGGCCAGCGTTTTTTTCATCCGCTGGACGTGGGCGTTAGGAACCAGTTTCGCGGTTTCGCGGGCGATCTCGTCGTAGAGCTCGATCACATATTCCCAGAGATCGCGATACGTCGGCACCGGGGGCGGTGAATCCTGAAACGCTGCGGTGAGTTGGGAGAAAATCCACGGGTTGCGGATCGCGCCGCGGCCGATCATCAGGCCGGCCGCACCGGTTTCCGTCAGGTAGGCGAGCCCGGTTTCGGGATCCACGACGTTGCCGTTGGCGATGACCGGACAGGGTATCGCCCGCACGGCGCTCTGCACGCAATCGGGATGCACCGGGGTCTGATAGCGCTCCACCACGGTGCGACCATGGATGGTGAGGCCGTCGATGGCATGGCTGCGGAAAATCTCCAACAGCGCGGGACACTCATCGGCCGTGGTGTAGCCGAGGCGCGTTTTCACGGTGAACTTCCCGGGAATCGCTTCGCGTAAGGAGCCGATTAGGCGATTGACGGTCTCCGGGCTGCGCAGCAAGCCGCCGCCGGCGTCTTTGCGGCAGACAATGGGGGCGGGGCAGCCGAGATTGAGGTCGATGCCGGCGATGGGGTATTGCGCCAAGTCCCGGGCGCTGCGGACGAGGCTCGGCAAGTCGCGGCCGATCATTTGGGCGAAGACCGGGCGACCGGTTTCGTTTTCCACGATCGAGCGCAGGATGTAGCGGTTCAGGCAGGAATCCGGGTGCACACG
>Ga0123337_10003218_pt1 | contig 17667 bp, 16 predicted proteins | sample frozenSSSSmetaG_FD_89792 | JGI IMG/M metagenome (GOLD analysis project Ga0123337, IMG submission 89792) | Glacier valley bacterial and archeal communities from Borup Fiord, Nunavut, Canada, to study Microbial Dark Matter (Phase II) -... | ecosystem: Environmental > Aquatic > Freshwater > Ice >... | reverse complement strand
GTTGGGGGGAGGGGGGGGGGGGGGGGGGGGGGGGGTTGTATATCTATATGATTGTTACGAATATCTTTACGGGTAGACGCGTTTTCGACGAGTGAGTCTGCGATGCTAGGCTTTGTCCTGTTTGCAGCAGAGCGCCGCATGGATTCGAGGAATGGAAAAGCGAAATGCCAGATTCATCATGTATTCCCAGCCCAGTCTTCCCTATTCCTACGTAGCCAGTAGCTACCTCCAAGTACATAGGTGCTCATCCCAAATGACGCCATCCAGGTATGCCGTCTCTATTGCAACTGCCATTGCCATTGCCAGCCATTGTCATCCATCGCATCCAGGCATCCAGCCATATCCTCCTACATATACATATCAAAGTGATTTCGCCAGGTTAGGTCGCTCCTTTCTTCCACAGACTCACTACCCCCTATAACGGTCCAAGAATCCATAGCTGAACCTTCCACCCCCTTCCCAACCACCGCGCAAACCGCAGCACATCACACTTTCCCATTCCTCCCCGGCCGCAACACCACCCCCAGCACGCCAATCAGAAGCACAGACAGAGCAGCAGCGATCGGTCTACACCCAACAAGCGTCAGCCAGCTTACACCCACCACATCCCACCACATCCCACTCATCAAATCCCAAGCGGAGTGAAGGAGATACGCAACGCTTACCCCCTCCTTCCCGTCCCGCCAAAAAACCTCCTCATCCATCCTCCAATCCACCCCACAAACATCGAATCCCAGAACGCAGCCAAGAATCCACGGCCAGCCACCGGACGGAGCTCCTGCGCGCTGAGCGGGCGCTCCGCCGCCGCAGCCGCGACCGCGTGTCGCTGTTTGAGGGTGCCGTTGCCATCACCCGTCGCCGCGTCCGCGAGGGCCGAGGAGGTGCCGGATTCTTGGCTTGCAGTGCCGGGGAATTGGCCGGGTATGAAGGGTGAGGACGAGGACGAGGATGGCGGAGATGCGCGTGCTGGCTGGAATGTTGGGGTTCCTGAGGCGGGGATAGAGGAGATCGACTTGGGGGTTGAGGCGCCGGAAGTGTCGAGTGTTTCTGGTTCAGGAGTCTCGGTCACGGAGATGGGATCGGAGATCTTGGAGATTCCATGCTCGGGGTCTTCCACTGTTGTTGGTTCCGAAAGCTCCGCAGCAGGAGCTTCGGTCTTGGAGGCCTTGGGCTCGAAGTCTCCGGGTATCTGTTGTGCCACAGCGCTCTTGGATGCAGTAGCTTCGCCTTTGGTATTCTCAGGCTCAGACTGTTGAGTTGGCTTCGACTTCGCAGTTTCGCCATCAGCAACAGATTTAAAGGATTTGGCCTCGGAATCTCCAGGTATGTTCTCCTTTCCGGTCGCCACGAAAGCGGCTGGCTCTCCAAAATCCGTGCTCTTAGGGTGGATATTCAGATTCTCCTTTGCGACAGATTTGACACCGTGCTCTTGGCAAACCGCAGCCGGAGTTGATGGCTTGCCTTCAGCTGGAGCGCCTTTCTCAACATGTGAATTTACGCTACGATCCCTGAGCTCATTTGTGGTTGGAAAGCCTGGGTATGGAGACGCAATCGCTCCAAAAGAAGGTTCCATACTATGATTCTCCGCTGCCAGCGTCTCGGATTTCATAGCTTGAAGTGTCTCTAGATAGGGTATTGGCTCGGCAGTAGACGATGGTCCAACAGTACCCGTGAGGCCTCCAGACGGCAGAATGACTCTTGCCTCCGGCGCGACAATGGCATGTTGATTGTCTAGAGCCACCGATTTATCGTCCGCCTTTTTGAGCTCAATCGTTGTTCCCGGTGGTAATGGAGAGGCAACGACTTCACCTTTGGTGTTCCCACTCACTCCTAGGACCAGAGGCTCAGTTACTCCAGCGAGCGCGTCTTCGGTAGTAACGTTTACTACAGGGTTGAAGAAGGCTGGAAGCACTTCCTCTTCCTCATCCTCCTCAATATTGTCAAGCAAAGGTGATGGCGCAAGATCGAGAGTTGATGACGGTTCAGGCATGACTTCTGAAGATTGGGCTTGAATAGGTATTCTGGTAACTTCAACAACTGGAGGGATCGGGACACCTTCGAATCTGGTCTGATCTGCGTTCAAACGAGACTCTGTACTGCTGATTTTCGTAAGGATTTGCATTCGGTCGTCAGGAAATTCTTCCAGAAGAGGGTCGTTTGGGTCAATTTCTTCCTCTTCGTCGGGATATATGGGTTCCTCAGAGACTGGACTTGGCTCTTCGTTTTCCTCCTCTCTACGTGGGCCGACACATTCATAGGCAAAAAGCGGTGCCTTATCTTCCCTCGGTGTGGCAGCGCCAGAAGCTACTCCCTCTTCTCCGAAATAGTGGATGTGTGGGAAAGTCGTCGTGGCCTGCTCTGTATTAGCTACATTGAATATAATTCGACATCAGTTACATACCTCCTTGTCAAAGGTATCGCGGTCAATAAAAGCAGCACTATCCGCAACTTCGCTGGCAGTATCTGCGACCTCTCCTATTGGTGTGACCGACAACCGCCTCTCGCCTGTTCTGCCAGCTTCCTCATCAGACAGCGGCAATGGAGACGGCTCCCTGTCTATGGAAGCAGCTGAGTCCGCAACTTCAGCAGCAGTGTCTGCCGTCTCGTCCGTGGCGTCTGTGTCCGGTGGGATAATGGTAGGATCAGGGTCTGCATCTGCCGCTCTCATGTCGTGAGCATCTTTTTGTGCGATAGTAGCATGAGAACCAAAGCCATCGCCATGCCTAGGCTCGGTGCCCGTCTTTTCTACCACTAGAATAGGTGTCGGAGTATCTTCGACAGCTGGCCCCGATGCTTTGGCAAGCTCGGCATCCGACGCCTTGGAATCGTGGTGGCTTTCTGCAGGCGGTGCAATGATGACATTGTTGCGATTTCCGACAGCATCGACGACTACAATATTGAGAATCTCAGCAAAAGGCCCGACAGTCAATTGCCTTGAATATGGCTCTCCGCTTTGATATATGGAAGGAGATCCCTCATTACAAATGGTAAGATGGAGTTGCTCTTCCCCAAATGAGATGTGCAATCCGATAGCCATGCTTCGGCGGCCAATATGCGCTTGTATGTCTTCTGCTTCATGCATGGTGATGGATATAGAAAGCTTTATAACATACCTACAGGCGCAGTCTCGTCTAGCACCCACCACTCGCCTGGCCCAAGACGAAACTTGTACTGGAAGGTGCCTCCAGGTTCCAACAGGATCTCTTTGAAGAAGTGAAACTGTCTGTCGTCATCCGTCTTTGTGTGCTTCATCTCCTGCGGGTGCCATGGAGGCTCGGAAAAGGATCCTGCGAGATAGACGGGTGGTTGAGCATCTTGGTGGGTATAGGTGATGGTCACCGGGATCTTAATCGATGGGGCCGGGACCTTGACGGATGCCGATGCCATCTTGAGCAGAGATCAAGCAGATCGCTTTTCGCCGTTATAAGATTTTGGGCATGAAGTCGAGTTTTTGGATTTGGAGGAAATTGCGGCGTGAGGATTTCGAGAATGGATTGGATGATGTCGTGGATGAGTCGTGGATAGCTTGTCGTAGATAGTTTCGCTTGAGATGCAAGGGAAGGAAGGAAGGAACTGCTGGTCTTGTGTCAGATTAGTCCATTCAATCACTTCTTGCATGCTTCTTTCTACCAAACAGCATATAGCATAGCATATAGCATGGCATATACATGAGCGGTGCAAGGAAAGCCATAATAGAAGCTGGGCTGCAAGTAATCCGACAGAGCCCAGATGCTGTCTCAGCTATCATACGACTCTCCTCTCTTTGTGCTGTGCTATGCTGTGCTATGCTGTGCTGTCCGCAGGATGCATGACATAGAGTGAATTCTTCCGAGATCTAAGGGGAGGAGAAAGCTTACGAGGATCCGCAACTATCACCAGTATCAAGTATCAAGTATCAAGTATCAAGCTCGCAGCGAAGATCTATCCTCGGCATGAATCGTTGATATGCGACACAAGTCACAGAACACCTCTGAACCTCTGAAGCTCTGAAGCTCTGAAGCTCAAAAAGGATGGAGAGAACAGAGGGTGTGGTAAGCTGTGGTCTGACGCGGTGAGTGGTGAGTGGTGAGTGGTGTGTCTTTGGCAAGGCTGACAAGGCTGACAAGGCTGAGAGGCCGACAAGGCCGACAAGGCTGACAAGACAAGTACTGTTGAAGCCATACAGCCATACAGCCATACAGCCATACATACATATTTATATATATACATATATATATATATACATATATATATATACATATATATCCTGCTGTTATGCTCCTTTACACAGACAGAAGTACCCCTTTACACAGGGAACGAAATATGTCCTTCACGTGACGTAACAAATACCCCGCCGATTATGTTCATCCCTTATCATCGCGCCGATAAGGAAGGACTGGGCCAAGCCTTGTTCATTACTCTGACTTTCCTATGTCTATCTGAGAGTCTTGGTGCTTTGATTTCTTCTTCTTTTTTCTTCTTGTTATTCTTCTTCTTGTCCTTGTCCTTGTTCTTGTTCTTGTTCTTGTTCTTACTTCTTTCCCTTCTTTTTGTGTTTAAATCGACGCACCGGAGGGCATCTCAGCTGTCGAGTAAAGCATCTCCAAGCCCTCGTATTCTCATAGAATAGGACGTCTCACTCGGGAATGCCCGAAGACAGCTTGCCGCTTTTCATTAGAGCTATACAGCTCTCTTCCCCCTCTCACTATGTCTCGGGTCGTGGAGAAGATAACCTCAAAGATCCCTCCCAAGCTTCGCCTTCTACCCTTCCCCGCCGTTAGAATCATCACCGTCCTCAGCACCATCAACATTCTTGTATGGATCATCGCTGCCATCGTCATCCGCTACGAGCCCGCCCTTGCATCTCCCGCCCTGCTCTCCTACACCCTCGGTCTCCGACACGCCCTCGATGCCGACCACATCGCCGCCATCGACCTCATGACGAGGCGGCTCGTAGCCACAGGCCAGAAGCCCGTGACCGTGGGCATGTTCTTTAGTCTGGGCCACTCCACCATCGTCATTATTACCTGCATCGTCGTTGCCGCGACCGCAGGAGCATTAGAAAAGCGTTTCGGCGGCTTCCAAGAGGTAGGCGGCATCATCGGCACTGCCGTCAGCTCGGCCGTCCTCATCATTCTAGGTGTGGGGAATGCATGGGTTCTGATGAAGCTGGTGCAGAGGCTGAGAGCCATTCTGCAAGAGGAGGTTGCCGAAGATGGGATGCGTGGGATGGCTGATATCGGACTGGGATTCGATGAGGGAGGCGTCATGATGAGATTATTCAAGAGGATCTTCAAGTTCATTGACCGTCCGTGGAAGATGTATCCGCTGGGCGTGCTGTTCGGGCTGGGTTTCGATACAAGCAGTGAGATTGCAGTTCTGGGAATTGCGTCGGTGCAGGGTGCCTCTGGGACAAGCATCTGGTTGATCCTCATCTTCCCCGTTCTCTTCACAGGTCTGTGCCAGTTTCCCATCCGAAGCCTCAAATCTCCCGTCTTCGAGTAACTTCACGCGCACATGGCTAATAAAAACAGCCGGCATGTGTCTCCTAGACACCACTGACGGCGCTCTCATGATGACTCTCTACACCACCACCGCGCTGGCCCGCGACACCATCGCCATCCTCTACTACTCCATCGTCCTGACGGGCATCACCGTCCTCGTCGCCATCTGCATCGGCACCATCCAACTCCTCTCCCTCATCGACAACGTCGCGACGCCCGAGGGACCCTTCTGGGACGGCCTCCACGTCGTCGGCGACCACTACGATATCATTGGCGGCGCCATATGCGGCGCCTTCGTCTTCCTGGGAACCATCTCCGTGCTGGTGTACAAGCCGTGGAGACGCTGGGTCGAGAAGGGACGGCCTCAGCGACGCACCGAGGCTGTGGAGGGAGATGACGCCGACGTGGAAGATCTGATGGGGAGTGCCGGAAAGGGAGAGGCCGCTGATGGTTGCGCGAAAGACGTCGCGACTGTATCGGTGGCTCCGGCCAAGACTGACGATTTTAGAGCATAGGTGGAGTACATACCATCAAATCTAAGAGGCATCCGCAGTAGAAGAAATTTATTGCGATATACTCGCATCAGATACAATGATAATTACTCATCCAAAGCTGGGCTCGCACATGCCAGAGTATGTACCATAGCTCGTGCACCAACAACACGCTACGAGTCCTGGGAAATGTACCATTCATCGCCGTCCATCGAATTGGAAAGCGTCAGGGCAGAGAAATCAAGATCAGCATCAACATCAAGACCAAGATCAAGACTAATGGCATAGAACTCACCAATTTCAAATTCCACGTGTGTTCCTCCTTCCCGATCCCAGAAATCCGATTCCACATTCCGCAAAAAGCCATGTTTACAGTACCCCTACCCCTACCCCGCATCCCCGCATCCTTAACGCACCTCGGCTCGCTACTCTAGAGTCCAGAGCCTCGCTCAGCCTTGTGATGACGGAGTCGGAGGTGAAGACTAATCACGATTCAGGGAGATGCGGTCGGACCTTGCTTCAACGTTGCATTGGCTCTTCCTTTAGCAAGGTGCCGGAGCCAACGTCTACAGACTACCGTGGTACTCTATTTATATAGAGAGGATCCCGCTCCTCCTGGCCTCCCGTTCGTCACGCACAACCATCCGTCTGGGAGAGCTTCAGAGCTCCTCAACCTCCTCGCCTGCAGCCAACTTCCCGACGCCCCCCCTCGAAACACCCTCGCAATGGCGTCCCCAGTCGACAAACTCACCCCGACCGACCCCCGCGTCACCCACGAATACGCCGACCTCAACGGCATCCGCTACCACTACCTGCACGCCTGCCCCGCCTCCCCCGTTGCAACCGTCTTCCTCATCCACGGCTGGCCCGACTTCTCCTTCGGCTGGCGCGCCCAGATCCCCCTCCTGCTGTCCCTCAACCTGCGCGTCGTCGCCCCGGACATGATGGGCTACGGGCTCACCGCCGCACCCGCGCCCCTCTCCTACTACACCTTCAAGCGCGCCGCCGACGACCTCGACGCCCTCGCCCGCCACCTCGCCATCCCGCGCGTCATCCTGCTCGGCCACGACTGGGGCGGCGCCATCGCCTACCGCGTCGCGCTGTGGAAGCCGGCGCTCGTGCAGGCGCTCGTCAGCGTGTGCACGCCGTACGCGCGCCCCGCCCTGCGCTACGTCGCGACGCAGGACCTCGTCGCCGGCCCGCTGCCGCAGTTCGCGTACCAGCTCGCGCTGGCGGGCGGCGCGGTGGAGGCGGAGATCCGCGGCGCGGACGACGTGCGCGGGTTCCTCAACGCGGTGTTTGGCGCGCGCACGCCCGACGGCGCGGCCGGGTTCGATGTGCGCCGCGGCCCGGACTTCGCGGTGATCAAGGGCGGCGGGCTGCGGCGCACGCCGCTGCTCAGCGAGGAGGAGCTGGAGCACTATGTGCGGAATTATACGAATACGGGGATGAGGGGCACGGTGAACTGGTATCGCACGCGCAGGCTGAACTGGGAGGAGGAGCTGCCGCTGGCGAGGCGGCAGGAGAGGGAGGGGCTGAGGGTGCAGGCGCCGACGCTGTTTGTGGCGGCGAGCAGGGACGACGCGCTGCCGGAGGGCATGAGTCGGGGGATGGAGGCGAGCTTTGTGGAGTTGAGGCGCGAGAAGGTCGAGGGCGGGCATTGGATTTTGGTGCAGAAGAGCGCGGAGTGCAATAGGATTATTAGGGAGTTTTTGGAGGATATACTGGGCAGAGAGCGGGGAGGGGAGGAGAAGAAGAAGATGGGCGGGAAACGGGAGAGTGTGATTTAATAAGGACAGATGGGTTGGATGGATAAGACAGGGAAAGAGGAGGGAGGTTCAATGGATAATGACCATGGTTTAACAGTCTCGTGTCACGAGCTCTTGGGTATCTTGCATAAGGGCCTGGAAGCGTCCCAAACCACGCCATGACGAGAGAACAGAGCGACGGTCTAATCGTGAATTCATGCTTTGCGTCCCCTCTCTATATGCAGCAATAACCGCCCAACCATAGCTGGAGTCCGACTTTTATCTATCTCATCATCCAGCAAAGCACTGGGTATTTCCAATTCCCTTCTCCCCCCTCCTATCACTGGCTCTATATCCTCTGCATTCTATCAACCCCTCATCTCCCATCTCCATCACCATCTACCCCTCCAATGCCGCCACCTCCGCCACCACCGCCTCCACCACCACCCCGATCCCCGGACTCACCGGCCTACTCGCCCTCACACTCAAACTAATGTTCTCCCTCAGCGCCACATACTCACTATCCGCATACCCCAGCACCTTCTCAATGCCCCCACTCTGCAGCCCCTTAATCCGCATAATCTCACCACTGCTATAATTCACCAGAGCGCGCCCCACCTCCACAGGCGTGCCGTGCCATGCCCTGGCACTTCCTCCCTCCCCGTTATCCCCATCCCCCTTCCCACGCCGCTCGACCGCCACCAGCCGCACCGCCTCCTGCTGCCCAAACGACCCCTCGACGTCCACGACGCCCACCGGCAACAGCCCCGCCTTCTCCTCAAGCGCCTTCTGCGCCCCCGCGTCGATGTAGATCGTCCCGTGCGCGGCCAGCCCGTGCAGCAGCCAGAACCTGCGGTCGCGGATGGGCTGGGCGCTGGGCGTGAAGCGGGTGTGCGGCGGGGCGGGGTCGGCGGCGGGCTGCGGGTTCGGCGCCCCGGAGGCCGAGGCGGGGTTGAGCACGGACAGCGACTTGTTGCGCGGCAGCCCGAGCGTCTGGATGTACTGTACGATGGAGAAGATGTTCTTGGGGTTGGAGGAGCGGGCGATGACGGTGGTGACGCCGGCGGAGGCGGCGAGGCGCGCGGCGACGATTTTGGTGGACATGCCGCCGGTGCCGAGGGAGGAGCCGGCGGAGGAGACTGCGCGAGTTAGAGATATGGTTGTAGGGGAGGAGGAGCGGAGCAGGGAGGGGATGGGGAGTGGATGGGAGAGTGGAGGTACCATCGGCTTCGAGAGCGTCAATGTCGTCGACTACCTCGATGGCCTTGGCGTCGGGGTTTGTGCGCGGATTCTTGGTGTAGAGACAGTCGACGTCGGTCATAAGGAAGAGGTAGTCGGCGTGGACCATGGCGGCGGTGATGGCGGAGAGGGTGTCGTTGTCGCCGAATTTGATTTCTGAGACGGCGAGGGTGTCGTTCTCGTTGACGATTGGGATAACGCCCATCTCGAGGAGCTCATTGATGGTGTTGACCGCATTGAGGTATTGGGAGCGCTGTGGATTTGGTGTTAGCTGGGTTCGGGACAGGGGAGGAGAGCGTGAGGGGGATCATACGTCGGCGATATCATTTCGTGTGAGCAGGATTTGGGCAATGGGCTGGCGCAGCTGGTCGAATAGTTTGTCCCATAGGCTCATGAGCCGGCACTGTCCTATTGCTGCCAAAGCCTGGGATATGTTAGCAGGGCTGTCGCATACTTGGGACCATGAGACCACAGACCTGGACGCGGGGCAGATGCTTCGGCCTCTTCGCGAGATCCATCCTGCGCAATCCCACGCCAATGGCGCCCGAGGAGACGAGTATCACCCTATGTCCATCCTTATGTAGCTTGACGACCGTCTCGACGATGAGCGACAAAATCGACAGGAGCGGCTCATGGCTCTTCTCGTCCACGATCGAGCTCGTGCCTGTGCAACTACGTCAGCCATGACTCCCCGCATTCCATTCCTTCAGTGGAAATTCTCACCAAGCTTGATGACAATAGTCAACGGCTTAGGTCCCTTCATATTGCCCACATCTGAGACCTCACGGCGTGGATCGGACTGCCACTTTATAGAAATCAGACGAGGCTGGAATATAATGGTATGCCATTCATAATATACATGCGACTAACCAGACGCCCATTGTGGTTTGGTGGTGCGCCCTGGATCCCAAAATTCCCCACCGAAACCGCTCCAATGCCGGCAGAAAGCGGGAACTTTTCTACACCGCCTTTAACGGCGGCCGCATAGGGTGTCAAAACATCGGAATCGAAGAGTGCATATCTGCATTTTGGAGAGTAGTAGGAACGCTACGCTGTATATACACAACACACATCACACACATAATGGCAGCCCCAGCGCCTACCACAGCGCCGACCACAGCGCCGAATGGCCGCCCTGCCATCTCGCCCTCGCATCCGACCAACGACCCCGAGAAGACGGGCTACGATCCCGCGAAGCGCTGGACGAACTACTTCAACATCCTGACGGCGAAGATGACGCGCGAGGGCCAGGAGGCGTTCCGCGAGGACGCCTACATCCGCAACGAGGCGCGCGACTGCGCGAACTGCGACCAGTGGCGGGACTACCTGTTCGCGTACTCGCCGATGATCCGGTTCATGTCGTCCAAGATCGGGGATCTGAACGGCAGGCTGGATGCCGAGAACGTGCAGTGCCGCCGCTGCCCGACGCGGCGCGTTGTGGGCGAGGACGGCCAGGTCCAGTATGTGAGGCAGGGCGGCGGGTTTAGCCCGGACCATGGCATCTTGATCTGTGCGAATGAGATGAGGAATCGGGGGCATTTGGAGGATACTCTGGCGCATGAGATGGTGCATGCGTGGGATCACTTGAGGTGGAAGGTCGATTGGGCGGACTTGAGGCATGCGGCTTGCACGGAGGTGAGGGATTGTTGATTGGGACGTTCTTGGAATCGCGCTGACTGTTTGTGTAGATCAGGGCATCGAGTTTGAGCGGCGAGTGCAGATGGACGAGAGAGTTCTTCACAAGGAATAATTGGACGATCACACAGCAGCACCAAAACTGCGTCAGGAACAGGGCGATACGGTCCGTCATGAACCGACCAAGCTGCAAGGACGATGTGCAAGCGACCAAGGTGGTCAACGAAGTGTGGGATTCCTGCTTTACAGATACCAGGCCTTTTGACGAGATCTACCGGTAATATGGGATCACGTCTTACTGTATCACCAGTTGCTTGTATAATTTACATAGATGATTTGCATTGGTAAGCGTAGGCGTAAAGGCTGGGATATACAAAACTCCAACTCCAACTCTCAGGAATATCCTGTCCAATTCCATGTCCCTTCCATGTCCAACGCCCCGTTAAATATGATCTGCAGAAAAGAAAGGGGTCATTATTCATTCTCAAGACTCCGTCGAAGTCTTGCTGCCAGAGGATTTTGATTCGCGTTGTGTGGCTCGCTCGCCCTTCACGCAGTGCTTGATGATCCACGGGTGTTGTTGAACCTGGTCCAGGGGAATACGTTTCTCGGGGTCCAAGACAAGAAGCTACGAGCGTTAGTTATAGCCTCGAAGGTCAGAAGTCGACACTTACCCTTTTGATCAAATCCTTTGCCTCTGGACTCACGAATGCTGGAACCGTCATATCTGCTTTGGAAATCCTTCGCTGCGTCATAATAGGTGTATCCTCGAACGGCGCCTCTCCAACCAAGAATTCGTATGTCAGAACACCCAAGCTCCACAGGTCGACTTTCTCGCCGTAGTAGTTGTCTTGAGAGCCTGGCTTGATCATCTCCGGAGGAAGATAGTCAAGAGTACCACACATCGTGTTGCGACGATTGTTTGGAGCGTGCACACTCCAGCCGAAATCTGAGATTTTGATCTCTCCATGGATGCCCATCAGGATATTCTCTGGCTTAATATCTCTGTGGATAACATGCTTTTTGTGAAGATACTTCAGCGCCGATGCCATCTGCGCGATGTAGGAAGCCGCCTTCCACTCGGGGAACTTGCGTTCACGTCTCAGATGCTTGTAGAGTTCTCCTTTCCCAGCAAACTCAAGAATCAGAAAGACTCGCTTGCTGTCATGGAAATGGCCGTATAATTGGAGGATGTTTGGGTGCCTTAGATTAGACTGGATCTCGATTTCGCGGCGGACTTGCTTCTCCACCTTGCCAGCTTGGAGCTCGGATTTGTGAAGGACCTTCAGAGCGCAGATGAAGCCAGTGTTTCTCTCTCTTGCCAGGTACACTCGGCCGAATTTGCCTTTCCCTAATGGCCGTCCAATCTCGAACATGCCAAGGTGGAATTGCTTGGGCGTCGAAGGCTGTAAGTAAAGTGGCGGAGCCTTTTGGTCTGCTTTGGCGAGCGCATCCGAGGGTCTTGACGAGGTTGAGATGTCCTTGTGCGTGGGAGATGTGGCGGTTGCTGGGAAGTTTGACCCTCGCCATTGGGCAGCTTGGGATGGGACAGTTACTGTCGTTACAGTGCTTGATGTGTTCGTATTTTGAAGCGCAACCTTGAGGAGGTTTCCGCGACTCATGCTTTGAGATAGCTGTGCATTGGAGACCATCTGGAATAATATTAGCATGAAGAATATTATGCTTTCAATGCTATGCCTACCTTTGACTTGAGACCATATTGCTGCTTGTTTCCATCCCCAGGGTCATTCTCATCGTTCACAGTCAAGTGCTCGAATCGAGATTCAAGTCCCCGAGTTGCCATGATGAGCAGGTCCAACTCAGAAAATGATCCGAAGATATCTGCGCAAGCTGTAGAGTATATAATATACTTCCTGTTCTCAATGTTCGTAAGCCTGGCAATTGGCGACGTCGAAATGGTTGTCGTTGTCGTTGTCTTTGATCTCGGGTTCCAGGACTTGGAGATCAACACAATAAGCGGGAGCTACCTACGCAGTCGTCGAGGCAACGGACCATACCCCACCAAATAAGCTCAAGCTCAAGCACCGCACCAACCAACCCCACACGGCATCTCAATGCATCTTGAGCTTTAAGCCCGTCCAGCCTTCCGCCGTACTAACGTCCAATCTTCAACCCCGTCCTGCAAACGCTCATATCATATCGCATCACATCGCATCGCATCCTATCCCCAGCCACGATGTCCTTCAACGCACCCATCATGGAGAGCTACCCCACGCCCTCGAACCCCAAGGCCGCAACCGTCTCCTTCTTCCAGCACGGCTGGACGATCAGCACGCGCAAGCTGCCCATCTCGAAGTCCGACGCCATCGATGTCCTGTCTGCGAAACTCGGCATCCCGGTGCCGGAGATGATCTTCGGGGACAACCTGGTTTCCGTGGAGAATGTGGGCAAGGGCTGGTGTCTGGAGTTCAACCCGTTCGATGCGCTCGATCGCGTCGACAAGACCGATCGGACGATGCTCAAGGTCGCCTATTCGAGGGAGTGGTTGGAGAGCAGGTAGGCTCGGCGCGGAGCGACGGGAGGGGGGTTCCTACAGCAGCTAATGGGATGTAGGGAGAAGACGCATGAGACTATCAAGGAGGTGGTGAAGCCGTTCGACTGGTCGTATAGCACCGACTACAAAGGCACGGTGTGTGGGAAATCGCCCGTGGACTTCAAGCCAGATACAGAGCCGATCCCCGTCGAGCTCCTGAAGCGTCCAGATCCGATATTACACTTCGAAGAGGTGGTGCTTTACGAGAGCGAACTCGACGATAATGGCATTTCCATCTACTCAATCAAGCTGCGCGTCATGCCGGAGCGCATGCTGCTGCTCGCGAGGAACTTCATGAGGCTCGATAATGTGCTTTTCCGCATACGAGACACCCGCGTCTACATCGATTTCCGTGCTCAGAAGATCATTAGGGAATACACGGCGACCGAGGAGAAGTTCGATGTTGTAAAGCAAGTGAGTAAAAGAAGACACCTTCAGGCAAACTGCTGTCGTACTGATTATGTCTAGCAACTTCTGCGCACCAGGCTGCCTGGCGATGTCACGGTAGCAATGCGCGATCCGAATCAGATTGCAAGCTACCTTCCAAAAGTCGACTACTCTCTCGAGAGCGTCCATTTGATTTGAAATTTGCACGTAGGGATTTATGCATGGGAACGGCGGAGTTAGTATGGCATTGCAGGAGTTAGGGAGCAGGACACGACCTATGATACCAGCTGCGGGGGGGTTATGCTGGATCTGGGATGATATTGGCCACAGGACGTGGGATGCTGGCATAGCAGCGTCGCGTCTCAAATGAACGCTGTATCAACGAAATATGATCTCTATTGATCTCCCTGGATTGTGTATGGGTACTTGGAAATCAGATGCTGAGACTCCAGTCAGATGATTGCTGTTTGTCAAGTTTTCAACTCGGTGGAGATTCTATACCTAGTGCTCTGCGCCATAGAACTGAGCAACAATATATCCTTCCTCGATTCTTTTCCAGTTGCAAGACGTAAACGATGCCCTACACATTCTCAGCAACGTAGAGAACTGCCGTGACAGCCATGCAGTTTGCGATCAGAAGCGGCCGTCAACCAAAAATACAGAGGGTATAACCACCGTTCCATTCTCTCAAGACCAAATATCTACATACCCCCTCACACCTCCCTACTTATGCAATCCCAATACATTCTTCTCCACAGCCTTCACCCCCTCCCTCACGGCGGGGCAAAAATGCCTCCTCAGCAGCTCCCCCTCCCACACCGTCGCGGCGAACGGATTACTCCCCTCGACCTCCCCACTCCGCGCATCAAACACCCCATCCCCCCTCCTCTCCTCCGTGCACCACAGAGCCCTTACCTTGCCCTCATGCGTCTTGCTGACCCGTCCCAGCAGCCCCATCACCGCCGTCGCGCTCTTCTCCGGCAGCTGCAGCGCCACCGTGCACAGCTGCTTCGTGTACGCGGCGATGCGCAGCGGCGGCACGGCGCGCGCGCCCTGCGCCGGCACCAGGATCGAGCTGAGCGACTTCAGCAGCAGCACGGTCGTCGTGTGGATGTTGACCTTGTTGCCCAGCGTGCTGGCGGCCGGGTAGAGCGGGTCCGGGAGATGCAGCGACTTGGCGCTGAGCTCGATGTCGGCGTTCAGCGCGAGCGAGTACAGCTGCCGGTACAGGTGCGTGATGAAGAAGCTCAGGTCGAGCGACAGGCCCGCCTTCGCCTTCGAGGCGTCCTGGCCCTCGAGCAGCGCGAAGGCCGTGATGATGCAGAGGAGGGCCTCGCGCGTGAGGTTGCGCTTGGTCTGCTCGTCCTCCTCAATCACCTCCTCGTCGTCCGCATCGGCCGCGCCCGACACGATGTCGACGTCATCGCCGCTCTCGGCGTGGCCGATCAGGTCCTTGAGTGCCTCCAGCAGGTCGCCGAAGAAGTCCTGGTTGATGAGGTGGGCGTACCTCGCGAGCCCCTCGAGCACCGCGCCCATCAGGTGCGGGCTGCGGATTTTCAGGATGCGGAAGTAGGTCACGAAGACGAGCTTGAGCGTCTCGGCCTGCATGCGGTCGCGCTCCTCGTGCGATACTGTCGCGTCCGCCACAACCATTTCCTTGTCGATGGCCTTTTGCTCCTTGAGGATCTTGCGCTGCTTCTTGGTGCGGAAGACGCGCTTGGCCTTCGGGGCCTTGGAGGCATCGAAGCCGCCCTCGGCCTTGGAGGGGCGGTCGATGTGGTTCGTGCTGGCTTTCCAGGCGAATTCGGAGAGCAGGCGGAGATGCAGGAAGAGGTTGAGGACGGACTCATCGACGCGGTAGCCACGCGACTTCATCATCTTGGTGAGGAGGGCGGTTGCGTCGAGGGAGGGGGTTCCATCCTCGTCTTCCTGGAAGAGCTTTTCAATTGTCTCGCGGCATTTGACAAAATCGGCATCCATCTTGCGTGTGCTGAGCTTGCCGACTAGGATCTTCAGGAGTTCGCCTCGGAAGTTGAAATGCGGCACGGAGACCAGCAAGGTGCAAGCGCAGGCAATCGCCACGCTCCCGAGACTGGGACCGCCGTCTCTGGACAATCCACTCTTTCCTGACTGTGCGAGCTTCGAAAGCACCTTGATGTATCCCTGATACCCGCCCACGAGCGCCTGCTCATAAGCGCGCAGTTTCCGCACCTCCTTCGAGACTTTCGTCTCCATATCCTCTTCTGACAACGGCCTTATCCTGTATCCCGGAATGATATCTTTGTAGACCGCCAACTGCGTCGCCAATGCCAGCTTCTTAATTGTCGTATTCTTCGACTCCCCGATGGCAGCTAACGTCTTAAACGCGCCCGCATTCTCCTCCGGGTCCTCATTGATCAGCAACGCGCACTTCGCAAGCTCCTCCTTCGCCTCCAAGATCTGCTGTCTGATCGGCTTTTCCGGCCTCTTCTGTTTCTCAGGCTCCTCCTCCGGCTCCGACTCGCCCTCGCTCAGCCATGCCAGGTCGCTCTCCTCACCCTCATCCTCCTGGACCTCAACCTGCTGAATTAGGCCATCCGCAGTCTTGATAGGCAGCCTCGTATTCTCCTTATCCTTCTTGCCTCCCTTCCTCGGCCTCGTCTCGTAATCCTGCTCTAGATTCCAGCTCGAGGCTTGTTTGTAGAAGGCTTTCGACGCCTTGTTGGATTTCGAATCGCTTTCGGCGGTAAACGACGAGTCGTCCTTATTCGTCGGAGGAGGCGACAGCTTGCGCCTTTTAACAGCGTGCGCCATGATTTATTTGTTGTTAAAGAAATGCAAATTAATTGCTGGTTGTTGGACATATAAATTATTTATCGAAGTCTCTGATCAGTGTGATAGCGGAGGCACGTCCCGGAAAAATAATCCTCTCGCCAAAACTTTCCCCGCATAAAAAAAGTTCGCAACATCTGCCAGATTACTTTATCGGGACGCACGCCAGAAACCTATCTATTTCCCTCCCACCGCACCCGCAAATCCTCGCATCCTCGAATTGAGTGCTCATACCAACAGCATACGTATAAACAACACCGAGCCCAAGATCCTCACCATGCGCCCTCTCACGGAAGAAGAGACCAAGGTCCTCTTCGCCAAGCTCGCGAACTACACGGGAAGCTCGCTCAAGAACCTCATCGCACCCCTCGACAACAGCCCCAACGGCGACCGCTACGTCTTCCGCCTTCACCAATCGCGCTGCTACTACGTGCGCCTTTCGATCGCCAACCTCGCGACGTCCATCTCGCGACACCAGCTGCTGTCCCTGGGCACCTGTCTCGGTTGGCCTCCCTTCCCGCTCCCTCTCCCTCCCTCATTCCCTCCAACCCAGGCTAACCCCGCGCAGGCAAATTCACCAAGACCCTCAAGTTCCGGCTGCACATCACGGCGCTCCCGATCCTGGCGCAGCACGCGCGCTACAAGGTGTGGATCAAGGCGAACGGCGAGATGCCCTTCCTGTACGGCGGCCACATCGTCAAGGCGCACGTGGGGCGTTGGTCCGAGGACTGTCCCGAGCACCAGGGCGTCGTCGTGTACAGCATGAACGATACGCCGCTGGGCTTCGGCGTCACGGCGCGCAGCACGCAGGAGGCGAGGCGCCTCGATCCGACGGGCATTGCGGCGTTTCGGCAGGCGGACTGTGGGGAGTTCTTGAGGGATGAGGATACCCTGTTTTCGACGCAGTGAGGGGGAAGAATTGGGGGTGTGGAGAGTGTAAGGATTGTTAAAAGGGATAGAGTGTTTGGCGTTCTGGGAGTGGGCGTTGGGGATGTCGGGACTGGATGCACGTGGGCTCTGGAACAATGAAATACCACGTATTGAAAGCCATTTATATTCATGGCAATACCTACATCGCGTGCATTCGTTTTTACTGCATTCGTTGGTCAAAGATTTTGCATCCCCTCTCTCCCACTTAGCAATCCCAAAATCTCATCCCATCGCTTATTCAAAGTTCCAAACAGCCATAAATCTTACACATACGACCACAGACTGAAGAGAACTGGGCATCCCGTCCGCTCTGCCATACATAAGCTCCAGATCGGCAGATTAGTAGTTGGGTGGGTGACCACCAGCGAATACCTGCTGTTGTATGTTTT
>Ga0123337_10003217_pt1 | contig 17668 bp, 17 predicted proteins | sample frozenSSSSmetaG_FD_89792 | JGI IMG/M metagenome (GOLD analysis project Ga0123337, IMG submission 89792) | Glacier valley bacterial and archeal communities from Borup Fiord, Nunavut, Canada, to study Microbial Dark Matter (Phase II) -... | ecosystem: Environmental > Aquatic > Freshwater > Ice >... | reverse complement strand
ACTTTGTTGCCCACGGTGTCCATCATGTAGGCCGCCTTGAGCGTCAGCAGCCGCGCCTGCTCGATCATGCAGCGTGATTCGGCAATACGTTCGCGCCACACCGACTGGGCGGCAATCGGCTTGCCAAATGCAATGCGGCTGTTCAGGCGTTTGCACATGAGCTCCAGCGCACGCTCGGCGCTGCCGATGCTGCGCATGCAGTGGTGAATGCGTCCGGGGCCAAGCCGGCCCTGGGCAATTTCAAAGCCCCGGCCTTCGCCCAGCAGCAGGTTGCTGGCGGGCACGCGCACATTGGTCAGCCGCACTTCCATGTGTCCGTGCGGTGCGTCGTCGTAGCCAAAGACCGAGAGTGGGCGAATCACGGTGATGCCGGGCGCATTGGCGGGCACCAGAATCATGGATTGCTGCTCGTGGCGGCCGGCATCGGGGTTGGTTTTGCCCATGACGATGTAGATCGCGCAACGCGGATCGCCCGCACCGGACGACCACCACTTGAGCCCGTTGAGCACGTAGTCGTCGCCATCGCGCTCGATGCGGCATTCGATGTTGGTGGCGTCGGACGACGCCACTTCGGGCTCGGTCATCAAAAAGGCGGAGCGGATTTCGCCTTTGAGCAGCGGCTCCAGCCACTCGTCCTTGTTGGCTTCGGAACCGTAGCGGGCAATGGTTTCCATGTTGCCGGTGTCGGGCGCCGAGCAGTTGAACACTTCGGCCGCGAAGGGCACGCGGCCCATGATTTCGCACAAAGGCGCGTATTCGAGGTTGGACAGCCCCTCAGGCGCGCGTGGCGAGTGCGGCAAAAACAGGTTCCACAAACCGGCGGCGCGTGCCTTGGGCTTGAGCTCTTCGATGATGGTGGTGGGAATCCAGGCGTTGCCCTTGGCCCTGTTTTCGGCAATTTCGCGAAAGAAGCGGGCTTCGTTCGGGTAAATGTGCTCGTCCATGAACGCCAGCAGGCGCGCCTGCAGTTCCTGTACTTTGGGGGTGAAATTGAAGTCCATGAAAGTCTCCTGGGGTGGTGTAGTTGGTTTTAACGGGAACTGAACAGGGCGCTGGGCTCAGGGCCTGCTCTTGAGGGCAAAGTCCCACGCCATTTTGGCCAGCAGCGGGGCGCCAGCTGCAGAGCTGACGGCCTGCGCGCTTGACGCGGTGCCGGCTTCAACGCGTTTGGCGATGCCTTGCAAAATCGCGGCCAGCCGAAACAGGTTGTAGGCCAGATAAAAGTTCCAGTCGGCCTTGAGGGCCTCTGGCGTGGTCAGGCCGGTACGCTCGCAATAGCGGCGTATGTATTCGGCCTCGGTGGGAATCCCCAGGCTGGCGACATCAAGCCCGCCAATGCCGCGAAATGTGCCGGGCGGAATGTGCCAGGCCATGCAGTGGTAGCTGAAGTCCGCCAGCGGATGGCCCAGCGTGGACAGTTCCCAGTCCAGCACCGCCAACACGCGCGGCTCGCTGGGGTGAAACAGCAGGTTGTCGAGCCGGAAGTCGCCGTGCACGATGGAGGTCAGGCTTTCATCGCGCGCACTGGCCGGAATGTGGGCTGGCAACCACTGCATCAAACTGGTCATTTCGGCGATAGGCTGGCTCATGGGGCCTGCGCCGTCAGCCGAAGCGGTGTACTGCTTGCTCCAGCGGCCAATCTGGCGTTCAAAGTAGTTGCCGGGCTTCCCGTAGTCGGCCAGGCCGCGCTCGGCATACTTGACCTTGTGCAGCGCGGCAATGACGCGGTTCATTTCATCGTAAATCTCGCCGCGCTGGTGGTTGCTCATTCCGGGCAGGGCCTGGTCCCACAGCACACGGCCTTCGACAAACTCCATCACATAAAAAGCGCGTCCGATGACGCTCTCGTCTTCGCAAAGACAATACATTTTGGGTACAGGCACGTCGGTGCCCTGCAGGCCCCGCATGACCTTGAACTCGCGCTCCACCGCATGGGCTGACGGCAGCAGCTTGGCGACCGGGCCCGGTTTGGCGCGCATTACGTAGGAAGCGCCTGGCGTGAGCAGCTTGTAGGTTGGATTGGACTGGCCACCCTTGAAAATCTCAAGCGTCAGCGGACCCTCGAACCCTTCCAGGTGCTGCTTCAGGTAGGCGGTCAGGGCGTGTGCGTCAATCGCGTTGGCGCCCGAGACAGCCCGGGTTCCTACAAAGTGGTCAAAGTTGCTCATGCTGTGGGTACTTGCCTATTTATCAATTTCAGCTTCAGAAATGCGCATCAGGGCTTCGCGGTTGCGCACCACCAGGCCGCCCGGTTCGATGCGAATTGCATCCTCGCGCTCCATGGACTTGAGTTCCTGGTTGACGCGTTGGCGTGAGGCGCCCAGCAACTGGGCCAACTCCTCTTGCGCCAGTTGCAGGCCAATGCGCACCTCGCGGCCATCGGACAGACTCGGTACGCCGTAGCTGCGCACAAGGTGCAGCAACTGCTTGGCCAGGCGCGCCCGCAAAGGCAGGGTGTTGAGGTCTTCCACCAGGCCGAACAACTGACGGATGCGCCGCGCGTGCAGGCGCAGCAAGGCTTCGTACAGCTCGACGTGCAAGCTCAAAATCTTGCGCAAATCGCCGCGTGCCACGCACAGGGTGGTGGTGGAGCCATGTGCATATGCGTCGTGGGTGCGCCGCTCGCCGTCGAAAATCGCCACATCGCCAAACCATATGCCGGGCTCCACATAGGTCAGCGTGACCTGTTTGCCCGAAATCGATGTCGAGCTCACGCGCACCGCGCCTGTGGCGCAGGCGATCCATTCTTCCGGCGGGTCGCCCCGGGCGCAAATGAGTTCGCCGTCTTTGAAACGTTTGACGTAGGCGCATCGAAGTATGTCGTGTCTGAGGGAAGGGGACAGGGATGAAAACCAGCGACCACTGTTGATTGCTGCTCGCTCATCTATCGTAAGAATAGGATCGATCATGGCCTGTCTTTTGAGTGACTCATAAGCGTTGCATTGTCGCTTGAGGGGCGCGCCGCTGCGCCGCCTGGCTGTCGCATGGGTGTCGTGCGTGCAGGGCGGCGGGTGGCTTAAACCAGTGGCAAGATGCTGGGCCGTTGCAGATTCGCGGCCGGCAGTTTTTAGCGGAATTGCGGCGTGCGTTTTTGCAAAAACGCGTCAATGCCTTCGCCTGCATTGGCGTGGTGCAGGTTGCAAACAAAGTGGTCGCGTTCGCTGGCCAGTTGCTGGCTTAGCGTGCTCACGGGCGCATCGTTGATGAGTTCCTTGATGCTGGCCAGCACATTGGGCGCGCGCGCATTGAGCTTTTCTGCCAGCTGCAGTGCCTGGTTGAGGGCGTCGCCTGCGGTCGACACGCGGTTCACCAGACCCAGGGTGTGCAGTCGCTGGGCGCTGATGCGGTCGCCGCACATCAGTAGTTCGCAAGCCAGCGCACGCGGGAGGGCATTCGCCAGGCCCCAGCTGCCACCGCCGTCGGGCGACAGTGCCACCGTGCTGTAAGACATCACGAACACGGCGTTGTCGGCCGCAACGACAAAGTCGCAGGCCAGAACCAGTGAGAACCCGGCACCGGCCGCTGCGCCCTCGACAGCGGCAATCACCGGTTTGGGATAAGTGCGGATCGCCTCGATCCAGTTGTGCAGGCCTTCGATGCTTTGGGCTTGCACTTCGGGCGACTCGCGCCGGTTAGCCTGCAGGCGCTGCAGGTTGCCGCCTGCGCAGAACATTGCGCCTTCGCCCGTGATGACCACGCTGCGGATCTCGGGATTGTTCTCGGCCGCGTTGAGCGCTTCAATGCCTGCGGCGTACATCTCGGGGCCCAGCGCATTCCTGAACTCCGGATTGCTCAGCATCAATATGAGGGTGCTGCCCTCGCTGCTGCTTTTTAAGGCGCTGGACATATCAACTTTCCTCGTGCAGCAGGCTCAGGCCAATGGCGCCGCGCCGGCGCAGCCACGGGGACGGGCGGTAGCGCTGGTCGCCATAAACGGTTTGCATGTTGAAAAGAACTTCCAGAATATTCGTGGGCCCGCAGCGGTCGCCCATGGCGAGGGGACCCATGGGGTAACCCAGCCCCAACGTGACGGCGGTTTCCAGGTCTTTCGGGCTGCAAATCCCCTGTTGGCAGATGTCGCTGGCGATGTTGACGATGGCAGCGACCACGCGCTGCGTGACAAATCCGCCACTGTCCCGAATCACGCTGACGGCCTTGCCGTCACGGGCAAACAGCGCGTGCGCGGCGTTGCGCATGTCGATGCGGGTCACCGGGTTGGTGGCCAATACCCGTCGCCGGGTGGTTGCATCGTCCATCAGCATGTCGATGCCCACGGTTCGCGCCGGGTCCAGCCGCTCCACAACGGCCACTGTTGTGATGTCAAACCCCAAGGGCGCCACCAGCATCAAGGCCTGCGGCGATGCGGAAACACCGGTTTCGATGGTGGCGCCCAGATTCTTGAGCAATTGCAATAACTCCGAGCGGCGGGCTGCCCGGGGCGATACCCAGATGGGCGGTATTTCGGAAACGTCGGGCACAGGGGCTTCGGCGGGTGTCTGGCTCTTGCCATCGACATAGCGGTAAAAGACTTCTCCGGTTTTTCGGCCCAGCATGCCGCCCGCCAGGCGCTGCGCCGTGATCACGCTGGGGCGGTAGCGGTCTTCTTCGTAGTACTGGTGGTAAATGGACTCCATGACAGGGTGGGAAACATCCAGCCCGGTCAGGTCCATCAATTCAAAAGGACCAAGTTTGAAGCCCGCCTGGTCGCGCAGAATCCGGTCTATGGTGGCGAAATCAGCAATGCCCTCGCCGACGATGCGCAGCGCTTCGGTGCCATAGCCTCGCCCGGCATGGTTGACGATAAAGCCTGGCGTGTCCTGGGCATGAACGGGGGTGTGGCCCAGCTGGCGGGCATAGTCGGCCAGGGCGCTGCAGACGGCTGCGCCGGTCTTCAGGCCCGCAATCACTTCCACTACCTTCATCAGTGGAACGGGGTTGAAAAAGTGATAGCCGGCAAAGCGCTCGGGATGCTTCAGCGCCGCTGCAATAGCCGTTACAGACAGTGAAGAGGTATTGCTCACGAGCACGGTGTGTGCGGGCACCAGGGTCTCAAGCTCGGCAAACAGTGTCTGCTTGACGTCCAGCCGCTCCACGATGGCTTCAATCACCAGGTCGCAGTCCGCCAGGTCGGCTAATGTGCGGGCGAGCAACAGCCTGGATTTGTAGGCGGTCGCCAGGTCGGTCGCCAGCCGACCCTTTTCCACCCGCTTGTCCCATTGGGCGCAGATCGCCTCACGGGCCTTTTCTGCAGCGCCCGCCTGCGCATCCATGAGCTTGACCAAGCTTCCCGCTTGCGCGGCAATTTGAGCAATGCCCCGGCCCATGGCTCCGGTGCCGACAATTCCGACGTTTTTGTGAATTACTTGCATGACCGAATTATGGCCGACCATGCCGGATGACCGGGCTATGGCAGAATCTCCAAATCTCATGAATCCAACCGAGTCGCCCATCAAATATCTACTCGGTGCTTTTTTGCTGAGCGCCGCTGCCGGGAGCTCTGCCGTATCTCTGGGCCCCATGCGCGGCGCAACCGTTATCGGCAGGCCGTTCGATGTGACGCTGACAACTCAGGTGGATCCGTCGGAGGGCCTGGCAGCGCTCTGCGTGGCGGCTGATGTTTTTTTTGGGGATAACCAACTCCCGTCAAACCGGGTCCGCATCTCGGTTGACAAGGGTGCTACCGCCCGCGAGGCGCTGATCCGAATCCGAACCAATTCTGCAGTAGACGAGCCCGTGGTCACGGTCGTTGTGCGCGGTGGCTGTACACAAAGCTATACGCGTAAGTACGTTCTGCTGGCAGAGATACTGGCCGACAGTGCCAGCCAGACGCCAGCCGTCATCGGTGAAGTCATAGCATCGGCGCCAGCAACGAGCAGCCCAGACACAAAGACTCCGGTGATCCGGGTGGCTCCCGCAGTCCCCCGTGTGATACGTCCTTCCACGCGTCTAGCTGCCAGGGCCGTGCCCGAACCGGCCCCGAAGTCCCCACGCGCCCGGCTTAAGCTTGACCCCTTGGACCTTACCGCCGAGCGTGATCCAGTGCTGCGCTCTTCGCTGGAACTGCTAACCCTGCCTTCGACAGATCTCCAGCAACGTGCTGCCGCAGCTGCGCTCTGGCAGGCGCTTAACGCCCAGCCGCAAGACGTGCTGCGCGACAGCCAGCGGCTTAAGGTTCTGGAAGCGGAGGTGTCCAGCATGCTGGACAAAAACAGCAAGACTGACCAGATGGCGTTGGAACTCCGGGCCGAGCTTGAGGAAGCGCGAAGCGGGCGTTACAGCAATCCACTGGTCTATGCTTTGGGCGCCTTGTTGACGCTGATCCTGCTGGCGGCAATCTTTCTCTGGACCCGTAGCCGGCGGAAAATTCACGACTTAAGTGATGGTCCGTGGTGGCGCAAAGAGACTGACCCCGATGATAAATTGGACAGGCAGGTTTCAGCCTCGTTGAATCAGGACGAGAATTCCCGGAATTTTAATCTCGGCACCTTGGGCCGCGCGGCAGCCAAGTCAACGGATTTCGAACTCGATCTCGATCTGGGCGAAGTCCCCCTCAAGAATCCGAAGGCGACCAGAACGATGTCTGCGGCGAAGCACTTCACGCCGCTTGACGAAAACGACCGTCCGAATTTTTCGCCCAGCCTGGCCAGCCTGACGGGGATGCCGCGCATTGTGAATGCCGAAGAATTGTTTGATGTGCAACAGCAGGCAGACTTCTTCGTGTCTCTGGGCGACTTTGACAAAGCTGTAGAGGTTTTGCGTGCTCACATTTCGGACAACGTGGAGACCAGCGCGCTGGCCTATCTCGATTTATTCGACCTGTACCACAGCCTGGGACGAAAGGGCGACTATGACCTGCTACGCGAGGATTTCAACCGAACGTTTAATGCGCAAGTGCCTGCGTTTGACGAATACACCACTGACACCCACGGACTGGAGTTCTACACGACCGCGCTCGCGCGCATTGAGTCGCTGTGGCCCACCCCCAAGGTGCTCGATGTCATTGAGGAGTCAATTTTTCGAAAGCCGGATTCAGGCCGCGAGGCCTTTAGTCTGGCGGCCTACCGTGAATTGCTGCTGCTTCATGCAATTGCCAAGAAAATCGTAGAACGACCTCCCGCGCTGGAAGATCCGGGGCTGAGCGGAGCCTTTACTCCCCCTGCACTGAACGGTCCTCCAGCATTTTTACCCCGTACGGCAGAATTCACGGTGACCAATATTCAGCCTCTGTCAGCTGAGTTGGAAAATGAGCCGCTACGGGATTTCTTTTCTGAGAAACAATTCGACCTGACCCAACCCCATAATTCCCCTCGTCTTGGCTTGGACATCGACCTGAGTCTGGACTTTAATGACACGCCTGGACCGGAAGCCATCTCCGGAACTGGCGCACGTGGCTCACTGGCCTTTGAGCGGGATAACAATCTGATCGAGTTCCACCTCGACGCCTTGGCGCCAACCCTGCCAAAGGGCAAGAAAGGCGGCTGATCTAGTTCAGCGCTGGAGGCTATTGGGTACAAAAAACAGTAGTCCAAAATGGAGGGGCCTGCTTGCGTTTTTTTATTTCGGTTTTGCGCGGGCAGTGTGATGAAGTTGCCAGGAAAGCGCTGTAGAGCGTTCAATGGCCTTCATCCCACTATTTGGTATGAGCCCTCTACCTGTAGTACGGTGGGACCTGCTACTAGCGCCGCACTTGCAAGGCGCCTGGATTGACAATGTTGGTAGGCGTTCCTTTGATGAAGTTGACAATGTTGTCAAATGCGGCCCCGAAATACTGCTCGTAGCTGTCCTGTTCGACGTAACCGATGTGCGGCGTGCAAATGCAGTTTTCGAGGCGAAGCAGCGCGTGGCCCTGCAATATAGGTTCTGATTCGAAAACGTCAACCGCTGCCAGGCCCGGGCGCCCACGATTGAGTGCTGCAATCAGGGCCTCGGGCTCAATCAGCTCCGCTCGTGAGGTATTCACCAGCAAAGCGGTTGGTTTCATGCTCGACAAGTTCTCCAGCGTCACGATGCCGCGGGTGTCCTCGTGCAGGCGCAGGTGAAGGCTAAGAACGTCGCTTTCTTTGAAGAATTCTGTTTTGCTGGTGGCAATTTCAAAACCATCCGCTTGTGCCCGCTCGCGCGATGCGTCGCCTCCCCAAACGATCACGCGCATACCAAACGCTCGCCCATAACCAGCAACGATTTGGCCAATCTTTCCATAGCTCCAGATACCCAGCGTCTTGCCCTTGAGGACCGAGCCGATGCCAAAATTTGGTGGCATAGCGGCTGACTTGAGGCCAGCCTGTTGCCAGGCACCATGCTTTAAATGCGCTGCGTAGTGGGGAATGCGGCGCATGGCGGCCATCACGAGCGCCCAAGTCAATTCTGCTGGCGCCGTAGAAGAACCGACACCTTCGGCAACTGCAATCCCTCTTTCAGTACACGCAGCAACATCGACATTACTGCCAATACGGCCCGTTTGGACGATCAGCTTAAGCTTGGGTAGTTTTTCAATGACCTGCCGGTTCAACTGGGTCCGGTCGCGAATCAGCACAATCACATCGGCGTCTTTGAGTCGGACCGACAGCTGACCTATACCTTTGACCGTATTGGTGTAGACCTTGGCTGGGTAAGTCTCCAGTTTGCTCGCGCAGTTTAGTTTTCTGACCACGTCCTGGTAGTCGTCGAGGATCACAATATTCATGGCGGTATTGTGCCTGCAAGTTTTTTGATCACTCGCGATCAGGCTGGCCGAAGACCGTCAACTTGTATCGGAAGGAAACGCCCTGCAGGCCGTGTCGCGGGTCGGCGGGTGCCAGGTGCACCTGGTGCTTGGCGCATCTTCAGTGCGCTGTGGTCTCGCACTGAGTCATGCGCTCAAGTTCTGCGCAGACGTCAGCCATTCGACCCGAAATAACCATGCGGCCAGCGAAAGCCGGACTGACACCCGAATCAAACTCGCGGACAACCTTGAGGCGGCGGCAACCAGGCTTTTTAGACGCTATTTTCCCCGCTTTGGTGGCGCCGCCACAATCAAAGGGAAGCACCAGCTGATGATGTATTTGCTGGGCAAACACGGGCACCGTCAACTGGTTGGCGACAGGCTGTTTCGGTACAAACCATGTCGCCACAACCTGCACTGGCCCGAGTAATACAGACAAGATTGGCGAACGTGAAAAACTGACAATTCCCATGATGAACACCTGTTTGAGAGAGGTTTAAACAGGCAGGATTTCGTACTGGCTGCATGACCAGCAGGGCCGCTGCATCAGGGTGTTGGCCTTCGATGACCACACGCCCGCCACCTGCTGCGCGGCTGAAATACAGAGGGCTATCAAAGCATGGTGTTGCGGATCAGGCCGACGGCCAGACCTTCGAGTTCAAAAGGTTCACCTGGCGCCACCACAATGGTTTTGAAATCAGGATTTTCAGGCAGCAGTTCAATCAACTGTTTGTTGCGGCGAAAACGCTTGACGGTCACTTCATCGCCAAGTCTGGCCACCACAATCTGGCCATTCTTTGCCTCTTTGGTCTGTTTGACCGCGAGCAAATCGCCGTCCATGATGCCGGCGTCGCGCATACTCATACCGCGTACTTTGAGCAGGTAGTCAGGCTGTTGTTGAAACAGGCTGCTTTCGAAATAATAGGTTTGGGCTATGTGTTCCTGCGCGAGAATCGGACTGCCCGCTGCGACTCGCCCCACCAAGGGAAGCGCCAGCTGGGTCAGACCTTGCAAAGGCAAAGAAAATTTCTTGATTCGGGATTCGTTCAGGGAGCGCAGGGTGTCGCTTCGCAGGCGTATGCCGCGTGACGTGCCGCTGACCAGCTCGATGACACCTTTACGGGCCAAGGCCTGCAAATGCTCTTCTGCTGCATTGGCTGAGCGAAAGCCCAACTCGGTTGCGATTTCTGCCCGGGTTGGAGGTGCACCTGTGCTTGCGATCGCATTCTGGATCAGCTCCAGAATCTGTTGCTGGCGTGCAGTGAGCTTGGGACTTGCGGAGGAGTGATGCGTAAAGTCATTGAGGGTGCTCATAGCCGGAACTCCTTGGTCTTCGTTTTGCAGGTCCGGGTAGTCGTTGCTCTATCCGGGGGACGGGTCGGTTTGGTAACTGTTTTAATATCCAGTAGCTGTATTTTCATACAGTTTTTTTAAGAATGCAAGGCTACTTTTATGACCTGTCAAACAATTATGATTCTCGGTATGGGCGGCACAATTGCGGGCCGGTCTGCCCGTGTCTCTGACAACATTGGCTACACGGCCGCCCAGGTGCGCGTTGCCGAGCTGGTGGCTGCGATTCCTGCACTGGCTGATAACGGTCCCGTCATGACCGAGCAGGTTGCACAGATTGACAGCAAGGACATGAGCTTTTCCGTCTGGGCGCAGCTTGCCGGGCGCGTCAATCACTTCCTGGCCCAACCCGATGTCCAGGGCATTGTCATAACCCATGGCACCGACACGCTGGAAGAGACGGCCTATTTTCTTCACAGGGTGTGCCAGCCGACCAAGCCTGTCGTGCTGACTTGCGCCATGCGTCCCGCAACAGCACTGGTAGCCGACGGTCCGCAAAACCTGCTCGACGCCCTGACAGTGGCCCGCCAGCCGGATGCCAAGGGGGTTGTGACGGTTTGTGCCGGCACTATTCACAGCGCGCTGGACGTACAGAAAGTTCACACCTACAAGCTCGATGCCTTTAGCTCGGGCGACGCTGGACCACTGGGCTATGTCGAAGAGGGTTGCGTCAGATTATTAAGAAATTGGCCGGCAGCTCAGGAACCGCTTGCACAGGCAGCTATTAAAAATATAGCAAATCAACTCAGCTTGCTCAAATGGCCGCATGTTGAAATCATCATGAACTATGCCGGCGTGAGTGGCGCAGTGGTGGAGGCGCTGGTGGCGCAGGGGGTTCAAGGCTTGGTGGTCGCAGCGACGGGCAACGGTACGCTGCACCATGTGCTGGAAGTGGCATTACTCAAAGCGCAGGCAGCCGGCATCAAGGTGGTACGTGCGACGCGCTGCCTGAATGGCCGGGTGTTGCCCAAACCAGATGACCGTCTGCCGGACTCGAAGGGTCTGAATCCGGTGAAGGCAAGGGTGGAGCTGATGCTGCACTTGCTGGCTGGCTATGCTGCCTCGCCTGATCAGCGGCTTTGAGTGGCTTGCCGATGCATAAAAAAGGCCATCCGATGGATGGCCTTTGGGTAGGGCTGCGTTGCAGCAGATCAGCTTGAAAGCGCCTTGAAGGCTCTGTCTGTGATTTCATCCACACCGCCCATGCCGCTAATTGCGCGGTATTTGGGTGCGGCGTCTGGCTCGGATTGGGCCCAATTGGAGTAGTAGTCCACCAGCGGACGGGTTTGAGCGCTGTAAACCTCCAGCCGCTTGCGCACGGTCTCTTCCTTGTCGTCTTCGCGCTGGATCAGGGGCTCCCCAGTCACATCGTCCTTGCCTTCGAGTTTAGGCTGGTTGTATTTGATGTGGTAGGTGCGGCCCGAGGCAGCGTGCGAACGGCGTCCGCTCATGCGTTCAATGATGGCCTCGAAAGGCACATCGATCTCGAGCACATAGTCGATTTTTACACTTGCCGCCTTCATGGCGTCGGCTTGGGGAATAGTGCGCGGAAAACCATCGAACAAAAAGCCGTCTGCGCAGTCGGGCTGTGCAATGCGTTCTTTTACCAGGTTGATGATCAGTTCGTCGCTGACCAGCCCGCCTGCGTCCATGACTTTTTTGGCTTCAATGCCCAGCGGCGTTCCTGCCTTGACGGCCGCACGGAGCATGTCGCCGGTAGAAATCTGGGGAATGCCGTATTTTTGGCAAATAAAGGTCGCTTGCGTCCCCTTGCCCGCGCCAGGGGCGCCTAACAAAATCAGTCTCATGAATGTCCTCGGATTTTTATTAATTCAGGAAGTCAAGCCGGAAGGTCGGCGGGCCGATCGCTCCATAGGCCATCTGACAGACGATGAAATACTGCCAGCGCGCAATGCATGCTGAATGACTACTATTTTATAAGGATAGCATGCACCCCCCTGACAGCAGCTTACACAGCGCCAGGAGGCCGCCGCCGCCCGCTACGAAAACAGCGCGCGTGCCCGCATCAGGTCCTCGTGCGTATCCACGCCGGGACCCGGCGCTTTGTCGGTGATGTGCACGGCGATCCGGTGGCCATGCCAGAGCGCGCGCAACTGTTCCAGCGACTCCAGGTGCTCCACTGGGGCTTGCGGCAGGCTTGGAAACTGCCGCAAAAAACCAACCCGATAACCATAGATACCCACATGGCGCAAGGGCTTGGGCAGCATGCCGTCAGCCTCCCACCACGCCTTGCCAGCAAAGTCGCGCGCAGCGGGGATGGGCGCACGGCTGAAATAAAGCGCGGTTTGGCGCGCGTCGAGCACAACCTTGACGATATTGGGATTTAGAAAATCGGCCAATTGGTCAATCGAATGGGCGGCTGTGCTCATGGCGCAGTCCGGGCGCTCATTAAGCAGGTGCGCAACGGCGTCTATCAGTGCAGGGTCTATGAGCGGCTCGTCTCCCTGTACGTTGACCACAATGTCATCGTCGGCCAAGCCGAGCAGGCTGCAGGCTTCAGCAAGACGGTCGCTGCCACTGGGATGGTCCGCACGGGTCAGTACGGACGAAATGCCGAAGGCACCGCATTTTTCGAGGACCTCAGCGCTATCCGTCGCCACGACGGTCCGGCTGGCGGCGCTCTGCATGGCGCGTTGCGCGACGCGCACGACCATGGGCGCACCGCAGATGTCTGCCAGAGGCTTGTTGGGCAGGCGTGTGGAGGCCAGACGGGCCGGAATCAATACAGTGAAGCTCATGCGGGCACGCAATCAGGACGCATCAAAGCCCAAGCTCTTCATCCGTGAGGGTTCGCGCCTCGTTTTCCAACAATACGGGAATTCCGTCCCTGACGGGGTAGGCCAGCCGGGCACTGCGGGAGACGAGTTCCTGCTTTTCGCGGTCATAGGTCAGCGAGCCCTTGGTGACCGGGCAGACTAGCAGTTCAAGTAGTTTTGTGTCCATGCGCTAATGGTAATTGAGATTGCAGGGGTGCCAGAAGTGCGTCAAGTGCTGCAAAAAAAGCGGGCTCAGGTGAAAACGCCAGAGGGATGGCAAAAACTTGCAAGTGAGCCAGTGCCGGCATCGAAAACAGCTTGACCGCGTCTTTTTCCGTGCACAGTATCATGTGCTCCGCGCAGGTTTTCCAATCGTCACCCTCAAAATCATGGTGATCAGGCAGGGGAATCGTCTTTTCAAGTGTCAAACCGCGCGCCCTGAGCATGGCAAAAAATACGTCGGGATTCGCTATGCCGGCCAGCGCGACCAAAGGGCGGCCGCGCAACGCCGTCAATGCAACTCTGCTGCCGTCAGCGGCCACCGCATGATCGGCCAGTTGCCGGCTGGAGGTAAACCCCTCAAACGCAGGCTTTTGACCGGTATGCAGCACCAGATCAAGACCTTGTTGCCTGCGCTCGGGCCAGGGTTCGCGCAAGGGCCCAGCCGGAAGCAACCAGCCGTTGCCAACGCCGCGGTCGTCAAACACGGCAATTTCAACGTCGCGCTGCAGGGCGTAGTGCTGCAGGCCGTCATCGCACACCACCACGGCAGTGGCCGGGTAAGCCGCCAGCAGCGCACGCAATGCATCAGTGCGCCTGGATGCTACAAAGACTGGAGCGCCAGTCGCCCGCCGTATAAGGGCTGGTTCATCACCCGATTGATTAACAGGGGTCTCTGGCTTGACTTCAAGGCACGCATGACCGAATCGGCCGTAGCCGCGCGAAACAACGCCAACCGGTAATCCTTGCGCCTGCAGATGCCTGACCAGCGCCATCACAAGCGGTGTTTTGCCGGCACCGCCCGCCACGATATTGCCAACGACGATCACTGGCACCTGGAAGCGCTCGGACCGCAACAGTCCGTTGCGGTACAGCGCCAGGCGCAGACGCACGGCCATGCCGTGGATTTTTGCGACAGGCCAAAGCAGGCGGGCCAGCCATCCGCGCACGAGCCAAGCTCGTAGCAGCAGTTGTTTCACGCGGGCCTTCCCATTTTCACAGCAAACGCGAAGAGCCAGCCTGAAGCCTACTTCGCACCCGCCTGCGCGTTGCTCTGGGTTGCGAAGGTGATTTGCGTCATCCCGTGGCGCCGGGCGGCTTCCATCACCGTGATGACCGACTGGTGCGTGGCGCTGGCATCCGCGCTGATGATGATCACGCTGTCTTTACCCGCTTTGGCTGCTTCAATCAGCGCGGCGCCGAGTACCTCAATCCCACGGCCCTCGACCAAGGTCTTGTTGATCATGTAGCGCCCATCGCTGCTCACCGCGACGATGACCTCCTTTGGATAGTCGCGCTGCTGCTCCGCATCTGCAGCCGGCAGTTTGACCTGGAGCTCGGTGAACTTGCTGTAGGTGGTCGACAACATCAGAAAAATCAGCACCACGAGCAAGACATCAATAAACGGGATCAGATTGATCTCCGGTTCAACATGCGGGCGAGGACGAAAGTTCATGACGGGTTTTCAATGAAGGCTGCAAAGCGAAGTGATCGGCGTGGGGGCCACGGTGTCACTTGCGCAAGGTATTGAGGTGGCGCACAAATCGTTCGGAGGCCAGTTCCATCGTCAGCAGGTAGCCATCTACCCGGGCGCGGAAATAGCGCCAAAAAATCAGCGCAGGGATGGCCACCATCAGGCCAAAAGCAGTGTTGTAAAGCGCAATTGATATGCCCTGAGCCAGCTGCGCCGGATTGCCACCCACGGAACTGCTGGCACTGCCGGCCCCCGCTTGAGAGCCAAAAATTTCTATCATGCCGATGACAGTGCCCAACAGGCCCAGCAGCGGCGCGGCGGAGGCGATGGTTGCCAGCGCGGCGAGGTAGCGCTCCAGCTTGTGCGCGGCTTGGCGACCGGCGCCCTCCATCATGGAGCGCAGATCCTCTTCACTAATCCGCGGATTGGCATTCAAGGCACGAAATCCGCTGGCCAGCACTTCGCCGAGCAGGGAGTTCTGTTCGAGTTGCGATACCACGTCGGGCGACGGCACCGCAGCGCGAGAGACGGTCATCGCTTCGGCCAGCAGTCTAGGCGGTGCGACTTTTTGGGTTTTGAGGCTGAAAAAACGTTCAATGACCAGCGCAAGCGCCAAGACTGAGCAGGCGACCAAGGGCCAGATAGGCCAGCCCGCGGCTTGTATGATCGAAAACAATGCACATCTCCAAGCAGATAATTTGTGGTGGATTATGGCCTACTGCACCCGCTGGAGCGGCCGCTTGGGCACCTTGTCTGGATTGATTTTGAGAATCCATTTTGTAAGACATAACCCACAGAAGCTGTGGATAACTTTGTGGGTAAGTGATGGTAGGGAGGCTGGCAAGCCGCGCCAAATCGTCCATGTGACAAAACGATGAAATTTTAAGCAGTAATAAGTTATTTAAAATCAATGAGTTACATGAATACAAGCCGGTCTCCACATGGTGTTGCCGCGCTAGCCTACGCTACCCGGCACGCTGTGGAGTACTACCCGCGCCGGATCAAGGGGTTTGACCATGTTTGACACGTCGAGCCGCCAGGACGGGCCGTCCGGCACTGGGCATGAAGCAGGCATGCGCATCTGGCCTGTGGGTTCGCTGTTGCGGGCCATTGCCGACAGTCTGGAGGCCCGTTTTAATCCAGTGGCCGTGCAAGGCGAAATTACCGGGTTTTCACGCGCCGCCAGCGGGCACTGCTATTTTTCGCTCAAAGACGAGCAAGGGCAGGTTCGCTGCGCCATGTTCCGACGCGCCGCCACCATGCTAGATTTTTCGCCCCGCGATGGCCAACTGGTGGAGTTGCGCGGCCGCTTGGGGGTGTATGAGCCGCGCGGCGAGCTGCAATTGGTCGTGGAGTCCATGCGGCAGGCCGGGCAGGGCAATTTGTTTGAGCAGTTTTTACAGCTCAAGGCCAAACTTGAGGCTGAGGGACTTTTTGCATCGGAGCGTAAGCGGTTGTTGCCTTTGCTTCCTCGTGCAATTGGTTTGATCACCTCGCTGGGAGCTGCGGCCTTGCACGACGTTGTCAGCGTCCTGCAGCGGCGCGCGCCTCATATTCCTGTGGTGCTTTACCCTGCCAGCGTCCAGGGTGGCCAGGCCGCCGGTGAATTACGTGAGGCGTTGCTCAAGGCTTTCCAGCGGCGTGATGAAGATCAGGTTGACGTGTTGCTGCTGGTTCGCGGTGGCGGCGCAATGGAAGATCTGTGGGCCTTCAACGACGAGCAACTGGCGCGCACCATCGTGGCCTCGCCCGTGCCCGTCGTCTGCGGAGTAGGGCATGAAACCGATTTCACCATTGCCGATTTTTGTGCCGATGTACGAGCCCCCACACCCACAGCGGCGGCGGAGCTTTGCGCGCAGCCGCAAACGGTTTGGCTGGGCGCGCTCGACCTGACGTTGTCGCGCCTTCAAAACGCGGTGGACCGGCAACTACAGTCGCACGCTCAGCGCCTCGACTGGGCGGCGTCGCGCGTCAGTCGTCCTTCACATTTGGTGACCCAGCAGCAGGCGCGACTGTCTGGGATTGCGCAAAGTCTCAAGCACGCGATGCGTTCAAGCCTGACCCATGAGCGACTCAGGGTGCAATCCCTGAGCACGGATTTCCCCCGAGAAATGAACGGCAGGCTGCAACGCTGCCGGCAACAGTTCGAACGTGCGCAATTACGACTCGAGTTGCTGGACCCCAAACTGGTGTTGCAGCGCGGGTATGCCTGGCTGGCCGATCTTCAGGGTCAGCCCATTACCTGCGTGAAGGCGACCCATATTGGCCAGCCGGTGCGCGCTACCCTTGCCGATGGCGAGGTCGATTTAACGGTCTCGGCCCCCCGGCTCATTTAGTTTTTTACAATGACGATAACGACCAATAAGACAGTTCACTAACCACCACGAGGAAAATCATGGAACACAAGCTCCCCCCGCTCCCTTACGCAATCGATGCACTGGCCCCACATTACAGCCAGGAAACCTTTGAATATCACCACGGCAAGCACCACAATGCTTACGTGGTCAACCTCAACAACCTGCAAAAAGGCACCGAATTCGAATCGATGACGCTCGAAGAGATCGTCAAAAATTCCAGCGGTGGTCTGTACAACAATGCAGCCCAAACCTGGAATCACACCTTTTTCTGGAACTGCATGAAGCCTGCCGGCGGTGGTGAGCCCAGCGGTGCGTTGGCCGCAGCGATCAATGCAAAGTTTGGCTCTTACGCGGCGTTCAAGGAAGCCTTTGTCAAATCGGCCGTCGGCAATTTCGGTTCCGGCTGGACCTGGCTGGTCAAGAAAGCAGACGGCACAGTGGACATCGTTAACACCGGCCCTGCCGGCACCCCGCTGACGACAGACGACAAGGCCCTGATGACTGTCGATGTATGGGAACACGCCTACTACATTGATTACCGCAACCAGCGGCCTAAATTCGTTGAGACTTTCCTGTCGAATCTGGTGAACTGGGAATTTGCCGAAGCTAACTTCGCCTAATCCAGCTTCAAAACGGGCCTGACCCACAAAAAAGCCGACGTGATGTCTAATGCCAGTCAGTTAAGAGCCGACTGGCATTTTTCTTGGGTATTTGGACGCCTTGTGCTTGACAACTCTTGGGCAAGTGCGAGGGCGCCGCGGGGGCAAGAGAAAAATGGCGGCTTGCTCGT
>Ga0123337_10003215_pt1 | contig 17670 bp, 11 predicted proteins | sample frozenSSSSmetaG_FD_89792 | JGI IMG/M metagenome (GOLD analysis project Ga0123337, IMG submission 89792) | Glacier valley bacterial and archeal communities from Borup Fiord, Nunavut, Canada, to study Microbial Dark Matter (Phase II) -... | ecosystem: Environmental > Aquatic > Freshwater > Ice >... | reverse complement strand
CGGTTTCTTTGTTTACGAACAATATTTTTTTCCAGGTTTTACCTGCATCGCTGGTTTTATACAAACCCCTGTGTGGACTGCTGTTCCACAATGGACCTGGAGCTGCTACAAAAACTGTTTTTGAATCGTTGGGGTCAATCAGAATTTTACTGATATGCTCGGTGCTGTCCAGGCCAATTTTTTGCCAGTTAGATCCGCCATCGGTAGTTTTATAGATGCCGTCGCCAATGGATACCGTATTGCGCATATTGCTTTCGCCGGTTCCGGCATACACCACTTTATCATTGTTGGCTTCAACCGCCAGTGCGCCGATACTTTGACAATATTTATCAAAAACAGGGAGAAAGGAAATACCTCCATTCTGGGTTTTCCAGATGCCGCCACCTGCGGTTCCAACATATAAAGTCAGTTGGTCTTTTACTGGTTTTCCTTCTATGGCGGTAATGCGGCCACTCATGGTGGATGGCCCCAATGCCCTTGCACTAAGGGTTTGGAAGTAGGATGTATTGAGCGATACCTGTGCCTGCAAACAGCCTGCAGCAAGGCTGGACATCAGTAAGAAGTAGATATTTTTTTTCATATAATTGTTTTGGTAAAAGAAAAATAGTAGTAAGCCGGGCAAAAAAATAACCTTACTCAACTGTAAATCGTTACTGAGCAAGGTTATTTTTAAAATGTGTGACTACTTATTCAGCAGTAAAAAGTTTAACGTCGACCGTTGGATTTGTAACGAGTTTTTTAGTTACCATTACCATACCACCCTGATCTACTTTAAATGGAACCTTTACACCAAAATCTGTTACCTGGTAATCTAAATTTTTGGCGGTTATTTTCACATCCTGACCCTGTTGTTTGGAAGTACTTTCTTCTTTATAAATCAGGTTGGTTTTTAAATCAAAAAAGTAGGTCGTTTCTTTTTTGTTTTTTGTGGTTAGTTTAATTTTAAAATATTCATTGCCATCTTCTTCATCTTTACCCAATGCTTCCACTGTGCTGCCTTTTTCTTTGTAATCAACAAAAGCACCCTGGATGTCAAGCTGGTCTAATTTATCGTTCAATTCATCTGCCGTCAAAGGCTGAAGTGAAGTTTTTCCGGCAAAAGGGTTTTGTCCCCATCCCTTTGTTGGCGTAGTGATATCGATGATTTTACTACCCTGGAATTCCGCATCTACCCTGGTTCCTGTATTGTGCACAGCCTGCATAGTGAAAGGAATTTCTATTCCCTGTACTTCAATCTGGCCTTCGATCATCATCGATTTTATTTGCTTCCATTTTTCCTTTCCACCTATGGCGGTTATGTACTTGTCAATCACTTCATCAGCAGTTTGCGCTTTTAGGCTAAATGCAGTTGATAACAGGACTGCCAGTAAGAGAGAAGGGAATAAGATCTTTTTCATTTTTGTCGGTTTTGTTTATTTAAAAAATTGAATATACAATAATAAGTATCAAATACTACCCGGAAATTACAGATACAAAAAAATAAAGTTTAATTCACTTTAAATTAATTTTTACTTGTATGGCCATCTGCTGTTGTGGCTGGTATTTCAGCCGTATTTACGGAAGAAAAAGCATCCAAACAATGAACCAATTGTTTTGTTGACACAAAATAAAAAATTTATGAAGGGACTTTACCATTAAGGTGCATGCATTTACTGTTCCCAATTTAAATTTTACGACCTACTTTTGAGCACATCATTTACATATTGGTTGGATAGATAACAATATCTTGGGTACAGCATTTTATCAGAATTGATTCCTGTAATTTCATAAAAAAGTGAGAAAAAAATGAGCAGCAGTAATTTTAAAAAGGCGGACTGGATAAATAATACAGATGTTTATGAAGTTAACATCCGCCAGTATACCGGGGAAGGAACCTTCAATGCATTTATGCAGGAGTTGCCCCGCCTTAAGGAAATGGGCGTGTCTACATTATGGCTGATGCCCATTACACCAATTGCTCAAAAAAATAAAAAGGGTACGCTGGGTAGTCCGTATGCCTGCAGCGATTATACCAGCATCAATCCCGAATTTGGTACGTTGTCCGACTTTAAAATTTTTGTAGAAGAGGCACACAATATGGGTTTTAAAGTCATCATCGACTGGGTAGCCAATCATACAGGGTGGGATCATGTGTGGACGGTTACCCATCCGGATTATTATAAGCAGGATCCCGAAACCAATGATTTTAAAATTGCAAGTGGTATGGATGATATCATTGAACTGGATTTTAAAAATCCGGCGCTTCGCACCGCAATGATTGAAGCCATGAAGTATTGGGTAACTGAATGCAATATAGATGGCTTCCGCTGCGATCTTGCTTTCTGGGTGGAACTGGAATTTTGGCTGGAAGCAAGAACTGAATTGGAAAAAACAAGAGCATTGTTTTGGCTGGCAGAAGCAGATGGCATTGATCATGAAAGATACTACCAGGCTTTTGATGCAATTTATACCTGGACATGGATGCATAAAACAGCCGAATTTTACAAAGACCATTGGGCAGTTGACAGCCTGAAAAATATTTTGTACCATTATAATTCGATCGGCGATAAAGATGCCATCAAGCTTTGGTTTACGAGTAATCATGATGAAAATAGCTGGAACGGAACGGAGTATGAAAAATATGGAGATGCGGCCAAAGCCTTTGCAGTACACAGTTTTACCTGGAATGGCATTCCATTAATTTATAGCGGACAGGAACAGCCCAATTTGAAAAGGCTGGAGTTTTTTGAAAAGGATGCGATTGAATGGAATGGCCGGTACGAACTGCACGAATTTTATCAGCGGTTGCTGAAGTTGCGCAAAACCAACCCGGCTTTAAGAACGGGCGATGATGTAGTGACAACGCATATGGTAAATGCAACGGCCAACGAATCGCTGATAGCCTACCTGCGCAAAAGCGGAGATAGCGAAGTGCTGGTTTTCTTAAACATGACCCGGCAGGATATACAATTTACCATTGAAGATGAAAAAGTAAACGGTGTTTATTTGGATGTATTCAACAGCGATCGTGTTGATTTATCCCTTGATAAACAAATAGCATTGAAAGCATGGGATTACAAAGTGTTTGAGCGATAATTTGTTTATTCATTCAGGTAATGGTTCGATTAAGAAATTAGTTCCAGCGTTTAAATATTAAAAAAGGCAGTCAATCTGATTCATAAGCTAAACAGATGATATACTTAGTAAATGCGTCCATCCCTTTTATGCGGTTTAGCGAACATCTATTTTTGATTCACTACTTTTGATGTTTGATTGTTTATAAATTTCTTAAATGGTATGAAAATTTTAATGCTTTTCGCCCTCGCTATTTTAACGATGCAATCCTCATTTTCCCAACATGATTATAGCAAATACCCGGTATATAAAGGCGGGGATTTGGGATTAACTTATTCCAGGTTTCAATCTAAATTTAAAATATGGAGTCCGCCTGCATCCGCTGCGGAATTACTTTTTTACAAAGAAGGATCAGGCGGCGAAGCATTCAAAAAAGTGACACTGCTTAAGGGTGAAAAAGGCACCTGGCATACAACACAGGCTGGGAATCATAACGGAGCATTCTATACTTTCAGGGTAAAGATAAATGGACAATGGAGCAACGAAGTAGCCGATCCTTATACAAAGTCAGTTGGTGTAAATGGCAAGCGGGCCATGGTGGTTGATTTAAAAGCTACCAATCCTTCCGCTTGGCTTGCTGATAAAAGTCCGGCCTTTTCTGCCGCCAATAATAAAACGGATGCCGTTATTTACGAACTGCATATCAGAGATGCCAGCATTTCGGAAAATTCGGGCATAACAAATAAAGGTAAATTTTTAGGCCTGGCTGAAGAAGGAACAAAAAGCAGTGATGGGCTTTCCACCGGGCTGGATCATCTAAAAGAACTGGGAGTTACTCATATTCACTTGTTGCCATTTTTTGATTACAATTCTGTTGATGAAAGTAAGCCGGAAATTAAGCAATACAACTGGGGATACGATCCATTGAATTACAATGTGCCCGAAGGAAGTTACAGCACCAATCCTTATGATGGCAATACCAGGATTAAAGAGCTGAAGCAAATGATTAAAGCCTTTCATAAAAATGGAATGCGGGTGGTGATGGATGTGGTGTACAATCATGTGGCTGATGCCAAATCCTCTTCTTTCAATCAATTGGTACCCGGTTATTATTTCAGGCATAAAAAAGATGGATCTTTTTCTAATGCCACAGCCTGTGGCAATGAAACCGCCAGTGAAATGCCGATGATGCGGAAGTTTATGTTGGAGAGCTTAATGTATTGGGTGAAAGAATATCACATTGATGGCTTTCGTTTTGATTTGATGGGCGTGCATGATATTAAAACAATGAACCGGATTGCTGCTGCTCTGCATAAAGTAAAACCCGATATTTTATTATATGGTGAAGGCTGGACAGCCGGCGATTCGCCACTGCCAGATTCGTTGCGGGCACTTAAAAAAAATGCTGCCAGACTGGACCGCATTGCTGTGTTTAGTGATGATGTAAGGGATGGAATAAAAGGCAGCGTATTCGATATCAATGATCGTGGATTTGCAAGCGGAAAGGCTGGTATGGAAGAGTCAGTAAAGTTTGGAATTGCAGCAGCGGCCAATCATCCGCAGGTTGATTTAACGAAAGTAAATTATTCTAAAAAAGCCTATTCAGCAGCACCGTGGAATGTGATCACTTATTGCGAATGCCATGATAACAATATCCTGATAGACAAACTGAGGTTGAGTTGCAAAGATGCTTCCAAAGAAGAAATAGAAAAGATGCAACAACTGGCGTTGACCATTGTGCTCACCTCTCAAGGCATTCCTTTTCTGCATGCAGGCACAGAATTTTTACGTAGCAAAAATGGAGTAGAAAATTCATACAATGCAGGAGATAGTATCAATGAGATTAACTGGAGTTTGAAAAATGACAATCTTGCTTTCAATAAATATATTCACCAGTTGATTGCTATCCGGAAAGCACATCCGGCCTTCAGGATGGTTACCAATGAGCAGATTTTAAAGTACATCCGTTTTGAGCAAAAGGCCGCCGCCGGCACCATTATGTACACCATCAACGGGGCGGCCATGAAAGATAGCTGGAAAAAAATTATGGTTTTATTTAATGGAACCAGTAAGGCACAAAGCTTTGCATCGCCTGCGGGTAGCTGGCGCACTGCTATCAATACATCAAATGATGAAATCACTTCTACCGGACGGTTAAAGCTGGATAAATTTAGCGCCGTGATTTTGTACCAGGAATAAATCCTGCAGTTACGATTTCTAATTTATGGTATAGGGCAGATGACAAATTTTTGCTTGGGAAAGCAACAGAAAAAGAGCCAATAGATCAAATCTATTGGCTCTTTTAGTTGGTGGCTTTTTTTGCCGTATAAAAAATAGTAAGGGTTATTCATGAATACATAAAACAGGTATATGTGTGTGATACACCAATTCTTTGGTTTGGCTGCGCCTGAAAATCTTTTCCATCAAATTGTGTTTTTTAGGAATTACCACTAACCAATCCAGTTTTGACCGGTCAACAAACCAGTTGATGCCATCCGTTATTTCGCCTGCTTCTATGCTGTGGAATTCAGCCTTTGTTTCCCGGAGCAATTCATTGATCAGGTAACTCTCCTGTGCTTTGGCGGCATCTGTGGTATTGCTTTTATCTACGTTAAGTACATGTAATTCTGCATGAAAATCAGTTACGATTTTTTTAAGCAATGCGACCGGGGTAGTTTTTTCTACTTGTTTGTAATCGCAGGCAAAACCAATTTTTCTAACCGGGATAAACTCTGCCTTGGGCGGTATTACGAGTAGCGGGTAATTTAGGTCGTACACTGTTTTTATAACATTGCTCCCTACAATCAGGCGGGTCAACGCATTTTTACCCGAAAGCCCCATAACCACCATATCTGGTTTCAATTCATCGCATAAATTGGTAAGTCCCAATTGCAGCAGGTTCATCTCTGCCTTTATATTGATGGTGATCTTCCGTTTCAGTTTGTCCTGTGTTTCATCCCGCAGTAGTTCCAGTTCATGATCGGCCGCTTTTTGCATCTCCACGATATCCACTACCGGATAGGCAAATTCGCTTAAGGCAATGGGTATTTGGTAGGCATGGAACAGCCAGATTTCGGCTCCATAAAAAGCAGCAAGATTGCCTGCAAATTCTGCAGCATTGGTAGATGTTGCAGAGAAATCAACTGGAACGATGATGGTTTTCATTTTGATGATTTTTATACACCAAATATAATTTTAAAAGCGGTTGATATTTATGACCTGTATCAGTACTATTTATGACTTGATGTCTTCCATAAATAATATAAAACGCCATTTAAATCATCTGTAAAAAAGAAGGAGTTGGAATCCTGCATTAAAATGTCGCAAGGTCGGCCATGGCGATCTTTATCAGTTTTACCGGTTAAAAATCCACTTACAACATCAATGTATCGGGTTCCTCCAATAACTTTTACGATGGCATTACCACGTTGCCGCCAGGCACTGGTACTGCCATGCAGGCAAACTAAAAAGCAGTTTTTTAGGTTGTCATCTGCAAAGTCATTCATATACTCAAATCCCAGCGGAGCACTGTGTGCTTTAAAGCCTGCAAATGCAACGGATGGCTTCATTATCCAGGATGCCCTGGCTGAATCTTTAAACTGCAGATCATCGAATACCCTATCCTTATATTGATAATAAAATGGCCATCCATAAAAGCCATCTTTCTCCACTGATAAAAATAGATCCTCTGGTTTATCCGGACCAATTAAATCCCTCCCCATTGCCGTTACCCACAAGCGGTTGCTTACCCATTTCATGCCAACAGAATTTCGTAAGCCACGTGCAAATATTCTTTTATCGCTTCCATCCGGATTCATTTCCATTATCGTTGCACGTAAGTCTTCTGTTTCTATACAGGCATTACAACTGCTACCGATACTTATGTATAGTTTATCGTTGTTAAATGCAATGCTCCTGGTTAAATGCCAGCCTCCATATTTATAGCCGAGGCCATAATCGGGGAATGTGGCAATTATTTCGGGAGGTGATGAAGGCCTTCGTTCGCTGCTGTCATACGCATAACGGCTTAAAGTACCGGTTTCGGCCACATAGAGGTAGTTATTATAAAACACAACCTGGTTTGGGTTGTGCAGTGCCTCAAGATATTGAGTGATGCTGTCAAATTTTTTCGTGTTTTCGTTCCAGTTATCAAATAGAAGCAGCTTCCCTTTTTTGTTATCGCTCTTGTCGTGCATGTCTGTTGCGAAGAGTCGGCCATCGGGGCTTTTGGCCAGAAAACGCAACCTGTTTAATCCTTCTGCAGCAATGCTAATTTCAAAACCTTCAGGTATGTTCAGCGTGAAATCTTTTCCTTTGGCAAGATGAATTTTTCGGGGAGTCAATCGGATTACTTTATCAGATTGGTTGATTATAAAAGGAGGTTGGATATTTACGCTATCCGGGTGAATAAGTTGTACCGGCTTCGGCTTGCTGGTATCTGTTAAGCTTTCTTTTGTGGTACCTTCTTCATTGCAGGCACACAAAAAGAGCAGAAAAGCGATTGCCAATATTTTGCTCATGCTATTTCATTATAGATTTACCAGCCTGTTAACAGCAGCATCCAATGTTGCTTCTTTTTTTACAAAGCAAAAGCGCAATACTTTATCATCCTTGCCATTTGTATAAAATGCAGAAGTTGGGATAGCAGCCACCCCATATTCTTTGGTGAGCCTGATGGCAAAATCAGCATCGTTTTCATTGGTGATATCAGTATAACTATACAACTGAAAATAACTTCCATAAGAAGGCAGCGCTTTAAATTTTGTTTGCTGCATCAATTGCTGAAAGTAATCCCGTTTTTGTTGCAACTGCCCGCCCAATTGCAGGTACGCATCTTTGTGTAAAATGTATTCTGCCAATGCATGTTGAACCGGGCTATGGCAGGAGAAGCAGTTGAACTGGTGAACTTTTCTAAACTCTTTCATCATGGCGGCAGGCGCTACGCAGTAGCCCATTTTCCAGCCGGTGCAGTGGTAGGTTTTACCAAAAGAAAAGCACACAAAACTTCTTGCCAGCAGATCGGGATAACGCAACATGCTCTCATGTCTTTTATCATCAAATATTAAATGTTCATACACTTCGTCACTCAAAATAAAGATGCCGGTATCTTTTACAATGCTGCGCAATTGCTCAATATCATTGCTGCCAATTATGCTGCCGGTTGGATTGTGCGGTGTATTGAGGATGATCATTTTTGTTTTGGAAGATACCTTCTCCCTCACCAGGTTCCAGTCGATGGCATAGTCCGGATAGATGAGTGGTATTAAAACCGGAATAGCTCCGTTGATTTCAATATTGGGGATATAGCTATCGTAAGCGGGTTCAAAAGCAATTACTTCATCACCAGGTTGTAGCACGGTGGTTAATGCGGTATAAATGGCATAGGTACCGCCGGCAGTAATGGTGATTTCAGTTTCCGGATTAACGGTTGCTGCATACAGTTGTTCCATCTTTTCTGCCAGGCGTTCCCTTAACAAGCCAAGACCGGCCATGGGCGCATATTGATTTTGGCCATTTCGCATGGCGCTGTTCACCAGCCCAATCAGCTCTTCACTCATCATAAAATCGGGGAAGCCCTGGCCAAGATTGATGGCCTGGTATTCTACCGCCAATGCACTCATGGTGGTAAAGATGGTGGTGCCGATATTGGGGAGTTTGGTTTGGAATGAAGGGTTCAAGGTGGTGTATTTTGTATGATTGTTTTTTGGTGTATAAATTTAGATTGTTTCGGGCATTTTCTCTTAACGACCCCTGGTTCTGTGTCCGTTTTGGTACTAATCTTAATAACTGTCTGAAATTATAATACCCAACAAGAAGCTAAACTATAATCAAATCAGCATCCCAACAATCAAAAAAGCCTTATAACTTAAACTTAAGATTTAAATTATAAAGCTGTTGATATCATGAAAACTCAATTTCGATCCGCCACGGCTGACGCCACTGCTGTTAAATCAGCGGTCAAATGCCTGGTTAAAATGATTTAGAAAAATCGAAGACTCATCGTATTCAAGTTCTTCGCCGCGGCGGAGACAGGGGTTTCCTACAAAAACTTATCTCCTTTATTCCGCTTTACCTCTGCCACATATTCCTTAATAGCCTGCTCTTTGTCTTTTTTACAAATCAGTAATACGTCTTCGGTATCTACCACAATAAAATCATCCAGACCTTGTATCAATACCAGTTTTTTATTATTGGCATGAATGATGTTTTTGGTAGCATCAATAATCATGACATTGCTTCCGGCCACTGCATTTTCCAGGTAATCCTTTTCAAGGTTATCGTAGGCGCTTGCCCATGTACCCAGATCGCTCCAGCCAAAAGAAGATGGAATGATGTACACATTATCTGCCTTTTCCATTACACCATAATCAATAGAAATATTTACGCAAAGCGGGTAAATTCTTTCGATGGCTTCCTTTTCTGCGGGGGTATTAAAATTGTTTTTTTCTGCATCAAATACTTCATGCATTTCCGGCAAAAAGGTTTCAAATGCTTTAATGATATTTTTTATCTGCCAAACAAAGATGCCGGCATTCCATAAAAAATCGCCGCTGGAAATAAAGGTTTTTGCCAAATCCTTATCTGGCTTTTCTGTAAAGGTTTTTACTTTATACACGTTCTCGCTAACGGCCAGCTGCTCATATTGGATATAACCGTAGCCCGTGTTTGGGTGGGTAGGTTTAATACCCAATGTAACCAGTGCTTTAATATGAGATGTAAAATGAAGCGCCTCCAGGCATGTCTTCTTAAAGTTATCGGGCTCCAGTATGATATGATCGGCCGGGGCACAAATTAAATTAGCTTCCGGATTGATCTGCTGCAATTTGTAAGAAATATAAGCAATGCAGGGAGCCGTGTTTTTACGGGATGGTTCGCATAAAATATTTTCAACCGGCAAGTCGGGAAGTTGGTCAGCCACAATATGTTTATACTGCTCAGAGGTCACAATATAGATATGATCAATTGGAATAAACAGTGCAAACCTGTCAAAAGTAGATTGGATCAGGGTTCTGCCGGTATTTAAAATATCTAAAAATTGTTTTGGAAAATCGGTCCTGCTCATAGGCCAAAATCTGCTACCGATACCCCCAGCCATAATTGCAACGTAATTGTTCTTGGTCATACTTGTATTTTTTTATGTTTGGTTGCCATGTATATAGACAGCAACTGTTAGATAATCCCTTCCTTTATAATGTCGTGAATATGAATAATCCCTTTGTAATTTTTTTCATTTACAACTACTAATTGGCTAATGCCTTTTGTTTTCATCATTTCGAGCGCATCCACGGCCAATACATTTTCATCCACAGTATAAGGCGATTTCGACATGATGTCGTTGGCGCTGAATTGCTCAAAGCTATCCGCTTTTTCCAGCATACGCCGCAGATCTCCATCTGTAATAATTCCTTCAATGTTATCCTCTTCATCTACAACAGCCGTTACCCCAAGGCGCTTTTTCGTCATTTCAACAATCACTTCTCTAATGGAGGCACCAGGTGTTACCGAAGGTTTTTCATTTAGAAAAGCCAGATCTGCTACTTTCAAAAACAATCTTTTTCCCAAAGCACCGCCAGGATGATACCTGGCAAAATCAGCCGTCCCGAATTCTTTCATTTCCATCAGGCATACCGCCAATACATCCCCCATTACCATTTGTGCGGTTGTGCTGGTAGTAGGTGCCAAATTATAAGGGCAGGCTTCCTGTTCCACCGTAGTATTTAAAACAATATCACTGTGATTGGCCAGAAATGAATCCATATTACCGGTCATGCCGATACAAATATTGCCAAAATTTTTAACCAGGGGAACCAATGCCTTTATTTCGGGGCTATCGCCACTTTTGCTAATAACGATAATTATATCGTCTTGTTGCACCATTCCTAAGTCGCCATGGATGGCATCAGCTGCATGCATAAACAATGAAGGTGTTCCGGTACTATTAAAGGTAGCCACTACTTTTTGCGCAATGATTGCGCTTTTGCCTATTCCGCTTATTACCACCCGGCCTTTTATAGCAGCAATCACCTCCAGCGCCTTTTCAAAATCAGCATTGATAAAATCCTGCAACCTGCTAATGGAAGCCGCTTCTAATTGAATGGTTTTAAGTGCTATTTGTATGATTTTCTGATCGGTCATCTTTAAAAAAGCAAACCTAACTTAAATCGTTCATAACACAAAGACTAATGAATTTACCGGATTTAGTGTGGAATTGAGCCAATTGATCTTTTGTATTTTTAGTTAATGATATCATTACCAATTGATTGGCTATGATCTGATAATAGTATTCCCTCTTTAAAAGAAATTGAGTAACTTAAACTCTGTAAATGAAGACCTTAATTTGAATTTGCAGGCGTATTAAAGTAACTTCGTCGGCCTGTGAAATTTTGCTACAGTAGAAAACGCTGCAGATTCACATGAAGTAACAAAGTCAACCTATCATTATTTAAAACCAGCTTGGGGAAACAGAAAGACATGGCTACAGTAAAAGCAAAAAAAAAACCGGGTTCTGAGAAAGATCCGGCTTTAAAACCGGTGGAGAAAAAAGCCGTAAAAGCAATCAGTAAAGAAAAAAACTTAAACCTAACCGCTCAACTACAGGACTATTTCGGCTTTAATGGATTTAAAGAGCCACAGGAAAAAATCATACAAAATTTATTAGCAGGCAACGATGCATTGGTAATTATGCCTACCGGTGGTGGTAAAAGTTTGTGCTACCAGTTGCCGGCTATCATAAGTGAAGGCTGTGCGATCATCGTTTCGCCCTTAATAGCATTGATGAAAAACCAGGTAGACCTGGTGAGAAGTTATAGCAGTAAGGATGATGTAGCCCATTTTTTAAACAGCACACTCAATAAAGGGCAACAAAAGATCGTAAAGGATGACCTGACGACCGGAAAAACCAAAATGCTCTACGTTGCACCCGAAACGCTTACCAAGGTAGAAAACATTGAATTTTTTAAAGACCTGAATATTTCCTTTTTTGCAGTAGACGAAGCGCATTGCATCTCCGAATGGGGGCACGATTTCAGACCTGAATACCGTCGCCTGAGGGAAATGATGGAGATGATCAATCCGGATGCACCGATGATTGCCCTAACGGCAACTGCTACTCCAAAAGTGCAAAGTGATATTCTTAGAAATCTCGGATTAAGGAATCCACAAATATTCATTTCCTCCTTTAACAGGCCTAATTTATATTACGAGATATTGCCCAAAATAAAGAAGGAGCAAACCGTTACCAGCATCGTTCGGTTCATTTCTCAAAACAAAGGGAAGAGTGGCATTATTTACACGCTTAATCGTAAAACTACTGAAGAGCTTGCCGATATGCTAATGGCCAACGGCATTAAAGCAGTTGCCTATCATGCAGGCCTTGATAGCAAGTTGCGTGCAGAGCGACAAGATCTCTTTTTAAATGAAGATGTACAGGTGATTGTTGCCACCATCGCATTTGGTATGGGGATCGATAAGCCGGATGTTCGTTTTGTGATCCACTTTAATATTCCCAAATCAATAGAAAACTACTACCAGGAAACCGGTCGTGCAGGACGGGATGGGATGGAAGGGAAATGTATTCTCTATTACTCCCATAAAGATGTGGCCAAACTGGAGCATCTGATGCGTGACAAGCCGTTGAGCGAAAGAGAAGTGGGAGCTCAACTGATCAATGAAACGGTTTCTTATGCCGAAAGTGCGGTGTGCCGCAGAAAGATTTTATTGAATTATTTCGGAGAAGAATATGATACCAGGCAGTGTACCAATATGTGCGACAACTGCAATAGTCCAAGGGAACAGATTGAGGCAAAAACTGAAGCACAGCAGGTATTGAAAATAATTAAGGGATTGGATGAGCAATTTACCATGATCTACCTGATGCACATTCTACGGGGAAAACCCAATCCACAGGTGAAAATGTTCCGGCATGATGAACGGGATTTTTTTGGAATTGGCAAAGAAAAGGATGAGCATTTTTGGAACTCGCTGATGCGCCAGATGATTTTGGAAGGCTTTATAAAAAAAGACATTGAAGAATACGGGGTATTAAAATTCACCAAAAAAGGCGAAACGTTTCTAAAGAAGCCGGTTTCGTTTAAAATTGTATTGAACAATTTATACGATGGTGCAGATGCGGATGATGATGAAGGTGCAGTAGTGGAAGTGGCTACAAGTTCAACCGATGAAAAACTGGTTGAGATGCTGAAGGAATTAAGAAAGAAAGTGGCCAAAGAAAAGAACCTGCCACCGTTTGTGATTTTTTTAGAAGGCAGCCTGGAAGATATGGCTACCCTATATCCAACAACAATACAGGAACTGGAAAAATGCCAGGGCGTTAGTAAGGGGAAAGCAATCCGGTATGGTAAAAAATTTGTAGATCTCGTTGCAAAATATGTAGAAGAAAACGGTATAGAAAAGCCCGATGATTTTGTGATGAAGGGAGTTGTAAACAGGAATAACAATAAGATCTTTATTATTCAGAATGTAGATAAAAAGATTCCACTGGAAACCATTGCAAAAACCAAAGACCTTAAAATTGATGAGTTGCTGGAAGAAATGGAAACGATTGTAGCAAGTGGTACCAAGCTTAACCTCGATTATGCTATCAATGAACTGGTAGATGAATACGAGCAGGAAGAAATCATCGATTATTTTAAAGCCTGCGAAACCAGCAGTTTGCAGATAGCACAGGAAGAACTGGCCGATAGCGGCTTCAATTGGGAGCAATTGAAGATTATGCGGATTAAGTTTTTATGTGTGTACGGGAACTAGATACGTAGATTTTCAGGGTAGATTCGTTTATAAAAATGCATTCGTGCAAAAGCGAAAATCTTACAGATGAGCATATTGATTTACAAAGAAGGGTTTCTCAAAATAAGGAGAAGCCCTCTTTGTTGATTTTATTTAAAATGATCGTTGAGACAACCTTCAATAATACAGGTTGGTAAGCCTGGGAAGTATCTTTTGGTATTCAATTGCCCTATCTGCATTGATTGCAAAATTGCTGTTTACCGTTGCAATGCAGTATTTTATCCCATCCAATATTTATTAGTGAAACTGTTTGAAAAAAGTAATACAGATGTTTATCAAAACACCTGTATTAAAATGTGACTGCGGTTCATTTTAAAGAAACAATACGGAACTAAATTTGTTACCCGTTTACATCGTTTACAAATGGGTGTTGCACTCAGTCTATATTGTTGAAAAACATAGAATGCAAATAATTTTTTTTGAGATTTTAAAAACATAAATTATATATTATGACAGCAGTTAATGCATATGCAGCAAAAGATGCCACTACACCGTTGGCACCATTGAATTTTGAAAGGAGAGAGGTAGGTCCGAACGATGTGCAAATTGAAATTTTATATTGCGGTGTTTGTCATTCCGACATTCACCAGGTTCGCAACGAATGGGGTGGTTCGATATACCCAATGGTGCCCGGGCATGAAATTGTTGGTCGAATCACGAAAGTAGGTACAGATGTAAAAGGGTTTATTGTGGGAGAACTGGCAGGGGTAGGCTGTTTTGTAGATTCCTGCCGCACATGCCCCAGTTGTTTGGCCAATGAGGAGCAATATTGCGATACAGGCATGGTTGGTACTTACAATGGCCGGGATAAAGCCGGTAACCCAACTTACGGTGGATATTCTACCCAGATAGTAGTGGATGAAAAGTACACCTTGCATGTGTCTGAAAAACTACCTATTGAAGGAATAGCCCCTTTGCTATGTGCCGGTATTACCACCTACTCCCCATTGCGTCACTGGAAGATTGGCAAAGGTCATAAAGTTGCCATCGTAGGATTAGGCGGTCTGGGTCATATGGCAGTTAAATTTGCGGCTTCGTTTGGAGCAGATGTTACCGTACTGAGTACTTCCGCATCAAAAAAGCAAGATGCACTTAATTTAGGCGCTCATCATTTTGAAGTGACCAGTAATCCTGAAACAATGAAACAATTGCAGGGTAAGTTTGATTTTATTTTAAGTACTATTTCGGCTCAACACGATTACAACCAATACCTGAATTTATTAACCCTGAATGGTACCATGGTGGTGGTAGGTGTTCCTCCGCAACCTTCTACGGTACATGCATTTAGCCTGATCGGTAAACGCCGGTCTTTGGCCGGATCATTAATTGGCGGTATAAAAGAAACGCAGGAAATGCTGGACTACTGTGCCGAGCATAATATTGTATCTGAAGTAGAGGTAATCAAAATATCTCAGGTGAATGAAGCCTACGAAAGAATGTTGAAAGCTGACGTACGTTATCGGTTTGTGATAGATATTGCTTCCTTGAAATAAAACATATATTCCTGAAATACAGGGTGGGCTTCATTTTCCACCCTTTTTTTTTCTTTTTTATAAAATGATTGCATTGATTTGCAATATTTGAATAGAAACTCCTATTTTTGCTGCCCCAATCGGGAAGGTGTGATAGCTCAGTTGGTAGAGCAATGGACTGAAAATCCATGTGTCGCCGGTTCAACCCCGGCTCGCACCACTTGAAAGACTCAACGTTTGTTGGGTCTTTTTTTTATTCAAATACCGGACTGTTTATTCCTAGCCGGAAATTCCTTTTGATTTCAAAATAATGCCCTGGGATATTAAACAACCGGGGTCGATGAAACAGCCTGTTTACAAATGGAATATTTTTGCGCCAATAACGTTTGAAAAGCGACGGTATTCTTCCTGAATTAGTTATGTTTAATCCACAGCAAATAGAAGAAAAAATAAAACGATCCGCCTGGTGGCAACAGGCCGCTGTTACAGTGGACAGTCACTATTGCAATACCAGCGGGATCATGTTGACTCATCATCTGCAGGTAGTGCATGATAATGTGGAAGCTATTTTCCAGCAGCAGGCTACTGGTTTTTACGGCAACCTGTTTAATTTGTTGCAGCAACTGAATATAAATAAAGAGGAATTAAAAAGTGAATTGAAAGTAGTGGCACTTTTGCATGATATTGGTAAAACGGCAGAAGATAAACTGCTACTTATTCCTCATCCGTTAACGGGGAAACCAGCACATAAGCGGCATGGATTGGTAAGTTTAATGGCAGCTATGGAAATTGTAGGGCCTGATTTGATAAATATGGAAACAAGGCGTGCGCATATTTACCGAACAATTGAACTTCATGATATGTCCTATGGATTGTTCAGGGAACACCAGGAAACCCGTATCATGCCGCCGTATAGCCGGTGGACATCCATTAATCATAAAATTCATTCATTGCCCGCTGCAGGATTAATGTACCTGCTTGTTTTTAAACTGGCAGATATACATGGCCACGATAATATTGCGGATGTACTTTGGTTTTATCATGCCGCAAAAGAAAATTACTTCAATCAATTGCACATCGAATTGCCTGTCCCGGAAGAGTCGGATATTCGTTGAGCAAAATTATTCCGTGACTGATTCTTGTGGGGCCGCTCCCTTGAGGTATCATAAACGTATTTGCATTGTAAAATATGGCTGTATGGATGATTGATAATTGATTGACTTGACAACACCATCGCAATGCGCTAAAAAATAAAATACATGAAAGCAACAGTATCAAAATTATTTTCAGATTTTTTTAATAGTGAGAAGGCGGGTGGGTTAATATTAATTGCCTGTACAGTTTTATCTATCATCATTGCAAATAGCAGGTTGGGTGCAGGGTATCTTCATTTTTGGCACGAGAGCATTGGATACGAAAGCGCAAACATTCACTTAAGTCATCCTATAGAATACTGGATCAATGATGGTTTGATGGCTATCTTTTTTTTACTGGTTGGGCTGGAAATTGAACGGGAAATTTACATCGGTGAATTATCTACTTTAAAAAATGCATCGTTGCCCTTTTTTGCTGCGATTGGCGGTATGGCCGTTCCTGCCATTTTGCATTTTATAATTAACAGCGGATCTGCAACGCAGGCAGGCTTTGGTATTCCTATGGCAACAGATATTGCATTTGCGTTGGGGATCCTTTCTTTATTGGGAAACCGGGTGCCGGTTTCATTGAAAATATTTTTAACCGCCTTCGCCATTATTGACGATTTGGGTGCTATTATTATGATAGCCCTGTTTTATACCGATACATTTTTACCAGGCTATTTTGGAGCAGCCATCGGAATATTTGTAGTGCTGCTTATTTTCAACCGGCTAAAAATCCGGAACCTGTTCTTTTACCTTGTGCCGGGAGTTGTTATGTGGTATTGCATGTTACAGTCAGGCGTACATGCTACTGTAAGTGGTGTGTTGTTGGCCTTTGCAATTCCTTTTGGTGATGGGGATGAAAAATCCACTTCTTATATACTTCAGCACTACCTGCATAAACCTGTTGCCTTTGTGATCCTTCCCCTGTTTGCCCTGGCAAATACGGGTATTGTGTTTACTACAGGCTGGCTCAATCAGCTTGCATCTGTCAATAGCATCGGTATTTTATTAGGATTGATTGTGGGCAAACCTTTGGGTGTATTGGTTTTTTCTTTTGCAGCAGTTAAATTAAAAATCAGTACCCTGGCAGATGATATCAACTGGAGGCATATCATCGGCGCAGGTATTTTAGGGGGTATTGGATTTACCATGTCCATCTTTATCACTTTGCTGGCTTTTAAAGATGGAGAAACAATTGT
>Ga0123337_10003210_pt1 | contig 17687 bp, 13 predicted proteins | sample frozenSSSSmetaG_FD_89792 | JGI IMG/M metagenome (GOLD analysis project Ga0123337, IMG submission 89792) | Glacier valley bacterial and archeal communities from Borup Fiord, Nunavut, Canada, to study Microbial Dark Matter (Phase II) -... | ecosystem: Environmental > Aquatic > Freshwater > Ice >... | reverse complement strand
TGGTACAAGAGTCGCGCCTATCGCGCGCGCGTCGTGCGCGAGCCGCGCACCGTGCTCGCGGAATTCGGGCTCTCGCTCCCGGATCGTGTGGCGGTCCGCGTTCACGACAGTACGGCGGACATGCGCTACGCCGTCTTACCGCTGCGACCGCCCGACACCGAGCACTGGAGCGAAGAGCGATTAGCGACCCTGGTCACCCGTGATGCCATGATCGGGACAGCGCTCGCGCGCGATCCAACGGCAATCTCCGCCTAGCCTTGCTATCAAAAGGGGACCGCTGGCGGGCGAGACACAGAATTCGACGATTACGTTCCCGAGCCGCCACCAATGTGGAAGACATATTTTACGATCGTCCGATCGAGCGTTCGATACGCTGCCGGCGTTCCAAAATTGAGGTAGAGTTCGTTGCCGTTCGAAAAGCGAGCGTGCAGCGATCCTGCAAGATTCGTACCCGGCTGCGCGTAGCCGCCCAGCCCGTTGATCGAGCGCAGCGAGAGTGCGAAACTCGTATCGCGTCCGAACGATCGCGTGATCGAGAGGCGACGCAGAATCTGGCCGTCAGCGTCACCGGAGGTCGCCCGTTCGCGCGTCGTGTCGTATTCGGCCGCAAGCGCGAACGGGCCGAATGCGCGCGATGTTGTTGTGTTGGTCGTTTGTACGAACCCCGCGCGCAAGGCCGCGGAACTGCCGCAAAATGCCGCCTGCGGGACCGCACCCGAACACGGGACCGCAAATGGTCCGAATGCATACGTGAAGTCGATCGGCGTCGGCGTTCCATCGCGATAGCCAATCGCGAACGAGTGTTGGTTGAAGACGAATGACTGCGGGTTCGTGTAGAACGGGTATGGTCGATCGTAGGTGCGCAATTCGCTCGTCACCGGGCCACCCCCGATCGTAAGCAAATTGCGAAATGTGAGCGAGAGCTGCGCCAAGGCCAATGCCTCGTGTGCGCTTCCGCTGCGATCGGCCAGCCGCTCCCCGAACGCTGCAATCGAATACGATTTTATCGCGCCTCCCGCTACCCCGTTATAGGAAAAGAGCGCCTGCGGGCCGCGCACGTCGGCGAGCCGCGTGTATCCCTCGATTGGCGCGTACTGCGGCCCAACATCTTTCCAATCCACGAACGCCGTGATGCGCTGATTCGAAAAGATCTCGGCAACCGTGAAATTCTGCGCGAGCGATGCATCGGAAACGAACGATCCCGTCTCAAATCGATCGAGTACGAACGTCGACTCACCCGTGTGGAGGTTGCGCCGCGTGAAGCCGATACTCGTGGTCGCGTCGCTCCCCTCGGCGTGATGCGATTGGATGCTCGAGATCCCAAAGCCGAAGGGTTGACGCGTCGTTCCATAGCCGTAGGCAATCGCTGTGTCGTCAAAACCGGGTCCGTGCACTTCGAGCGCACCGATCGATTGCGAGCCGACCGAGCCTTCGATTTTTACGCCGCGGTCGAAGGTGCCGATAAATGGTGTGTACAGCGGCACGTCTGCGGGACCGTTGACCGCGATCTGCGCGAACGGCTCTATCGTTGCAATCCCTTGCGAGAAAAACGGCCGAAATTCGGAGAGTCCGCGCCGAAATTCTTGCGGCGCGATCGTTTGCTGATCGACCTCAACGTTGGAAAAATCCGGATTGAGCGTGCCGACGAATGCCAGTGTATTCGTGAACGGAATCGAGAGATCGAGTCCGGTCGTGCGGGGATTCTGCGCGGAGAAGTTACCCGAGGCCGTTTGGAACTGCTTGCGATCCGTGCCACCGCTCGCAAGGCCGTACACATCGGCGTGCGGCTTTGGCCGGGTGGCTTGCGCGGCAACGGCGATGTTTGTAAGCAACGGCCAAAACGTCGGATCGTCGAACGAGGATGCGGTCGGATCGTAGGCCCAGGTGTAGTCTTCGTTCGTTTGCGAGAGATGCCGCACGAGGTTGATCCGCCACGATTGCGTCGCGCCAGGCTCCCCGCGTAGGGCCTCGAGCGGGATCACGAGTTGCGCGTTCCAACCCCCCGCCGTCGGGGCGGCGATGGCTGTCCATTGGGGACGGAATCGCGCCGACTCCGACGACGTCTCAAAACGCACGCCGTGGGGATTCACGCCGAAGGTATACGTTCGTTTCCCGACGCCGCTCGTATCGAGCTCGACCGTTACGCCGTCATCGACGCTCGACGCCGAGTCGTTCACGGTGGTCGTGGCAACCAGCGGCACACCGCGCTGTTCGCAGACGAAGCCGACGTACAGATGGGTTGCATCGTACAGAACGTAGGCGGTCGTCGCGTGCGGTGCGCTCTTCCGGGTCGTAAAATCGATGAAATCGGTCGCCGTTACCCCGGTCTTCCAGATCGGATCGGCAAGGCTCGGATCGGTACTCGGTGGCTGCGGTGCGGCGACCGCGGCGAATGATCCGGACCGGGTTGTTGCGGCTACGGCGGGAGAGGCAATGAGCAAACAGAGCGCGGATGCTGCGCTCACAAGTAGGCGAGTTGACACGTGGAAACTCCTTAGCTGGTGCGACCTTGCCTAACGCGGCGTCGCGTGCGGTCGAGAACGGAAAAGATGGTCAACATCCACATCGTGAGCGCGGCGGCAATCGATGCGACGGCGATGAAGCGGGCGCGAATCGTCGCATCGGCAACGACCTCCGCCGCTGATCGCGATTCGGCGACGAGCACGAGTGGATCGATCGCCGCGATTTCGCGATTGATCTCCAGGCGCGCACGTTGCGGGTCGAGCGACGTCTGCGCCGCGATCGTCAGAACGGGTATCGCTTGCTGCGCGAACGATTGAACGAAGAGCGGCTCGGGCGGTTTTGAGAGATCGTGCATTCGCACGGGCGCGAGCAGACCGACGATTGTGTAGTGCAATTTCGGCGACCCGTTGAATCGTATCGTACGTCCGATGACGTTGGTGGAATCGAAATACGCTCGCGCAAATGTTTCGTCGATCAGCACGACGGTTGGATGGCGCGTATCATCGGATGCTCGAATGTCACGGCCGCTCACGCGATGATAGCCCGCGAGGTCGAGAAAGCCCGGGCCGACGGAAATATATGCACCCTCGATCGCGCGCCCGCGGGGATTTTCTTTTCGATCGATGGACAAATTGATATGATACATACTCAGCGGGCCGGTCGAACCGATCGCAACGCGCTCGAACGCCGAATCGCGTTTGAGGCGCGCTTCCAGCCGGTGCGCGAATGTGCCGAACGCACCAAAGCTGCGATACCGTTGCTCATCGAGGACCAGGCTCGCAAGAATACGGCCCGACGATCCGAGATCGCCTGTACGCGCAAGGGCCGCCTGCCAGTCGCGGGTCGTGGCGATCGCAAGCACCGTAATTCCCAAAGCGGCAAGACAGCACGCGGCGTCGATTGCGCGGCCGCGTCGAAACCTTCCTGGACGCATCACGGCGGCAACGAGCAGCACGACGAGGGCGAGCCCGATAACGATCGGCGCCGCCGCCGGACCAACGGTCAGTGGCCGAATATGCGGCACCGATTCGAGTGCGTCGGTGCGCGTTAGCGCCGCCATCGCGCCGATCGCGCCCGCGACGAGAGCGACCATACCGACGGTGATGCGACGTCGAATTGTGCTCCCGGCTAGCATCGCTCCAACGGAGAACATTGCGATGATGGCAATCGCGCACGCAATACCGAAGACGATGACAATCGTACGCGGCGCTCCGCTGCGATCGTCGATTGAGAGCGGAACGACCCGCAGCGCTGCGTTCTCCTTGCCAAAAGAGTGGCGGAGCGCGCGCTGCGCTCGCTCGGGCGTGTCCCCCGATCGCAAGCGTGAAATCGTGCGATAGGTTTGCCAGTCGCGGTCGTCTCTATTCGTCTTGGGCAACGAATCGGCAACATAGATATCCGCGCGGTTTTCCGGCAGCGCGAAATCATCCGTGAGGACGCCGACGATCCGATGATCGATGCCGCCAAAGCGAATCGAGCGCCCGATGATTCGGGGGTCACGCGCGAAGTCTCCACGCCACGTCGCGGCGGTGAGGACGATCGACCCGGCGTCGCGCGCCGAGAGCGGTCGACCGAGGAGCGTATGCGCGCCGAGAATCTCGAAAAGGTCTCCGAACGTTCGCACGACCGCAACGTGCCGCGTCTCCCCAGACAATGCCGCATCGAGCGTCCGCACGTTGTACGCACTCGAGGCCGCAAAGACGTTACGATCGGCGAGTAAGCGGTGCACGACCTCGGTCGATGTTCCGAGCGCCGTCGGCCCAGTATCGAGCTGGACCAACCGCTCTGCCGCCGGATAGGGAACCGGTCGCAACACGACCGCATCGACCAAGACGTAGGCGCAGACGAGCATCGCCACCGCAAGTGCAGCCAGGGCCGTCGTCACGGAAACGTGCACGGTTCGACGGATGTGCGCCGGCGATCCAAAATGCGTGGAGAGATGTTCGCTTGCCAGTGACGCGACGACGTCGCTTGCAATCCGAGCGAAAAAGCGGATGCGACCGAGCGGACCTTCGTGCATCGCATCGCGCAGCCGCTCACGAAAAACGAGCCGCATCTCGTTTCCAAAACGCTCGCGAAAATGCAAGGGGTAGATCGCCATCAACCATGCGTAGAGCGCCTCGGCGAGGCTGACCGGGCGCTGCAGACTGCCTCTCATGAGGTACGCACCGGAACGATCCGCCGCACCGTCGCGAGCTGTCGCTCCAGACGCGCCGTCTCCGCCGCGATCACGCGGTTCCCAAGCCCGGTCAGGCGATAGTATCGCCGTCGTTCGTCTTCGCACCCCTCGTCGTCAGGCTTGGGTTCGGTTTCCTCGACGAGTCCTTGTCCCAACAACCGTTTGAGCGAGCCATACAGGGTGCCAGGACCCAGGGTCATCGCCCCGTTTGTCTGCTCTTCGACCGCGCGCATGATCGCATAGCCATGCTTCTCGCAATCGGCAAGCGCCAAGAGCACGGCGAATACTTGAGGGCTTAACGGCAGAAACGATTCGGGGGATCCGCTTTCCAATGCACCTAACTCCTACGCCATGCGATACATCGCGCCGCGATATAGTAGCATGCGGAGGACGTCTGAGCAAGCGGGTTAAGCGGCTGTCTAGGCCGAGCGGCGACCCGGCGCGGCGCCCGCGAGCGCGGGTTCGGCGGGATAGCGACCGGTGAGGCAGCCCAGGCAGAAGTCGCGGTTTTCTCTGCCAGTCGCGGAGACGAGTCCGTCGACGGAAAGATAGCCGAGCGAATCCGCGCCGACTTTCTCGCAAATCTGTTCGACACTCAGATTGTGTGCGATCAGCTCTTCGTAGGTTGCCATGTCGACGCCGAGATAACACGGATGCACGATCGGCGGCGAGGTAATGCGCAGATGCACTTCGCGTGCACCAGCATCGCGCAGTAGGCTTACGATTCGCGGCGTCGTCGTGCCGCGCACGATCGAATCGTCGACCACGACGACGCGTTGACCGCGCAAATTTTCGACAATCGGATTGAACTTCAGTTGCACGCCTTGGCTACGCATCTGCTGGTTTGGGCTGATGAACGTGCGCCCGATGTAGCGATTCTTGATGAGCCCCTCGACATACGGAAGTCCGCTCTCGGCCGCAAAGCCGATGCCGCCCGGAATCGCGCTATCGGGTACGGCCATCACGACATCCGCGTCGACCGGATACTCGCGCGCGAGCGCTTTGCCCATCTGATAGCGCGCCATGTAGATCGAACGACCCGAGAGCACCGAATCCGGACGCGCGAAATAGATGTATTCGAACATGCAGAGCGCGGGCGGCTTCACGACTTCGGTGTGTTCCGTGCGCAGGCCGTGCTTGTCGATGACGACGATTTCGCCGGCTTCGATCTCGCGCAAATACTGCGCGCCGACCGTCGCGAGCGCACACGATTCCGAGGCGACCATGTAGCCGTCATCGCCATAGGTGCCGATGCACAGCGGCCGCACGCCCCACGGATCGCGAAAGGCGTAGATCGTATCTTTCGTCGCCATGACCACGGAGTATGCGCCCTCGGCAACACGCATCGCTGCTTTGATGCGTTCGACCATCGTCTCGCCATCGGCAAGCGCGATCGTCTTCGAGAGAATCTCCGAATCCGAGGTCGCTTCTAAATTGATGTCCGCCGGCAGCATTGCGAGCAACGCTTCGCTATTGGTGAGGTTGCCGTTGTGCGCGTAGGCAAATTGTCCGATGTTCGTGTCTTCGATGAACGGCTGCGCGTTGCACATGATCGACGAACCGCTCGTCGAATAGCGCGTATGTCCGACCGAGATGTGGCCCTTCATCGTGCCGAGGATATCTTCATTGAAGATCCCGCCGATGAGCCCCATGTCGCGGTGGCTCGAAAGACGCTCGCCATCGGAGACGGCGATTCCGGCACTTTCCTGGCCGCGATGCTGCAGTGCGTAGAGCCCGAAATAGGCGAGCCTCCCGACGTCCGCACCGGGTGCGAAGACACCCGTAACCCCGCATTCTTCATGCATGGAGTCACCTGCGGGCATCGGAGCTTCAGAATCGTACGACCGGGCCATAGTTACCTACTTCAAGAGGCAGGACGGCGCGTCCCGGTTTCACGCCGTAGCCGACTACTCTTCGCGCGAGCGCAGGCCGAAAATCGAGAGCAGCGCGATGAAAATGTTGATTGCGTCCAGGTAAATGGCAACCGCGAAGTCGACCGCACTCATGCCGTAGCCGGCGCCCGCCCCGCGAATGCGCGCAAAATCGACCAGCGTAAGCAGTGAAAACACCGCAAGCGTCAACCACGCGTAGACACCGGGGTGTAAGAAATGGGTGAATGCCGAGATCAGGCCGACGACGAGTAGCGCGATGAGTGCGCCGAAGGCGATACCGGAAACGCGACGCCAATCAAAGCTAAACGCGTAAGCGATCGCTCCCAAGATCAACATGCCGAGGCCCGTCGTCGTAGCGGCGTCGACGACGATTCCCGCTCCGTACAAGCCGGTGTACCGGCTGATCAGCGGCGCGATGCCGATTCCCTCGAGAAACGTGAATGCGTAGAAGAGCAAGAGCTGCACGTGTGGATTGCCACGCGCGCCCGACATTGCGAAGAGCAAGGCTAGGCCGCCGAGCGAGCCGACCAATCCCATGACCGGAGGAACGCCTTTGAAGAGATACGCCGCGACCGCCGTGATCAGAAAACCGATGGCCGTGATCCCGAGGACCTGGGCCAGGAGCGAGGGAGCGGCAGCGACGCGGGTGCGATCGAGCGGAGGACGCTGTTGATACATGACACCCGTTTCTACCCGTAGTCCGGGTCCCGGGTTTCGCGCTTTCCGGCGAGCGGCTAAGCGGAGGCTGGGATGTCGAGCGCAGCGATATCGGATCGATACGCAAGCTTGACACCTCGGGGGAACTGCCGCTTGAGCGCTTCGATCGCGGCATACGCACGCTCGCGCGCGGTGTGGTGGTCGGCGCCGCGTCCGCAGACGGTCAGCACGCGCCCACCGGCGGCATCAACGGTGTCGCCCGTACGTGTCGAGCCGCCCCAAAATGCAACCGACCCATCATCGAGCGTAAAGACGGCCGGTAAGCCGCCGACCGGCGAACTCGCGCGCGGATAATCGACCGACGCCAAGGTCACGCCAACACATGCATCGCTCGAAAATGGCGCAACATCGATCTCGATCGCACCGTCCGCGGCGGACTTGAGTAAGCGCGCAAAATCGCCGCCGATGCGCGGCATCAGCACTTGTGTTTCGGGATCGCCGAAACGCGCATTGAATTCGATGACCGACGGCCCCGCCGCCGTCCACATCAGGCCGCAGTAGAGAATCCCGATGTACGACTCGCCCTCGGCAAGCAGCCCGCGCAGCGTCGGCGCAATGATACGCTCGCGCACCACGTCCATATACTCCGACGGAAATCCGAGCGGCGGTGAATACGCGCCCATGCCGCCGGTGTTCGGTCCGGTGTCGCCGTCGCCGGCGCGCTTGTAGTCGCACGCGGCCGCAAACGGTATCATCGCACGCCCATCGGCGATCGCAAACACGCTGATCTCGCGTCCGACCAGTTTTTCTTCGAGCAGCACGTCGACGCCGCCACCGGGAATGCGTTTGTTCTCGTACCAATCGCGTAACACCGCCCGCGCCGAGTCGATGTCCTCGGTGACGACGACGCCTTTGCCCGCGGCGAGCCCATCAGCTTTGATGACGACGCCGCCGCGCCAATCATCGAGTGTTTTGAGCGCCTGATCGAGCGAATGCACGGCGCGTCCGCGAGCGGTCGGAATGCCGTGGCGCTCCATGAACCGTTTGGCAAAAATCTTGCTCGATTCGAGTCGGCCGCCGGAACGATTGGGCCCGAAGACCGAGAGCCCCGCCTCACGCAGTTTGTCGCCGACACCCGCGGCTATTGCGGTTTCGGGACCGATCACGACCAGATCGATTTTCTCCGCTTTCGCGCGTTCGACGATCTTGCGACTATCGGTCGCGGCGATCGACCAGTTTTCGCCCCGTGTCGACGTACCGGCGTTGCCCGGCGTGCAGAAGATCGCCTCGCACGACGCTGATTGCGACAGACGCCAGACGAGCGCGTCTTCGCGGGCGCCGTTGCCGACGACGAGAATTCTCATTCCCACTCCACCGTTGCCGGAGGCTTCGAGGTGATGTCATAGGCGATTCGATTCACGCCTTGCACTTCGTTGACAATGCGCGTCGAGATGCGCTCGAGCAACTCGTGCGGCAGACGCGCCCAGTCGGCCGTCATCCCATCTTCACTCGTAATCGCCCGCACGGCGACGAGATCCGCATACGTACGACCATCGCCCATGACCCCGACGGATTGCAACGGCGTGAGGACTGCGAAATACTGCCAGGGCCGCGGCGTAAGCGAATCCGCGACCGCTTCGATCTCGGTCGTGACGATATCATCGGCTTGACGAACCGTTGCGACGCGTTGCGCGTCGACCGCACCGAGAATGCGTACCGCGAGCCCCGGCCCAGGAAACGGTTGCCGCGCGACGATTGCCGGCGGAAGTCCGAGCACGGCGCCCGCTTTTCGCACTTCATCTTTGAAAAGCGTTCGCAGGGGTTCGAGCAATTCGAGTTTCATCGTTTCGGGCAAGCCGCCGACGTTGTGATGCGATTTGATCTTATGGCCGGCTTTCGAGCCCGGAGTCTTCGACTCGATCACGTCGGGATAGAGCGTGCCTTGCACGAGGAAGCGCACATCGTCGATCTTGTTCGATTCTTCTTCGAAGATCGCGATGAACTCGTGGCCGATCCGAATCCGCTTTTCTTCCGGATCGACGACGCCCGCAAGCCGCGCCATGAATCGTTCGGTTGCATCGATCGCGATCACGTTGAGATGCAAGACGTCGCGGAACGCCTCGATGACGTTCTTCGCTTCGTCTTTGCGCAAGAGACCGGTATCGACGAACACGCATGTCAGCTGTTGACCGATGGCGCGCGCGACGAGGGTTGCTGCCACCGCCGAGTCGACCCCGCCTGAGAGAGCGCAGATAACTCTTGCATCGCCGACGCGCGCGCGGATTTCCGCGATCGAGCGATCCACGAACGAATCCATTTCCCACGAGCCGTCGATGCCGGCGATGCCGTGCAGAAAATTCTCGATAACGGATTTTCCGAATTCACTATGCACGACTTCGGGGTGGAACTGCACGCCGAATATCTTGCGCTTTTCATCACCGATCGCCGCGATCGCGCAACGCGCGGTATGGGCGAGCGACGTAAAACCCGCCGGCGGTGTAACGACGGAGTCGCCATGCGACATCCACACGCGGCTCGTCGCGGGAATTCCGGCGAAGAGCGAGCTCTGTGGCGCATCGTTCTCCAGTTGCGCGGGACCAAACTCCGCGTGACCGAGCGGAACGAGTTCGCCGCCGAGATCGCGGGCGATCAGTTGCATGCCGTAGCAGATGCCGAGCAACGGGATGCCGCTTTTCAAAATCCGTGGATCCATCCCGGGCGAATCGGGTCCAAGCGTACTCTCGGGGCCGCCGGTGAGGATGATCGCAGCGGGATTGCGCTTCTCGATCTCCGCCCACGATGCGTCGTACGGGAGGATCTCGCTGTAGACGCGCGCCTCGCGCGTCCGGCGGGCGATGAGCTGACTGTATTGTGCCCCGAAGTCTAAAATTACGACGCCGCGGGGCGGGGCGCTAACCTGACCGACCATCCGACAAAGTTTGGCGCGAGCGCTGCTTTCCGCCTTTCGCCTACGGCCAAAGCTCGTCGAGTCGGAATCAGAATCCCGGCGTTCGGCCCGCTGGATTTCAAAATGCTGCGTTCGCGGATCGATGGAAGCGGCGGCCGTCAAGTCGCCGTCATCGTAACGAAATCCGCCGTTCGCATCGGAGCTGAAGCCAAGCGCTCTTGGGACGAGCAACCACTCAGCAAGTACGACATGCGCGCGCACGTAGCTGACGAAACGAAATCGTGCGCCGACATCAAGCCATACTCGCCGCCGCGTATTTCAAAATCGCAAGCGGGATGTTTCTCGGCTACATACTTCCGAATTGAAGTCTCGGAAAGCATTTAGGCTGCCGGTTCGACGTCTAGGTCAGAACTTCGTTCAGACGACCGGCGTCGCGCGCCCAGGTGACTTCCATCGCAATCCGCTCGCCGACGGCTACGTCGCGGCCCCAGCGATAGGACGAATACGGCGTATAACGCGTCCCGGGCGACCCCGGGATGCGAAGCGAGACGTCGTAGCAGACGAATTCTTTTGGCGGCCCGGCAACGATGATGCATTGCAGTGCGAACGGCCCGATGATTCCCGGTCCGCCGGCGTCTTGCGTTGCCGCAACGAAGCGTTCGCCCAACTCGAACGCTTTTTCGAGCATCGACTCCGTCAGGGTCGCCGCGATGTGGCCCGCTTCTTCTAGGCGGACCGGAATGTCTTGCATCGCCTTTGCTTGCGCGAACGGCAAGTTCTTGAGGCCTTCGAGATTGGTCTGGCGGCGTGTATCGGTGCCGCACAATTCGAGCTCACCGAGAATCGGCGAGTAGAAGAAATTCAAATTGATCGAGGGTCCTAGTGCATACTCCTCGATCACGGCGCCTTTGAGGCCGTCTTCGTTAAGGATACCCTCTTCGATCAGATGCTTGGCGGTTTTCTTATACTCTTTTGGCGTGCGGCAGAGAAAAAACGCGCGTTCGAACGAGATTTTTGCGTGTGGCGCTTTCACCATCACTAGACAATCGATGTCCTTCGGATCGGCGTACTGCACGGGGAAGCGAACGCCCGCGCGCGAGAGCAGCGAATACTGATTGTCGGCAACGTCACGTTCCTCGGCTTTGAGCAGAGAACGGCTACCAAAAAATGGCACGCGCATGCGCGCTTCGATTTCATCGTAGCTGTAGCGCTGCCGAAGATAGACCTCGAACGAACGGTTCGCAAGAAAGATGACGTTACGGGCGATCAGCTCGTCTTGCACCGCATCATCGAGGATGTCGGCAAACGCCGCCAGTTCCATCGTCTCATCGACCACGCCACGCGCACGTGGACCCTCGATGCGCTTGTAGTGGCGTGCGTACGTCTGATCGCGACCTTTTTCGGTCACGATGAGATTGCGAAGCCCTTGCGCACGCGCGCCGGCGGCGACTTCGAGTGCGGAATGACTCCCGATGGAGCACAGCGTCAGTTTCGCGAGGTCGTACCGCGCGAGCATCTCGGAGACAGTAGGCACGTCGTGCGGCTACGACGAGAGGAGCGTGTGCGCCTGGTCGGTCGTATTGTACTGCACCGTCAACAGCACTTTGAGCTGCGCCGCTGCCGTCTTCGCATCGGTCGAATCGATGCGCGCGATCGTTTTATACGCGCTCAGGATCGTGCGTGGAAGGGCGTAATCTCGCGGGTATTGCTTCTGCCAGTCCACCAAGGCCGTGGAGACGCGCAGCGCATCGGCCGTCATGCGGTCACCCCAACCGACGTCGAGATATTTGCCGATCCGGATGATCTCGTTCCCGACGCCGATCGGTGAGAGTTTGGCATTCCCGAAATACTCATCGGCAGGCGCGGTGATCACCAAGCGCGCTTCATGCGTCATCGCGATCGTCTTCCCGATGATGATCGGGATATGCGTCGCCGAACGATGTGAGATCACGGCGTGCCCGGCGATGCGCTCTTCATACGTATAACCCGGTGCGTCAGCGACGGCCGAACGTGCATCGGTAAAGAGTTCGCTTGCCGTGCGACCGTTGACGATGCCGATCGGGAAGGTCGGTTGCGCGGCCCGGCCGAGGGCGAGAGCGCGATAACTTGGGTCGTGCGTGAGAGCGAACGCGCGAAGATCCGCCTCGATCTGGCCGATCAGCGCATCGCGATCCGCCGGCCACTGCTTCGCAATCGCGGTCGCATCGAGATCGGCGTCGCGAGCGAGTGCTTTTGGATCGACGTCGTCCGCGGCAAGTTTGATCAGGAGCGCTTGCGCCTGGGGGCTACGCTCGGGATCACCACGCTTGACGACGGCGTTTGCCGCCTCGCGGACGTACCACTCGGCGGCGTTTTCATCCAGCAACGCATCGTAGTGAAGCGAGGTCGCAAGATCGATCGTGAGTGCCTGAATTTCAACCGCGTTTGAATCGTCCGGACGACGCAGCGAATACGCGCGCCCGGCATCGAGCACCGCCGCGAAATACTCCAGATAATTGGTATACGCCCAACCGGCGGCAGCGCCCCGATCGTAAACCTTCTTCATCTGGCTGTAGAGCGCGAATGGATCGGTCTGAATTTCCGCGCTTGCTACGTTTACCGTGAAACCGAGCGCGCAAACGAGCGCGAACGGCCTACACCACGCTCGAATCGTCCAGTACCACTTCGAGCGAATTGCTGAGGAGGGCATTTTTGATCTCACGTGCGATACGACGGCCGGTCGACATCGGCTCGCTGTAGTTGAGGTACGAGTATGGCGAACCATCGATGAACAAGTTCGTTCCCGCAACGATGCGTGCCGACACTTCCATTACGTAAAATTTCGCATCGGGTGTGATGATCGTCTCGATGCAGAACGCGCCGAAGAGGCCTTTGGGTCCGCAGATCTCCTGCGAGACTTTAACCACGTTCTCGCCCATCCGATAGGCTTCGGCCAGCATCGACTCGCGTAAGCTGAGTGGCGAATTGCCCACCACCACGTAGCTGGGATCGATATCCATATGCTCTTGTGCGCGCGAGGGGATGCGGCCGAGCGAATCGACGTTCGTTTCGTAGCGGCGATCCATCGACATGATTTCGAGTTTGCCGGTGAGCGGCGAATAAAAGTAATGGATGTAGAGCGGCACGCCGATGATGTACTCTTGCAAGATATATTCTTGCTTGCTGAGCAAACCCGCTCGTTGATCGAAATCATCCGAGTTGCGCAAGAACATGTAGCCCTTGCCGCCTTGCGCGCCGTACAGTTTCACGATCACCGGGCGATCGATTTCCGCACTCGTACGGAATTGGCGCGGCACGTTGAGACCGGCGGCGGTGAGCCACTGGCGCTGTAACTCGCGGCTGGCTTCCCAATCCAAGACGGCTTTGTTCCCGAAGTAGGGGATCGTCATGTTCTTGTGTTCGTCGAGCGAGAGGTACGCAACGAACGAGCCATGGGGCACGATGATGATCTTGCGTTTCTCGAGCTCCGGCACGAGTTTCATGAACTCGCTGTATTCTTTGATCCTGATCGTCTCATCGCAAAACGCGAACGATCGATACAACGGCTCGGTCTCTTCGTTGGCGATCACGAGCGTCTTAAAGCCCTCATCGTGCGCGCCTTTGAGGATCTGCAGAGCCGAATGTGAGCCAAGCGTGGCGATCGTATAAAACTGCCCGATACTCGGGTCAGGCATGAGCGGCGTCGGTCGAGGTTCGAGAATCATAAAGTGCCCTTTGAAACGCGGTATTGCAAAGCAGGGAGTCAACCGCATGCCCAACGGTTGCAGAGTCGGCGGTTCGCCCGCCCGAAAAGAGTCGCCACGCGCTGGCTCGCCGGAGCGATTGGACCCCAGCGAGGATCCGACCAGCGACCGTTACCCGCGAGCTCGTAGCCACTGGTTCGTCACGTTCGCCGATCCACACTTCCCCGGGAAGGGGCTCGGCGCCCGGACGAAGCTCGAGCCGGTGTTTATTCGGATTGAAGATCGTCTCGATCGTGCGGATCGTCGATTCGAGCTCGCCGACATCGAAGCTGCCCTCGAATTCGAAGAGATCGGAGCGCTCGATCCGGTCCACGTCCACGCCGAGGTGGCGCAAGGCGACCAGTGCCGTATAGGCGGCGTTGTCGGGGATCGTGAGCGAGACGGCAAATCGCGCGATCATCGCGCGGCACTCGTCGCGCCGAGCGCGCGCGCGAACGCCGTGAAGATCTCCGAGCCACCGGACGGCGCGAGCATCGCTTGCGTGTCGTTCATCGCCGCGAGCTTCTCCGGACCGTCGCGATGCTGGAAGACCCAGCTATCGCGTTCGGGATGCGGCATAAGTGCAAGCACGTTGCCGCGCGCGTTGATCAAACCGGCAACCCCGAGCGCCGAACCATTTGGAATGGCTGCATCGGTTGCACGGCCGCGTTCGTCGGTGTACACGAACGCGATGTGATCGCCCGATTCGATCGCTTGCAGTTCGACGGCGCTTGCAACCAGGCGGCCATCGCCATGCGATGCCCACATCGTAATCGGTTCGCCTGAGAGTGCGGCCAAGAACGGCGAACGCGCGCGGTCGCCGACCGGACGAGCGTAGACGCGAACCGAACGAAAACGTCCGCCGGCCGCGTTCGGCGCGAAGGCTGCGCTCGGGCGTCGAATCGGGCCCGTACCGGGCACAAGCCCCGTTTCGAGGAGCACTTGCGCACCATTGCAAATCCCAAGCACGAGTTTCCCCGCCTGCGCACCTGCGATCACGACATCCATGAGCTTGTCGTGCGCCGCGACGGCTCCCGCGCGAATGCGATCTTCGTAGGCGAACCCGCCCGGCAAGATATACGCATCAAAATCGCCGGCAGCAGCGGGATCGGTGCTCCAGTGGACCAGGTGCGCCACGACGCCGGCGGCTTGCACCGCGCGGACCGTTTCATCTTCGCTGTTCGTGCCGGGAAAAACCAGAACCCCAACCTTCACGAGACGGCCTCCCCGTAAAAATCGCGTAGCGGTGCAGCCCACGTCTCGCGCAATTCGGCAAGGTCGAAGGCGCACGCGTTATAACGAAGCGTCCCATCGTCGGTCGTGCGCGCGATGAGCGGCGCGAATACCCGATACCGCGTCGCTAGTCGCGCGAACGCATCGGAATCCGTCACCTCGACGATGAAACCACCCGCCTCGCCGTAAAAGATCGATTCGTCGTGCGCGTGCTTGTCGGGAAACGCCGTGGTATCGACGCGCAGACCCGCGTTCAGCCGGTCGAGGCTCGCGAAAGCCATTTCGCACAGTGCCGTGATCGCGCCGCCGTCCGAGATGTCGTGGGCGGCAAGGACGATGCCTTCTGCATACGCTTCGACGAGCAGATCGATCTCGCGGCGCACTTCATCGTAGTCGATCGTCGGTAGGTTACGCGAAGCGAATCCGCACACGTCCGCGTACACCGAGCCGCCGAAATTCGGCTGCGGCATGCCGACGAAATGCACGGGCGAACCGCTGCGCTTGATCGCAAACGTTGCCGTCTTCGCAATATCGGAAATCGTGCCGACGCACGCGACGATCGGCGAGGGCGAGATCGCACGGCCGGCTTTCGATTGGTTATAGAGGCTCACGTTGCCCGAAACGAACGGCGTGCCGAGTCGACCCGCGGCAAACGCCAGGCCGTCGACGGCGGCGACGAATTCACCGAGATGCTTGGGATCGGTTGGGTCGCCAAAATTCAAGCAGTCGGTCATGCCGACCGGACGCGCACCGACCGCGGTGACGTTGCGAGCCGACTCGCAGACGGCCAGTTCCGCCGCACGCATCGCATCGATCGCCCCGTAGCGCGGATTGCCGTCGACCGAAAGCGCCACGGCAAGCGGTGCACCCGGAATCGGAACGATGACGCCGGCATCCGCTTCGCCGGCCGGGATCGCCGTAGTTCCGCGCACGACCGAATCGAAACGCTGGTAGATCGGCGCGCGCGAACACACGTCGCGATGGGCAAGGATCTTCTCCACCGTCGCGCGATCGAGCTCGGACACGCGCTTCGATCGCGTACGCGAATCGAATTCGGCGAATGGTTCGGGATCCGGCAGCGCGATCGTATACGGTCGATTGTAACGCACGCCATCGGTAAGAAAACGCGTCGGCACGCGCATGACTTCTTCACCTTGATACCGCGCCACGTAAAACGGCTCTTGCGTTACCGTGCCGATGACTGCGGCGCACGCGCCACGCGAGATTTCGGGGAGCGAATAGTCTTCGTTGTAAATGCGTAAGAGTTCGGGGGTGAATGACGGCGGCACGACCCAGGCGAGGCGTTCCTGCGTCTCACCGATTGCGATCACCGCCGGCGGCAAGTTGGGTTGTCCCGTCGGTGCGAGATCGAGGTCGATGATCGCACCGTAGCCGCCGGAAGAGACCAGTTCGAGCGTACATCCGGCCATGCCGCCGGCGCCGAGATCCTTGAAGCCCGCCTCGATACCCGCAGCGCGCAGCGCTTCGAAGACGCGATAGGATGCGCGCATGATGACGTTCTTCAGGAACGGATCGGGGACTTGAACGGCGCCTTTGTTGGCTTCTGCATCGTCTTCATCGAGCGTGACCGAGGAGAATGACGCGCCGCCAAAACCGCTGCGATCCGTCGCCTTACCGACGAGCACGATATCCCAACCGACAGAGCCCGCCGGTGCTTTCGAGTGGATGATCTCGGTTTCTTTGATCAGACCGAGCGCCACGACGTTGACGAGCACATTGTCATCGAACGATTTGTCGATGTAGACGTCGCCGCCGATATTCGGAACGCCGATCGCATTACCGTACGCAGCGATCCCGTCGACCACACCTTGCGCTACGTAGCGAGAATGCGCATCCTCGAGTCGTCCGAATCGAAGCGGATCGGCAACCGCAATCACCTGTGCGCCCATGCAGAGCACGTCGCGAACGATGCCGCCGATCCCCGTAGCCGCGCCTTCGAAGGGCACGACTTGCGAGGGATGATTGTGCGATTCGTGCGCGATGACGATGCCGTATTTCTCGCCTTGCCACTCGCCGAGATGAAGGATGCCCGCGTCTTCGGCGGGACCTTGCATGACGGTCGGTCCATCGGTCGGCAGGCGGCGTAGGAAATGGCGGCTCGATTTGTACGAGCAATGCTCGCTCCATTGCGCATCGAACGCGTAGAGTTCGACTTCGGTCGGCAGTCGATCGAGCGTATGGGCGATCCGACGAATCTCATCTGCGGAGAGCGCGACACCGTACCGTGAGATGCCCGCAATGTACGCGTCGATTTCAGATTCGAACGAGGTCGTGGTCACGCTATGCGAACGTGCCTTGCGGCTGCGTTTGCGCGTTGATCTGAGCATCCGCTTGCATGACAGCGGAACGAACGTTTGCCTGCATGAGCAGCACGCGCCCGAACACGACGGTGTCTTCGAGTCCGAGTGCTTTCGCGCACGCGAAGCCCAGCGCGTCGAGATCGAGCTCGCCGGAAATCGCACGCATCACCGGGTTCGCCGTGGCATTGTCGAGCATGCCCGGAAGCGCAGATCCCGGACCGCCGACGGCGATCACGACCATGCGCGCGAACGTCGCATCGAGCTGCGAGACCAGTTGTAAGGCGTACCCTGGCGTGCGCTCCACCGACACGA
>Ga0123337_10003209_pt1 | contig 17688 bp, 17 predicted proteins | sample frozenSSSSmetaG_FD_89792 | JGI IMG/M metagenome (GOLD analysis project Ga0123337, IMG submission 89792) | Glacier valley bacterial and archeal communities from Borup Fiord, Nunavut, Canada, to study Microbial Dark Matter (Phase II) -... | ecosystem: Environmental > Aquatic > Freshwater > Ice >... | reverse complement strand
GGCGGTGATGACGGCGGTGGTGACGGCGGTAGTGACATCGGCGCCGGGCTTGCGGGCCGGCGGGAGCGGCGCCTCGCCGGCCACGCCGGCGCTGTGCAGCGCCGCTGCCAGGTCGGCGCTGAACGCACTGTCGGTCACGGCCGCATCGCGCAAGTCGCCGAGGCTGCGGAACAGCGCAGCGGCGCCACCGTCGATGGCCGCTGCACGCACCACCGCCGCCGCATCGGCATCGGCCGCCGCGAACAGCTGCAGCGCGGTGCGCAGCCGCCGCAGGCCCACGCGCAGCTGGTGCACATGCTCGTCGCCATGCCCGCCTGCGGCCACCTGGCTGGCGTTGACGACGACTTGGTCGGCGCACGAGCGCAGCACCTGCCGGCGGGCGTCGATCAGCGCTTGCGACTTGGCGAGCGCCACCGCTTGCGCCGTTCGCGGAGCAGCCACATCGACCCCGCGCGCCAGCATGTCGCCGCGCTCGGCCTTGCTGCGGCTGTCGAGCCACAGGCCATGGCGTGGCAGCCAGCGCCGGGCGGTGTCGATCACCGCCTGCGGCGAGCCGCGCTTGAGTTCGATCTCCAGCTCGCAAAGCCTCATGCGCGTGGCGTGATCGTGGCCTTTGCCAGCCGCCACGAAGCCTTCGTCGAACGCCAGTTCCACCACGCCGTGTTCGCTGCGCACCAGGCGCGTGCGGCGCATTAGGTCGGTGGAGAAACGCACGCTGAGCACGTCGGCAGGGTGGCTCGCCAGCAGCGCCAGCAGGCGCTCGCCCACCTTTGTTCCGGCATGGCGCGACGGGTCGGCCACCGGCGCATCAGGGCCGGTGCCCAGCGGCACGTTGTGCTCGAAGCGTGTCATGCCATCGGCGCCGGCGCCCTTGAGCGTCTGAACCCACAGCCGCCCCTCGCGGCGCACGCGCAACGCGAGGCCGGCCTGGGCGAGCAGGCGTGCGGGCGTGTCCACATACGCGGCTTGCAGGCGTACGCGGCGCGCCGGCGTGCGCCCGGCCACGGCATGGGCCACGGCAACCCGCGCGCTGGCGGGCACCTGGAACTTCAGTTCGGTTTCCTGCATGACGGGATCGTGCCAGACCATCCCACGATCTTTGATGAATCGCCTTGATCGAACGCAGCACGCGCTGCGATAAGCTTGTGCTGTCATGTCTTCCGGCCACGGCCCGAGCCACCTGTGGGATTCCTAGACGACCTCAAACGCCAGGCCGACGCCGCGAAAGCCGCGCAGCAAACCGACACCAGTGCGCTCGACCGCAACGCGCAGCTGACCGACGCCGCATGCCGCACCGCCGGCGCCTACTTCGGCACGCTGGCGCAGCAGCTCAACGTGCTGCGACCGCGCTCGAAGGTGGCGTTCCGGCTCGACCGCAAGCATGTGTTCGAAGGCTTGCAACTCGGCGACTTCCGCGCCGACGCGCGGCGCAAGAAGCTGCGCGGCGCCGACGTGTTCGACTTTGTGGCGCTGCGCTGGAAGCTGGCGAGCGGCACCCGCCTGGCGCTGACGAAGAACTTCCTGCCCGACATCGAGCAGCTCGAATCCCGCCTGCGCCGCAGCGGCGCGCAGGTGCACACCGAGGCAGTGCGAAACCCGCAAACCGCCAAGTTGCAGGAGATGCGCTACGAGCTGGTGGCCGACTTCGAAGCTGCCGTCCACATCACGCCGGAACACGACGTGGGTAGGGTGCGCTTCGAACTGATCAACCTCGACGGCTTCGCAACCGTGACGGTCGAGTTCCCGGCGTTCGAAGTAGGCACCGCCCGCATGGACGAGCTGGCCCGCTGGGTGATGGGTGAGCCGCACGGCTTCCTGAGAGACGGGCAGGCGCTGCGGCGCGTGGAGGCGTGAGCCTGGGCTTGACGCCCGGCCTCAACACAGCTCTACGATTTGTCGCCGCCCGGCATCACCTCGTCGATCGCCGTGCCGGTGCCCGTGACGCGCCCGTCGCTGTCGAACGTCAGCGAGAACAGACGGGCCTCGTTGCCTTCCGCAAAGCGCCAGTCCCAGACCTCGATCTGCTCATGTAGTTCACCTGACCTGCCGGCTGGCGCGGGTACTCGAAGGTGCGGCTGCCGATCTCGTCGGTGTAGACCGCGGCGGGCTCGCCGAACCTGGCACGCATATCGGCCTCGGTCGCAACGCCTTCTTCGAGTTCCGAGATGCGCTGCGGGTTACAGGCGGCCAAGAGCGCCAACACCGGCGCCGACAACATCGACCCAAGCACCCACACGCGCGGTGAAACGCCAGAGTTCTTCTGCATCGTCATCCCCGTTAAAATCGACATTCACCATTCAGAGACCGCCGCACGAGCGCTCCCACCCATGCCGCTGTTCTGGAAAGCCTACACCTCCGACGTCACGTCGTTCATCAGCACGCTGAAAGCCAACAAGCCCACGCTCGAAGAAGAACAACGCCAGGGCCGCGCCCTGCTGTGGGACAAGCGCATCGACCGCGAGGCCCAGGCCGAGTACCAGGACGGCACCGTGCCGCAACAGCCCTACGTTTACCAGACCAAGGGCTGACCCACAACGCGCCGCAAGCCATGAGCGATGACGTGGTGGCACCGGAGGCGTCTGAACTCGGCATGCTTGCCCCGAACGAAGCGCTCGAGCCGCATGGCCCGGTTGTTGTCGACAACATCGCCGTGGCCCGCCTCTACGGCGAGCCGCTGTTCTCGATGCCCACCGACCTGTACATCCCGCCGGATGCGCTGCAGTTGTTCCTCGAAGCGTTCGAGGGCCCGCTCGACCTGCTGCTGTACCTGATCCGCAAGCAGAACTTCAACATCCTCGACATCCCGATGGCGAGCGTCACGCGCCAGTACCTGGCGTATGTCGAGCAGATCCGCAAGACCAACCTCGAGCTCGCCAGCGACTACCTGCTGATGGCGGCGATGCTGATCGAGATCAAGTCGCGCATGCTGCTGCCGCCGAAGAAGAGCCTCGATGGCGCTGAGCCGGAAGACCCGCGTGCAGAGCTGGTGCGCCGGCTCATCGAGTACGAGCAGATGAAGCTCGCGGCCGCGCGCATCGACGCGCTGCCGCTGCTCGGACGCGACTTCCTGCGCGCGCAGGTGGTGATCGAGCAGTCGATCGCGCCGCGTTTTCCCGATGTCGATGCCGACGAGTTGCGCGCCGCCTGGGCCGACATCCTGAAGCGTGCCAAGCTGACCCAGCACCACCGAATCACGCGCGAGCAACTGAGTGTGCGCGAGCACATGGGCATCGTGCTGCGCGCGCTGCAAGGCAGGCGCTTCGCGATGTTCGAAGACCTGTTCGACGTGACGCGCGGGCCGCAGGTGCTGGTCGTCACCTTCATCGCGCTGCTCGAACTGGCGCGCGAGCATTTGCTGGAAGTGACGCAGGCCGAAGCCTTTGCGCCGATCTATGTGCGGCTCGCGTACACGCCGGCCTGAGGCGCCTGCGGCAGGCGCTTACCCGCCGCCGGAATAGAAGTATTCCTCGCGCACGATCTTGCCGCCGGCGACGGTGTACAGGCCCATCTCTTCCATCGTCATGCGGTGGCCCGACGCCTTGACCGTCACGTCGAACTTGAAGCCGATGATGAACCTGTCGCCAAGCGGCCAGGGCCCCGCAACGACGGCTGAGTGAATGGCGTGGTTGGCGCTCCACCACTCGCCCTTGGCGCGAATGCCCGCCAGGCCGCGCGTCTCGGCCGGCGCGCCTGGCAGCGCCATGGCCTCGACGCTCACGGCGTCTTCCGCGTACATCGCCTTCGCTTCGGCGTTCTTGCCTTGCCGGCACAACGCCACTAGCTGGTTTGCGATCTCGATTGCAGTCATGGGACACCTTTCGATGAATGGGAGCGGGCGGTTCGCACCGCCGGGCCACTATAGGCCCGCGCCAGGTCACGAGCCGTGAAACGACCCGGCGCACATGTTGCCCTCAACGAGGGAAACGACGAACTCCTGCAAGTTCACCGGCAACCTACTGTCGAATCGGCTTGAGCTTGATCTGATCGAACTCGCCCTCGAGCGTCTTGTCATCGACCTCCCTGAGTTTGGCCAACCCGTGCGGGCAACCCGCAAGGGTGTTGGCGCGATCAATGCTGAAGCTCAGTTCGTCAGCCGTCGTGCTCAAGATCGAGACGGGGTAGGCCCTGCCGGCGCACGGGTTGCTTCGGTTCTGGATGGCCATGTCCCAACTTCCGGACTTCTCCGACGCTCATGCTCGAGACCTCCAAGGAGTCGTTGTTCTCACACATGCATGGTAGCCAACCCGAATCCGTTCGTCCGCGCCGCATCGCTGACCGTTCAAGCCTGACGCTTCAGCATGGTGCGAGCCGAACGGAGCAGCATGCGCGAATACAAGTTGTGAAAGCCCAGCAGGGCGTGGAATGCCCAGCCCATGTGCTCCCTGCCCGCGCGCTTGTCCCTGCGCGGCATGATCGCCGAGCCGAAATAGAGCCGGGTGCCGCGCGTACGCGCGGGCGACTCGAACGGCTCGACCATCAACCACGACCGCGTGCGGCCGGTGAAGTCGGCCAGCAGCAACTGGTCGGAACTTCGGGCTTCAACGCTCCACGCCGCAAACATGGTTCTTGCGCCCGTAGCGAGATCTCGAGCGTCCAGATCGGAAGACGGCCTCGACGCGAGCCAGCGGAGCATGGCCCGTTCCACCTTGAAAAGCGGGGAGGTGTAGAACGCCTCGACGAACGATTCCAGCGTGGTGGCACCCGCCAGTTCGGTGACGAAGCAGTCTGCGTAGCCGCTGCCCGCGCCGTAAGCTTGCAAGAGCGACGAGGCGGGGAGGATCGAAGGTTCGATGACAGACATGGGTGAGGTGACGGGTGCCTTGCCAGAAGATGGCGTCGGAGCGCGTTCTTGGCGACGATCGGGTTTGAGGTTGCCCCACCTCACCCCGCCACCTTCACCCCCAACTTGAACGCAATCATCGCCCGCAACTTGTTCGGCACCACCGGCTTGATGAGCAGGTGGAAGTCATGCACCTGCGCGTCCTTCTCGTGCCCGGTCATCGTGCTGCCGGTCACCAGAATCGCCGGTACCTTCGAGCCGAAGCGCTGCCGGAGCACCGTGATTGCATCGACGCCGGTGCGGCCTTCTTCCAGGCGGTAGTCGACGATCAGCAGGTCCGGCTGCACGACTTCCGGGTCGCAGGTGGCGGCCCAGGCGGCGCTTTCGGCCACGCTCTCGAACGCTTTGATGCCGGCACCCCAGCCCCTGAGCAGAACCTCCAGCCCGGCGCGGACGGCCGGCTCGTCTTCCACGATCACGATCAGCCTGCCAGCCAGCGTGATGCCCACGGGGCCCTTGCCGGGCAGCATTTGCGCCGGTGCGCGCGGTGCCTTGCCGGGCGGCAGTTCGAGCGTGAACACGGTGCCGCGGCCGGGGTGCGAGCGCAGGCCGAGCGGCGCGTTCATCAGCTGCGCCAGGCGTTTCACGATGGCCAGCCCCAGGCCCAGGCCCTTGCGCTGCTCCGGGTCGACCACGCGGCCGCCGGGCACCTGGTAGAACTCATCGAAGATCTTCTTCTGCTCTGGCTCGCGGATGCCCACGCCCGTGTCCCACACCTGCAGCAGCACGCGCTCGCCCTGGCGGCGGCAACTGACGAGCACGCTGCCGTCGTTGGTGTAGCGGATGGCGTTGGAGACGAGGTTGCGCAAGATGCGCTCCACCAGCAGCGGGTCGGCAAACACCACGTGGCGGCCGCCGCGCAGGCGGAGCGTCAGGCCCTTCTCGAACGCGGCAGGCTCGAAGTGCAGGCGGAGCTTGCGCAAGATGTCGCCGACCTCGAAGTGCTGCTCGTGCACCTCGATGCCGCCGGTGTCGATGCGGGTGATGTCGAGCAGTTCCGAGAACAGGCCTTCGAGCGCGTCGACCGATTCGTTGATGCTGTTCACCAGCTGCGCCACCTCGGGTTCGTGCACACGCTGGCGCAGGGCCTCGGCGAACAGGCCCATGGCGTGCAGCGGCTGGCGCAGGTCGTGGCTGGCCGCGGTGAAGAACTGCGTCTTCGCGCGGTTGGCGATCTCGGCGGCACGGCGCGCTTCGTCGGCGGCCTGGGTTTCAACGCGCAGCTGCGCGGCCATTTCGTCGCCCTGGATCTTCAGCTCGATGATGCGTTGCAGCGCCTGCCGGTAGGTGTTGGCCAGCACGATGGTCAGGCTGATGATCAGCAGCAACTCGCCCGCGAGCAGGTAATGTTCGTTGTCGCCGACGAGCGCAATGCGCACCACCAGCGGTAGCAGGCACAGCACGGCATAGCCGATGTAGATGAGCGGCTGAATCGACAGCACCGGCACGCCAGCCACACTGAAGGTGTAGATGATGATGACGAGGCCGGTGAGTTGCAGGCCGTCGCCGTGGCCGAAGAACAGCCAGCCGGTCGCGCCCCACAGTGCGCCCGCCGCCAGCGAGCCGATGTTCGAGCGCAGGCGCCAGCGCAGCCACTCGGGCTGCGTGACCGGCCGCGCCCGCTTGTACTGCTGCCACACGGCAAAGCGGCCCGCACCCATCAGCGCCCACACGATCAACCACCCGGTGATCAGCGTGGCGGGGGCGCTGGCCCAGAACAGCACGATCACCACGCAAACGCCGGCAAAGTAGCCCGACAGCGTGGCGGGCATGTAGTCGAACGTTGTTTGCACCACCTCGGTGAGCGACGCCAGCGCGCGCTGGGCGGAGATTCTCGGCTGCGGCTGCGGCTGCGGTGCGGGCGGGGCGGTCTGACCCGGCACCGCGGCAAGGGGGCCGGGCGCGCGCTGCATCAGCGCACCGGGGGCCGAACGCTGGTGCGCCAGGCCTGCAGCCCGCCCTGGTTCGCCATCTGGCTCACGGCCAGCACGGCCTGCGTGCGCGAGCTGACGTTCAGCGCGCGCAGCACGGCGGCCACGTGGTCCTTGACGGTCTCGACCGAGAGGTTCAGTTCACGGGCGATCAGCTTGTTCGAGTAACCCTTGAGCAGCAGCGCCAGCACGTCGGTCTGGCGCGGCGTGAGGCCCACGTCGGCCATCACCGGCTTGGCACCGCCGCTTTGAAAGCCGCTGTCGTCGGCATGGTCGCGCACGCGGCGCAGCACGCTGGGCACGGTGTCGCCGTCGAGCTTGGGTGCGACCGGCTCCGAGCCCATGGTCATCGGCGGCACGTAAATGCCGCCGGACATGACCATGTGCAGCGCCTCGAACAGGGTTTCATGGCTGGCACGCTTGGGCACGAAACCCATGGCACCGGCATCGATGGCGCGGATCACGTCGCTGCTGCGGTCGCTGGCCGAGACCACCACCACCGGCAGCGCGGGGTACTTGCTGCGCAGGTCGGTGAGCACGTCGAAGCCGTCGGCGTCGCCGAGGTGCAGGTCGAGCAGCACGAGGTCGAAGTTGTCGTCGGCCTTGAGCGTGTCACGCGCTTCGCGGGCACTGCCGGCGCCGACCACGGTGGTGTCGCTGCCCAGGCCCTCGATGACGCTTTGCAACGCGCTCAGGATGAGCGGGTGGTCGTCGATCAGCAGAACCTTCATGGCGGGGTACTCCTTGGGTGACGCATCGTAAACGGTGTTCTGAGGTTGCCCGCGCTCAAGCTGGGGGGTGGCCGCGGTGTTGTCGAAAGTTCATGTGTACCGCCGCGCCAGCGACTCGGCCACGCACACCGGCTTGTCGCTGCCTTCGCGCTCCATCGTCACTTCCACGGTCAGCTGCGCACCGCCGTCGAGCGGCTCGTACTTCGTCAGCTTGAAGTGCCCGCGCAGGCGGCTGCCCACCGGCACCGGGGCCGGGAAGCGCACCTTGCCCAAGCCGTAGTTCACACCCATGCGCGTGTCGAGCACCTCCATCGCCGAGGCGCTCATTTCGGGCAGCAACGACAGGGTCAGAAAGCCGTGTGCAATGGTCGTGCCGAAGGGCCCTTTCGCGGCGCGCTCGGGGTCGATGTGAATCCATTGGTGGTCGCCGGTGGCATCGGCGAACAGGTTCACGCGCTCTTGTGTCACGTTGATCCATTCGCTGGTGCCGATGTTCTGGCCGACCATCGCCTGCATCTCGATCAGGTGTTCAAACGTCTTCATGCTTGGTTCTCACGGGGAAGGAAAGAGCGCTTCAGGAATCGGCCCAGGCGGTGATCGGCTGCCACTGTTCCAGGTCGCGCTCGAAGCGCGCGGAGGCCACGTCCCACATCGTCAGGCCGTGAGCCGCCAAATGCACGTAGTTTTGCGTGTCGCGCAGAAAGCCCAGCAGCGACAAGCCCGTGCCACCCAGAAAGCCGCGCAGCTGGTCGGTCGAAATGGTGCCTTCGCGGGTGCGCATGCCCACCACGCCCACGCTCACGCGGTCGCCCCGCTTGTGGCTCGCCACCTGCCGGAAGAACGCGTGCGTGGCGTGGATGTCGAAGATGCTCGGCCCCAGCGGGATCAGCAGCCTGTCGGCGATCTTCATGACGTCGTCGAAGCGCTTGCCGTGCAGGCCGGCCGGCGTGTCGAGCACCACGTGCGTGGTGCCTTTGGGCGGGCGCACGATGTCGTCGTGCGTCGTCTCCCAGGTACTGATGCGCGGCAGGCCGGTGGGGCGCAGGCCGAGCCAGGTGCGGGCCGATTGCTGGCGGTCCACGTCGCCCAGCATCACGGCGTGGCCACGCGACGCGAAGTAACCGGCGAGGTTGGTTGCGAGCGTGCTCTTGCCGACGCCGCCTTTCGGATTGGCCACCACGATCACCGGCATGCGAACCTCCCGCGCCCTGGGCTGTGTTTCGGGTTATGTTACCGGCGCCCTCGCGCCACGCACCATCAAGACTAACCAGCGACTTCGCCGACAACCCACCACGCTGCCCATGCCGCTCAACCCCACGCCTGCCGGCCCCGATGTGCTCGTGATCACCGCGCACCCGCAGATGCAGGACTCGCGTGTGAACCGGCGCCTGATGAAGCGTGCCCGCGAGGCCGCCACGCTGGCCGAGGGACAGGCAAACGCCCCGCGCATCGTGGTGCGCGATCTGTACGCGCTCTACCCCGACTACCTGATCGACGTGGCCGCCGAGCAGGCGTTGCTCTCCCCCGCGCGGCTCGTCGTGTGGCAGCACCCGATCCACTGGTACAGCATGCCGCCGCTGATGAAACTGTGGGTCGACGAGGTGCTGGCCTTCGGCTGGGCCTACGGCCCGGGCGGCAACGCGCTGCACGGCAAAGACCTGTGGCTGGTGGCCACCACCGGCGGGCCGGAAGACTCGTACCACCCCGAGAGCTACAACCGCTACCGCTTCGATGCCTTCCTGCCGCCCTACGAGCAGACCGCCGCGCTGTGCGGCATGCGCTTCCTGCCGCCGCTGCTGCTGCACGGCGCGCACAAGGTGGACGACGTGGAAGTGCAGGTGCACGAAGCCATGTTCGCGCAGCGCCTGGCCAGCCACCCCGACTGGCCCGAGCTGGCCGAGCTGGAAGAGGTGCTGTGCGCCGTCGTGCCCACCGACGCGCGGCCCGACGACGACGCGGCCAACCCGACCCTCAACCCCTCGGCCGAGGCCCTGTGATGGAGCACAGCAGCTGGCTCATCGACACCTTGATCTACCTCGGCGCGGCGGTCGTCGCGGTGCCCATCGCCAAGTACCTCGGCCTGGGTTCGATCATCGGCTACCTGGGGGCGGGCATTCTCATCGGCCCGTGGGGGCTGAAGTTCGTGACCGAGCCGAGCGATATGCTGCACTTCGCCGAATTCGGCGTGGTGCTGATGCTCTTCCTCGTCGGCCTGGAGCTGGAGCCGAAGCGCCTGTGGGATTTGCGCAAACCGATTTTCGGCTGGGGCAGCGTGCAGCTCTTCGGCTCGGCCGTGCTGATGGTGGGCGCAGCACTCGCGCTGGGGGTCGACTGGCGGCTGGCCGTGGTGGGCGCATTGGGGTTGGCTATGTCGTCCACCGCCATCGGCCTGGGTGTGCTCGCCGAACGCAACCTGATGGCCACGAGCTCGGGGCAGAGCGTGCTCAGTGTCGCGTTGCTGCAAGACGTGGCCGCCATCCCGATCCTGGCGCTGGTGCCGTTGATGGCGGTGTCCGCCGGCCCGCACGCTGCCGAGAGCAATGCCTGGCTCGACGCGGCCAAGGCGCTGGCAGTGATCGCGACCATCGTGCTCGGCGGCCGCTTGCTGCTGCGCCCCGCCTTGAACTGGATCGCGCGCAGCAAGACGCCCGAGATATTCACCGCTGCCGCACTGCTGCTGGTCGTGGCCACGGCGGCGTTGATGCAACTCGTCGGCCTGTCGATGGCATTGGGCGCATTTCTCGCCGGCGTGCTGCTCGCCGAGAGCGAATACCGCCGCGAACTCGAGACCGACATCGAGCCGTTCAAGGGCTTGCTGCTCGGCCTGTTCTTCATCGCGGTCGGCATGAGCATCGACTTCCGCGTGGTGCTCGACCGGCCCGGCTTGATTGCCGCGCTCGTGATCGGCTTCCTCGTTTTGAAGGCGCTGGTGCTGTGGGGCATGGCGCGCGTGATGCCCTTGCCCGGGCCGGAACGGCCGGTGTTCGTCATCTTGCTGGCGCAGGGCGGGGAGTTCGGCTTCGTGGTGTTCCAGACCGCCGCGCAGGCGGGCGTGATCACCGCGCCCGTCAGCTCGCTGCTGGTCGCCGTGGTGGCGATCTCGATGCTGCTGACGCCCCTGCTGCTGGTGGCCGCCGACCGCTGGCTGGCGCCGCGCCTGGCCCGCAGCAAGACCGACATGCCCGAGATCAGCGAAGCGCAGGAGGCACCCGTCATCGTCGCCGGCTTCGGCCGCTACGGCGGCATCATGGGCCGGCTGCTGCAGGCCAACGGCGTGGCGCTGACCGTGCTGGACCACGACGCCGACCAGATCGAGGTGGTGCGCAGGTTCGGCGGCCGCGTGTTCTACGGCGACGCGCGCCGGCTCGACCTGTTGCGCACGGCCGGGGCCGACAAGGCACGCGTGATCGTGATCGCCATCGACGACCCGAAGCAGAGCGTCGAGGTGGCCAGGCTCGTGCGTGAACATTTTCCGCACCTGACCATCGTGGCCCGCGCGCGCAACGTGCAGCACTACTATGAGCTGCGCGACCTCGGCATCACGCTGGTCGAACGCGAAACGCTCGACTCGGCCCTGATGAGCGCCCGCAGCGTGCTGGAGCTGATGGGCTGGGAGCCGCACGAAGCCCGCACGCTGGCACTGCGCTTTCGGCGCCACACCATCGAGCAACTCGAAGAGATGGCCCCGCACCGAAAAGACGAGGCGAAGTTCATCGCCACCGCGAAGCAAGGCCGCCAGCAGCTCGACCAGTTGCTGGCGCAAGAACGCGCTGAAGCGGCCCAGCGCAAGGCGCGCGGCGGGTGGAGCCGGGGCGACGACGCGGCTTGATGGCGGCGCTGGCGGCGGCTGCGCGTTGCTGGCGAGACCCCCCCTGGAACTCACGCGATACGGCAGGCCTCGTCGAACGTCAGCCGCGGGCTGCGCGGCATCAGTTTGCTGGTGTCGCCATGGCCGAGGTTGCAGATGAAGTTCGTCTTCACCGTGGTGCCGGCCCAGAAGTCGGCGTCGACCTTCGCGGGGTTGAAGCCGCTCATCGGCCCGCAGTCGAGACCGAGTGCGCGCGCGGCGATGATCAGGTAGCCGCCTTGCAAGCTGCTGTTGCGGAAGGCGGTGGCGTCGATCATCGGCTGGTTGCCGACGAACCACGACCTGGCGTCCGTGTGCGGGAAGAGTTGGGGCAGCTTCTCGTAGAACGCGATGTCCATGCCGACGATCACCGTCACCGGCGCGGCGCGCGTCTTCTCGACGTTGCCGGGGGCCATGCCGTCGAGCAGCTTCGCCTTGGCCTCGGGCGTGGTCACGAAGATGAAGCGCGCCGGGCTGCAGTTGGCCGAAGTCGGGCCCCACTTCAGCATGTCGTAGAGCGCGCGCAAGGTGGCCTCGGGCACGGGCTCGGCGCTGAAGCCGTTGTGGGTGCGGGCGTCGTCGAAGAGCGCTTCGGTGGTGGTGTTCATGGGCTTGGCAGCAGTTGCTGCTCCGTGAAGGTGAGAGGGACAGCTGAGAAAAGTGTCGGCCTCGGCACACAATTGTGGGATGTTCGCTCCCTCCCAGAATGACGTGCGGGCTTTCTTTTGCGAGACCCACCGCAAGCTCACCGAGGCTGCCCCGCTCACGCCGATGGAGGCGGCCGCAGCCGACTGGATCACCGAGCACCCCGAGCACCACGCCGAGCTGGCCGACCTGGCAGCCGCGTTGGCGGCGGTGTACGACGTGGAGGCTGGCCGCACCAACCCGTTCCTGCACTTGTCGATGCACTTGTCGATCAGCGAGCAGATCGGCATCGACCAGCCGCGCGGCATCAAGCAGGCGGTGGAGCTGCTCGCCGCCAAGCGCGGCTCGCTGCACGCGGCGCACCACGAGGTGATGGAGTGCCTGGGCGAGATGGTCTGGGCCTCGCAGCGCAGCGGGCTGCCGCCGGATGGGGAGAAATACCTGGAGTGCGTGCGGCGCAGGGCGACGAGCTGACCATCAACGCGCGCCGGCCGAGCGCCGGGCCGCCACCCGCCGGGCGGCGGCCCGCCCGGCGGGTGGCGCCGCGTACTCGCGGCGCCGGGTGCCCCATCACTCGCCGACCAGGCCGTTCCGGATCGCGTAGACCGTCATCTCCGAGTTGTTCGTGAGGCCCAGCTTCTCGAGCACGCGGGCGCGGTACACGCTCACGGTCTTGGGTGACAGCATCAGCGCCTCGGCGATGTCCGATAGGCGCTTGCCGGAGGCGATCATCACCAGCGTCTGCAACTCGCGGTCCGACAGCTTCTCGTGCGCGTTGGCCACCTGCGGCGCGGTCAGGCTTTCGACCAGCATCTGCGCGATCTCGGGCGTCACGTACTTGCGCCCCTGCGCCACGGTGCGCACCGCCGCCACGATCAGCGCCGGGTCGCCGCCCTTGTTGACGTAGCCGTAGGCACCCGCCCGCAAGGCGCGGATCGCGTACTGGTCTTCGGGGTACATCGAGACCACCAGCACGCGCATCGTCGTGCCTTCGTCCTTCAGCACATGCAGCACGTCCAGGCCGCTGCGGCCGGGCAGGTTGATGTCGAGCACCAGCACGTCGGCCGTGTGCTCGCGCATCAAGGTACGCAGCTCACCGTAGTCGCCGGCCTCGCCGACCACTTCGATGTCGGGCGCATCGGACAGCGTGTCGCGAATGCCGCGCCGGATGAGCGCATGGTCGTCGCAGAGAAAGACCTTGATCATGGCAGCAGCGGTTGGGTTGGCATGTTCACAAAGCGCCCCATTGGCGAACTCACAACGAACCCCACTGGCTCGGGTCGTCGGTGTCGCCCGGCGCCTGCGAAGGCGTGTCGACGAAGTCCTGCACCGACGAGCCCATCGCCAGCGGCACCGACAGTATCAGCGTGGTGCCGTTCTGGCTGCTGGTCAGGTCGACCCAGCCGCCCACGGTGCCCGCGCGTTCGTGCAGGCCGCGAATGCCGAACGAGCGCGCCTTGGTCAGGTCGTCGGGGCTCAGGCCGCGGCCGTTGTCGTTGATCTCGAGCGAGAGCACGCCGCCGGCCAGCGCCAGGTCGATCTGCACGCGGCTCGCCTGCGCATGCTTGCTGATGTTGGTCAGCGCCTCTTGCGCGGTGCGGTACGCCACCAGCGGCACACCGGGCGGCAGCTCGACCGTGCTCTCGTGCGGCAGGCGCAGCTCGCAGGCAATGCCGGTGCGCTTCTCGAAGCGCGAGGCAATCCATTGCAGCGCCGCCACCAGCCCTTGTTCGAGGATCGCGGGGCGCAGGTTGTGCATGATGCGTTGGCTGGAGTCGATGGCCAGCGTGACCGTCTCGAGCGCCGAATGCACGCGCGTGAGCACGTCCTGCGAATCGGTGTGGCGGGCGATCCACGCGAGGTCGAACTTCAGCGCGGTGAGCGAGCCGCCCACGTCGTCGTGGATCTCGCGCGCGATCGACTTGCGCTCCGATTCGATGCTGGTCTGCAGGTGCTGCGCCAGCTCGCGCAGGCGCTGCTTCGATTCGTCCAGTTCGCGGTCGGCGCGCACGCGGGCGCGGCGGGTCTCGGTGGCCTCGACCGCGTGCAGCAGCGCCGGCACCAGGCGCGAGAGGTTGTTCTTCAGCAGGTAGTCGCTGGCGCCGTTGCGCATGGCCTCGACCGCCGTTTCCTCGCCGATCTCGCCCGAGACCAGGATGAACGGCACATCGCGGCCGCGCGCCTTGAGCAGGTCGAGCGCCACCAGGCCGGAGAAGCCGGGGAGGTTGTAGTCCGAGATGATCAGGTCCCAGTCCTCGTCGAGCGCGGCCAGGAACTCGGCCTCGGAGTCGATGCGCCGCACCTCGGCTCGCAAGCCCCCGCGCGCCATGTGGGCGAGCGTGAGTTCGTGGTCGAGCTCCGAGTCTTCGAGGTGCAGCACCCGGATCTCGGCTCGTTGCACTGCCGGCGGCGGCGGGTGGGTAGCCATGGCGCCGAGTATGCCCCTCGCCACACGCTGATCCTGCTCGACATCGAAGGCCTGATGGCCCGCCACCGGATGGGGCGGGCCGACTGAACTCCGGATGCGGATCTACACGTCGGCCGCCTGCCGCAGCGTCTGCACCACAGGCCGGCGCAACACCTCGCGCAGGCCCCACCAGCCTGCCCCGAGCGCCAGCAGTGCGCCGGCCGCACCCCCTGCGAGTGGCACCCACGGTGACGCGTTCCAGCTGAACTCGAACACATAGCGCGCCAGCGCCCAGCCCACGACCATGGCGGCCGCCGAGGCCAGCACGCCGGCCAACGCGCCTACGCCCAACAGTTCGGCGCGCTGCACCTGCGCCAGCAGCTTGCCGCTGGCGCCAAGCGCGCGCATCACGGCGAACTCGCGTGAGCGCGCTTCGCGGGTGGCGGTGATGGCCGCGAACAGCACCACGAGCCCGGCGGCCAGCGTGAAACCGAACAGGAACTCGACCGCCCGCACGACCTGGTCGAGCACCTTCTGGATCTGCGCGATGCCGGCCGACACGTCCACATTCGTGATGTTCGGGAACGCGCGCAGCAGCGCGTTGTCGAAGCCCGCTGCCTGCGGCGTGCCCTCGGGTGCGCGGTAGGCGGCGATGAAGCTCAGCGGCACATCGGCCATCGTGCGGGTCGGGAACATCACAAAGAAGTTGACGCGCATCGAGCTCCAGTCGACCTTGCGCAGGCTCGTGATGCGGCCCTGCGCAACCGTGCCGCCCACGTCGAAGCGAAGTCGGTCGCCGAGCTTCAGGCCAAGCGTTTTCGCCAGGCCTTCCTCGACGCTCACGGCATCGGGCTCGTCGGGCTGCCAGCGGCCTGCGGTGACGAGGTTGTGCGGGGGCAGTTGCGCGTCGTGGCTGAGGTTGAACTCGCGGTCGAGCAGGCGTTTGGCGCGCTCATCAAGCAGGTCGTCGGGCTTGACGACCGCCTCGTTGATGGCGACGAGGCGCCCACGGATCATCGGGAACCAGTCGAAGCGGTTCACGCCGGCATCGGTCAAGGCCTTGCGAAACGCATCGCCCTGCTCGGGCTGCACATTGATGACGAAGCGGTTCGGTGCGTCTTTCGGCGTGGCCTGGCGCCAGCTGTCGATCAGGTCGGTGCGCAGCAGCACGAGCAGCACCAGCGCCAGCAGGCCGACGCTCAAGGCCGACACCTGCAGCACTGCGAACGCCGGCCGCGCCGCGATCTGGCGCGTGGCCAGAACCAGCCAGCGCGGCCCGTGCGCCTCGGGCACGGCGCGCTTGAGCAGCGTCACCGCCACCCACGCGAGCAGCGCGAACATCGCGACAGCCACCGCGAAGCCGCCCACGGCAATCAACCCGAGCTTCAGGTCGCTGGCCACGGCCAGCAGCAGCAGCGCAAAGCCGATGGCACCGCACGCCAGCACCGCGATGCTCGCGGGCTTCAAGGCACCCACGTCGCGGCGGATCACGCGCAGCGGCGGCACGCTGGCCAGCTGCAGCACCGGCGGCAGGCCGAAGCCCATCAGCAGCGTCAGGCCGACGCCGACGCCGAACAGCGCCGGCCATGCCGTGGCGGCAGGGAGCACCGCATCCACCAGGCCCGCCAGCAGCAGGATGAACACGTAATGCACGCAGAAGCCGAGCACCACGCCGGCCACACTGGCCATCAGGCCGACGAAACCGAACTCGAGGAAGTATTGCCATGCGATGGTGCGCTGCGGCAGGCCGAGCACGCGCAGCATGGCGCAGTCGTCGAGGTGGCGGCTCGCGAAGTCGCGCGAGGCAATGCCCACGGCCACCGCCGCGAGCAAGGCCGACAGTAGCGCCACCAGATTCAGGAACTTGGCGGCACGGTCGAGTGTCTGGCGCATCTCGGGCCGGCCGGTGGCGAGCGACTCGATGCGCACGCCGCGCAGGTCGCCCGCCTTGACCTGCGCCTCGGCCCAATCGATGAACTCGCGCACCGGCGCGTCGCTCGCACCCGGCGCCGCCACCGCGAGCCGGTAGGTGACGCGGCTGGCGGGCTGCACCAGGCCGGTGGCCGGCAGGTCGGCGTCGTTCAGCATCACGCGCGGCGCAAAGGCCAGGAAGCCGCTGCCCCGGTCGGGCTCGACGATGATGACCTGCGCGATGCGCAGGCCCGCATCGCCGAGCAGCAGCGTGTCGCCCACGTTCAAGCCCAGCGCTTCCAGCACGGCCGAATCGACCCACACCGTGCCCGGCGCCGGGCCGCCGGCTTGGCGCAGCGTGGGTGTGCCGGCACCGGCGCTGACCTGAACCTGGCCACGCAGCGGGTAAGCCGTGCTCACGGCCTTGACGGTGACGAGGCGCGAGGCGCCGCCCTTGGCGTCGGGTGCGCGGCCCATGCTGGGGAAGGCGGTGGTGGCGGCGGTGGCGAGGCCGAGCGCGTGCGCCTTGGCCGCGAACGTGGCGGGGGCCGGTTGGTCGCTGGCGACGATGGCATCGCCACCGAGCATCTGGCGCGCATCGCGGGCCAGGCCGCCGTTGATGCGGTCGGCGAAGAAGCCCACCGCCGTGAGCGCGGCCACCGCGAGCATCACCGCCACCACCAGCAGGCGCAATTCACCGGCGCGCAGGTCGCGCGTCATCTGGCGCCAAGCCAGGGCCCACGCCGTCGGGGGGTGCGGCAGGATGGTGTGGTTCATCATAGGAAGTTACCGCACTGCCGGGCCGCTGGCAGCGGCGAAGGGTATTCGCGGGCAGGGCGGGCTGCGCCCGAGAGGCTGACGGGCAAGGGACGCACCGTGATGAACGCTGGCCGGCGCCGGGCACGGGCATTCGCCGGAGTGCTGTAATCCGGCTGTGACCGAAGCCACGACGCCCGCCGCTATCCTGCTCACATCACGCCTGCGGCTGGTGGCCGCGGACGAACGGCTGGCGGCCGCGCTGGCCGAATTTCACCGGCGCAACCGCGAACACCTGGCGCCCTGGGACCCCCCTGTCGAAGACAGCTTCTTCACCGAGGCGGCGCAAGCCGAGCGCCTGCGCAAAAGCGCGGCGGCCTGTGCCGATGGCACGGCGTGCCGCTACCTGTTGCAACCCATCGGCGACCCGACCCGCGTGGTCGGCAGCGTGCACTTCTCGGACATTGTCCGCGGCCCGTTTCAGAGTTGCCGTCTCGGCTACGCGCTCGACCAGGCGCTGGAAGGCCAGGCCCTCATGAACGAGGCCCTGCGCTGCGCCATCGCCGAGATGTTCTCGCCCCGCGTGAACCTGCACCGCATCGAGGCCGCCTTCCGCCCCG
>Ga0123337_10003208_pt1 | contig 17688 bp, 16 predicted proteins | sample frozenSSSSmetaG_FD_89792 | JGI IMG/M metagenome (GOLD analysis project Ga0123337, IMG submission 89792) | Glacier valley bacterial and archeal communities from Borup Fiord, Nunavut, Canada, to study Microbial Dark Matter (Phase II) -... | ecosystem: Environmental > Aquatic > Freshwater > Ice >... | reverse complement strand
AGAGGAAGTTGCTTATGTGCGCCTTGATTAGAACCTGCGGCGGCGCTCCCATGGCCGCGCCGGACGCAACCCGAAGCGGAAGCCCCACGCGACCATGATACCCATCGCGACCGCTCCCAAGATCAACGTTACGCCCGCGAGGACCGCGATCCCTGCGAAGAGATGATCGTAGGGCAGCAGGTTTACGCGGTCGAGGATTTGCCACCAGTCATGATGCGTCGAATCCATATTGAAGAGTAGCGGCATTTTGCGCGCTCGTGCATCGTCGATGTAGCGTGCGAGATTGATAAAACTATGTCCGGTGATGGCGAGACAAATCAGCGCGGGACGCAGCCGCAGATAGCGATAGCGGTAGTGCGCGGCAATCAACGCCCAGAACAGTACCTGCCAGAGCGAGCCACCAAGCAGATAGATTAACTGTCCGAATGGTGAACAGATAATATGTCCGATCTCGTGAATGCCTATCGTCAGGAGCCACGCGATTTGACCCGTCGTGCTGCCCGCCGACGCAAGGTGATCGAAAAGCGTGGCGACGAGCGCCAGCCACAACGCGGATTCGGCAAACGCGCGCAGTTTGTCGGGCGTCGTCACATAGCCGACGGCAAAGCGATCCCGGATACGCAGCAGCGCATCGGGTATGCTGTGCGGCGAAGGGAGCGGCGGGAGCGCTGCCTCCACGATCACGATTTCGGCGGGAATGGCGGTGCGGCGTCCCGCGCGCAGTTCGGTGGCGAGCAGCGCCAGCAAGAAGACGCCGCTTACAGTGGTGATGACGAGCAGAACCGGAATCATTGCGCCTCGCGGGTTTTCACAGACAAGCGCAATTCTCCGTAATTGGCTTGAAAAAGCAAACTTTCTTGCCTTGCAAAATGGTTAATTGGACGCACCCCGCGAACGCAGCAAGTGCGCGACTACACGCGCGACTTCAAGCACGTTCACGGGCTTCGATAAATAGAAGTCGAAGCCCAAATCTATCAGCTTTTTGCGGTCCGTCGCCAGCGCGTGAGACGTGACCGCGATTACAGGCAGGGTGCGCTTTTTTTCATTTGCGTTGGCGCGCAGCACGCGAATCATATCCTCGCCGGAAAGTTTGGGCATTCGTATATCCAGCAGCAGAATATCAAATTCCTGTATCTCAAGCAGCACGAGCGCATCCGCGCTGGAAGCACTGGTCGTCACCTCTGCCTTGAGAAAATCGAACAGGTTACGCAGCAGCGACAGGTTATCGGGTTCATCATCGACAATGAGAATGCGCGCACCTTGAATAATTACATTTTCCGGGTTGTTCATTTTGCGACCTCTGGCGGGTAGATATAGGGAAGTTCGACGGTGAAGGTGGTTCCAGTTGCTTCCTGGCTCTCGACGCGGATACTACCGTGCAACAGTTCGACCGACTCTTTGACGATAGCCAGCCCAAGCCCCGACCCCTGATATTTGCGCGTGTTGCTGCTATCCACCTGATAGAAGCGCTCGAAGACACTGTTCAGACTCTGCGCCGGAATGCCGATGCCTGTATCGGCGACGATCAGCCGCCAGTGCTGCGCGTCGTTCGCCGGAAATATTTCAACCCGAACGGTCCCTTTTTCGGTAAATTTGAGGCCATTGCCGATCAGGTTGCTGATAATTTTGTGCAGCTTGTCCTCATCGGAGCAAACCATCGCGCGCACCTTCGGGTCAAACGAGACGCTCAATTGAATGCCCTTGCGCTGTGCGGTCAGGCTGTGCATCTGCGCGACATCGTTGACGAGGGCGTGCAGCGCGAACGTATTCGCATTGACGCGGCTCTGCCCGGACTCGATGCGGGCAATATCCAGCAGGTCGTTGATCAGCGCGAGCAGTTTATGCGCGTTGCGCCCTACCGTGTCGAGCAGTTCCAATTGGGGTCCAGCGGCGGGCGTGCCTCCATCGTAGAATCCGTAGGCGATGAGGTCCACGTTGCCGCTGATCGCGTTGAGTGGCGTGCGCAGTTCGTGGCTCATCGCGGCCAGAAAGCGCGACTTGGCGGCATTCGCCTCGCGTGCGATTTCCAGTGCTTCGCGCGTTTCCTTGTTGGCAGCTTGCAGCTTGCGAATCTGACGGTCGAAAAGGATGCGAAAATACAGGATCAAAATTGCCAGTGGGAAGCAGATCGAGCCGTAGGCAAACAGGGGAAGCAGAATGCTTTCTACTTTCGTCGTTATGACCGTTGTTGAATCCGGCCTGAACCACCACAAACCCGTCAATACGGCATAGTACGCAAAAAACACGGTGAGGATAGTCCAGCGCGGCAGCAGCATCGCGCTCAGGACGACGGCGACCATGATTACCAGAATGCTATACGGCTCCGTGATCGGCGTGGCAAACGCGGTCGCGACGACCGCAATCAGGATCGATGCGACGAGCAACCATTGCGCCGCCGCGACGCGATGTACCTTGATCAGCATGATAATGAAGAAGAGCAGGCCGACCGCGCCGCCGCTGATCGGTACGCCAATGTAAAATTGGTTTGTAAAAACGGTTTCAAGCACCTGCGTCACGAAGGCAAGAAATGCCAGTGGAATGAATGCGAGCGCGATCACGCGCAGGTTTTGCTCGCGGATATTCTGTTCAGGGTCTTGCGCTTCAGCACGAAGAAAGTTAGTGACAAAGACGGGTAACTTCACGCGCGATCCTCATTCGACACGCCAACATCAAAAATGTAGCATACAATTACGACCATCTATCGAGCAAGGCGTTCTAAAAATGTTCCAGTATGCAGTGCTATCATGTGCTTAGGCGTTGTCTTCCCACAAACTGAGATCGGCAGTGATCCCGGCGCGATACGCGCGTATATTCAGGGCGTGGAGCAGATCGGCTACCGCCACCTGCTGATTTACAATCACGTCCTCGGCGCGAGCATCGCGAACCGCCCGGATTGAAGACGACGAGTGGCCTCATGCCTTCTTCCGGCGCGATGTTCACGTTCCATGCGATAGATTGTGTCGCGTAATTGAGTTTGCGTTCCTGAAGATCGAGCAGCGAGAGGACACTGAATGAAAGTCCCTCGCCCCCGTTGTATGTCCACTACGTTGCCGCCAGCGACCAGATTTTGCCCGGTCCGGCGATCAGGTCCCCCGTGAATGCAACCGCTTTCCCATCGATGTGTGCAAGCAGGCTGATCGAACCGAGGGTATGGCCGGGTGTCGGAAGGATGTAGAAAGGATGGCCTCCGAAACTGCGCGTTGCGTAGTCGTCCAGGGTTCCACTCACGGCAACCGAAGTCAAAAGGGAAAATCGGTCCTGGCGAACATCATAACTATTGTATATAGCGCGTGCCTGTCGATGAGCATCGATACGCGCGAACAAATCATACTCGGTTGCCGGAACCCACACGCACGCACCCGCAGCGAGCGCACACGCCAGACCCTGCCCCTGATCATGGTGATGATGGGTCATCAGCACATCCGTCACCCGCTGGATACCGAGCAAGGGCAGCTTAGATAGCACATCCCCACAACCGAAATCGATGAGAACGGCGCTATCTCCTGTGCGGATGACATACACATTACAGGTATCGCGGAATAGAAAAATATTGTCGGTGACAGGCTGGAAGGGTTGATCGGACATGCTGCACGGCTTGCTAAATAGAAATCGATTTTCAAACTTTTACCGACTGTATCCCAAATTTAGAATTTGACAATCAGTTGATTTTCGTGAGAACACACATGCCTCGACAAGAAGCCACAAATAGCCAATATGACCCTGTTAATGATAGGTTAAACACTTTTATAATCTATCGGATGGGTGTAGTACACTCACTATCGTGCCTTTTATGTTCGACCATTTTTTGGAGGCTAAATTACTTTCTCTTAATCTGCCAGACAAAGTGACTGTCTCGCGCCAAACATGGAAGATTGCCATCCTGTTGGCGGTTCTGTGCCTCTCGGCGGCAAGCACAGCGCTCGCGCGTGTGGAAGCGCAAGCCTCGATCACGCTCCGCGTTTGGGGCTACGGACTCGATGATGCGCGTGCGAAGGCGCGCGTGGCTACTTTTCAGAAAGCTAACCCCGGCATCAAGATCGAATCTGTCGGTGGCGACCTGAATACCCGGCAGCTTCTGACCGCCGTTGCCAGCGGCGACCCGCCGGAAGTCATCAGCGTCAACCGTTCACAGCTTGGCAGTTGGGCAGGGCGCAACGCACTCGACCCAATTGACGACCTGATTGCGCAGGATAAATTTGACCTGACGCAGTTCTACCCGTTCACTATCAACCAGTTGAAGTACAAGGGGAAGACCTACGATATCCCGCAGTTCGTCAATCTGGACCTGGTGTATGTAAACCTCGACACCCTCAAGGCGGCCAACGTCGATCCTGCTTCCATCGATCTGGGAAACTGGGAGAAACTACAACAGCTTGCCGCGACACTTCATAAGGAAAGCGGCGGCAAGGTCTCGCAGACGGGGTTCGATACCAAAACGCAGGATGGCCGCCTCTGGTTGTGGTCGTGGGCGAACGGCGTGGACCTGATCAGCGCCGACGGCCAGAAGGCAAACTTCAATGATCCCAAAGTCGTCGAAGCATTGACCTAGGCGAAATCGGTTGTCGATGCGCAGGGTGGAGAGAAGGCGCGCGCTGCGTTTTCCCAGACACAGAACTTCTTTGCAGCCCAAAACCCGGTTCTGATCGGCCAGACTTCGATGACCGTTTTCGAGCAGTGGTTGATCGGCGTCCTGAAAGTCGATCCGAAGGCCAACTTCCGCACCTATCTGCCCCGTATGTGTAGGATGTAGACGGCATTCTTGCCATGCGCAAGCCTAATTTGTGTTCACCTGCGTGAGTAACGTCCAAGCTTGTAACGGCCAAAAAATGCCTGGCTGTCCAGAGGAGGTATTGCACCGGGACGCGGCATAGCTTTCAATCCGTTTCACTCGTGATCTCCTGCCTCTGAGTCACGTCACCTTAAATCTCTCGATGTAATCCTGGTCAAGCGAGAGACCGAAACCGGGCTTTTCAGAGACATAGTAGACACCATCGCGGATGGGGCGCGCTTCCGTCTGGATATTCCAGAATATAGGATCGCGCTCGGCGTGGAAGCACTCTGCATAGGTCCCGTGTGGCTGGCTGCATAGCAAATGCGAGGAGATATGCGCTTCTTCGTGGTGGCCGACTTCCACTCCATAGGCATAGGCGAGCGCTGCCGCTTTTCTCCAGATGGTGGGACCGCCACCCCATGACGAGTCGAAATTGCTCACGTCGATTGCTCCGTCGGCAATCAAGTCGCGGATGCCATTCAATGTAAATTCACTCTGTCCGGCGGTGATGGGAAGACCCGTCATCAAGCGCATATCGCGCAGCCAGCGGCGGTCGTTATACCAGCGGACGGGTTCCTCAAACCAACGTAGCACGATGCCTGCCTCGCGCGCCAGCCGCACGAATGTCAGCGCGTCTTGCAGTGTATATCCCTGATTGGCATCGACCATAAAGGTGAATCCAGCAGGAGCGGCGGCCTGTGCCGCACGCAGGCGAGTCAGGTCTTCTTGCGGGGTTGCGCCGCCGACCTTGAATTTCATACCGCAGACGCCATACCCAACGTAGGTTTCGACTTCGTGAGCGAGTTCATCCAGTGATTGGCCGTAGTAGCCACCGATAGCAATGACTGGCAGTGAATTTCGATAGCCGCCCCACAGCTTATAGAGCGGCATCGCGAGCGCCTTGCCGATACAATCCCATAGCGCGGTATCCACACATGCAATCGCCTGGAGCGCAAGCGCACGGTCGCGCAGAATATCGTACGTCGCGGGGCGCATCGCTTCCCAGCAACCCTCGATATTGAACGCATCGCGACCAATGAGCGCAGGCACGAGTTCCTTTTCGATAATCGCGAGGATGTCCGGCTGCTCCTTGTCCGTGTCGCCCGTGTAAACCTCGCCAACAACGCCGCTATCGGTATACACGCGCGTGACAATCGTGCAGCGGTTCTGCATCGAATACTTGCTGCCGCGATAAATTTTATCCAGTGGCACACGCAGCGGGATCGTCTCTATACGTTCGATGCGCAGTCCACGAAATGGTTCAATCAGTTGTTCAACAGTCATGCACATTCCTCGTCAATTCACTAAGTCGGTCAGCAAGAGCAGCGTCGAGCAAATTATCGCCAATTGAAGTTATGCAGGCCGCGTTCAGTAAATTACCGCTAATTCCAGATCGAGCATACTTGCCAGCTTCTTGATCTTGCCGATCTGGTGGCCGATACCCAGTGCGCAGTGGTGCGTCGGACCTTGCATCGACCACTGATCGATGAACTCTGCCGGGTCAAGCGAAAAGCGCAGCCGCGAGTTCGTATTCCCCACCTGTAAGGTATCACCGGGGATCGATTCGCCTTCAGCGGCGATCATCTTGAGGCGTCCGTCGGCAGTCTGTGTCATGCCTAAAATCGTGATTGGACCATACTTGACTTTGAATTCGACCGAGATGCCATAGCCGCGCTTGCCATGATAAAGACCTAATCCACGCAAGATCGGACGCCCCTCACTGATCGCGATGTGTCCGGGGCCGTCGTGTCCCATCAGCACAAAATCCTCGTTGAAGTCCAGCCCATAAAACTCCGTATACGAGCCGCCCGCATTCAGCCGATCCATGATGAACATGGCGATGTTCGTCTTCAAATCGCCCTCACCGGAAGCGGGGATGCCACGCGCGGTCAGGAGTGAGTTGCCGACGATCAACCCTGCGCCCAACTCCTCGAACTCGTTACCATCCAGACCACGATAATAATACGTCAGGCCATTCAGATCGAAATCAGAAACAAGTCTATCGAGGCCAATCGACACTTTAGCCGACCATTGCATAGCGGCGTCCGTCACAGGCATCGAAAGCTTATCGCGTCCCTGTTCGGCAATATCGAAAATAGCCTTGATCTCGTTAATTTTATGCTCAATTTCAACAGCGCTGATGCTCTTCATGCGCGATTGCAGATCGTCCATCTCCAACACTTCGATGTGCGTCCCAAGCTGCGCGTGGTGCATGGTCAGATCGGAGTACATATCGAGCATACCGGGGTAGGTATGTCCCAAAAACCCAAAGCGGCTGTAATTTAGCTGGTGAAGCACATTCGCGGCCTGTATCCACTCCGCGATCTGCGACCATGCGCGGTCATAGTAGCGGTTAGCGTGGCCTTCTGCCGGGTACAGCAACCCGGTCACGACATGGAAAGCGATCCGGCTGCGTGCGAAAGCGTTGGAAATCTCCGGGACGGAGCAAGCAGAGACATTGGCAAGCCATTCACCTGTATCGGTATTTCGGTAATCCATTGCAGCGACAGGGGATAGGTTGAGGATTAGCACAGGGGCTTTGCGCCGCTGTACCGCCGGAAGCACCTGCGACGAGGTTGCGTAGGTTCCCACGTAGCAGATAATCAAATCGACATTTTCACGCGCGAAGAGATCGCCTGCCTGCTGCGCGCCCGGCGCAGTATCAACCAACCCGGCGGAGACAATCTCGCCGTCCAGCTCTGTGATGTGCTTCTCGACATCCTGCTGGTATTTTTCAAGGCGTGCCTTCAACCCCTCGAACTGCGGCCAGTACGCAGCCAGACCAATCCCGAAGATGCCAATCTTTGCTTTCTTGCTCGCCATGTCTGGAGTTCCTTTGTTGTGATTACCGGGGGGCGTCGCTGATGCTGCTCAAAATCTGTTTGATGATAAGCTGATGTCCGGCAGGACCGGGATGCAAGCCATCCGCGACATAAAGTGAGGGGTCCGGCGTAGGTGTAAACATCGAAAACAGGTCAATTACTGATATATTGCGCGTTGCAGCGATTGCCTTCAAGACCTCCCCACAGGCGCGTAGATCGGCGTTGTCCCATGTCATATTCATTGCCTGAAAATCAGCGGCTTCGTTGACAAGGTTCTCGACGATGGGTGTTGGGGTCAGTACCACAATTTGAGCGTCGATACCGAGAAAGGCATCAATGATTTGCGTCATATTGGCGGTATATTCCTCAAGTGACACCAGTAACTTACCTTGCGTGCCACCAAACCGCTTGGTGTCGTTCACCCCGTATTTTATGAACACCCAATCCGGGCGCTGTGCCAGGTATTGCGTGAAAGTATGTTCGAGGCCATGCGTGGAGGTATATCCTGAACGCCCGTGATTATGAAATTGAACGGGCGGTTCCTGCAACTGCAACAACGCGCGCAGAATTTCCGCATAGCCGTAGCGATAGGTTGTAATCGAGTCGCCAATGGTGATGATCGTGTTAGGAACTCCCGCACGGGGTGTTTTCAACTTATGAATGGCCTCGCGCGTTCCCGCCTCATCGAGCAACGTTTGTGCCGTGCGGGTACATTCGGCAAAGGCCAGTTCGGTGTAGGCGGTGAACTGCGCCGAGGTGATATGCAGCATCGCGGCGGCGGCTTCGGGAGAAATATCCAAAGCCAGCGCGGACGGCACTTGCTGAAAATTGAAATCGATCTGGAATGTATTTTCGGGCGAAAGCGGAGCCAGGTCCGTCACGATTAAACAAGCCTCTTTTTCAGTAGCGCGACCGCAGAAGACGGCTCAGGTTGCCGACGCGCAGTTGATCCAGCCCGACCGCAAGCAGCAGGATGACACCGAGCGCGATTTGTTGATAGTAGGAGGAGATACTGAGTAACGTCATTGCATTGTCCAGCGTCCCCAAAATCAGGACGCCGAGCAGCGTACTGAATAAACTTCCCTTGCCACCGGCGAGGCTCGTGCCACCCAGAATGATCGCCGCAACAACCTTCAATTCGAGACCTGTGGATGCTTGTGGCGCGGCAGTTCCGAGCCGCGAAGTGAGGAACAATCCGGCAATTGCGGCGCTAAGTCCCGATAGGATGTAAGCCGTCATCTGATAGCGCTTCACTGGAAGCCCGGCCAGATGGCTTGCGCGGCTGTTGCCGCCAATCGCATACATCGCTCGCCCGTAGGTCGTGAAACGCATGACCAGCGCCGCTGCGACGAACATAATCACGACCACCACGACGATGATGGGCAGGCCGAGAATGCTGCCCCGTCCAAGCTGGGCAAAATCCTTATCCAACATAGCGATGCTCAGGCCGCCGGAAAATACGAATGCCAATCCGCGTACTACTGAGAGCATCCCCAACGTCGTAATCAGTGGATTGATCCCTACGCGCGTGACCAGCAAGCCGTTGATCAAGCCCACAAGCACCCCAACCAACAAGCCAAGCCCTGCCGCACCCCACACACCGAGCGTACCTTGCAGCGAGGCGGCGATGACCCCAACGAGTGCCGTCGTCGCACCAACCGAGAGGTCCAACCCGCCGGAGATCATGAGCATGGTGCTGAAGATCGCGATCATACCGATGACGGCAACAGAGACAGGCACATTGACCAGATTACGCGGTCCCAGAAAATAAGGAGACAGGCGTGAAATGATGAAAACCATCACCCCGTAGAGAATGAGCAGCCCCACCCCGCCACTGAAATCGATGCGCGGCAAACGGAAGCGGCTTGTTGCTGGCCGAATGTCGGCGTTCTCGCTCACAGGGTCCCTCCGGCGGCGGCGTGGAGAAGGCCATCGCGGGTCGCTTCTGCGCGGCTGAAATGACCTGTCAATCGGCCTTTGTACACGGTCAACATGCGATGGCTCACGGATAGCACCTCATCCAAATCGGACGAAACCAGCAAAATCGCCAGACCCTGTGCGGCAAGTCCTTCGAGTTGCTTGTAAATATCGCCGCGCGCACCCACATCGACGCCCCATGTCGGTTCATTGAGCAATAGCACCTTTACGTTTGCTTCCAACCACCGCGCCAATACCACCTTTTGTTGATTGCCACCGCTCAGAAACCGGATTTTGGTCGCCATTCCACCCGCCATTCGTATACCAAGACGGTTGATCCAATCCTGCACATGCTGCTGCTCAGCGCGACGCCGGAAGATGCCCCAGCGGGAGAGCGGCTTCCAATTGGAAAGCGTGACGTTCTCACGCACGTTCATATCCAGCACCAGCCCCTGCACCTTGCGATCCGCCGGGACCAACCCGATCCCTGCGCGCCGTGCCTCGCGTGGGTTGGTGATTGAAACTGTGCTGCCATCTATCGCGATGGTCCCGGAGTCGATTGGAACCTCACCGAAAAGCGCATCGATGATCATCTCGTGACCCGCACCCAGCAGGCCAAAGATGCCGACGATCTCGCCGCGCCCGACCTGAATGTCAATATCGGAAAAGCGACCTGCGCGCGTGAGTTTGTTCACGCTTAACGCTGCTTCTGTTGCGGATGTAGAAGACGGGATAGAAGCGTCCGAAGTCCCGCGTGTGACCTCATGCCCGACCATCATCTGCACGAGGTCGCGCTGCGTGACCTCCGCGACGCGCCGCGTCCCGACCAATTTGCCATCACGCAAGACCGTCGCGCGGTCCGCAATTTGCGCGATCTCATCCAGACGGTGCGAGATATAGATGATCGAAATGCCTTGCTTGACGAGCGCACGGATTGCCCCGAAAAGTAGTGCAACCTCGTTCGGCGGGAAGGCTGCGGTCGGCTCATCCATGACGATAATACGGGCGTTGCTGGCAATTGTCTTCACAACTTCCACGATTTGCCGTTCAACTACGCTCAGGTTGAGCATCAGACGGGTGGGTTCGAGGGCAACCTTGAGCAGTGTGAGTTGTTCACGCGCCTGCTCATGCGCCTTCTTCCAATCAATGAGCAGTCCCCGTGAAGGAAGATGACCCATCAGCAGATTTTCGGTCACGGAGAGTTCCGGGGCATAATGCTGTTCCTGATAGATCATGCGAATACCAAGCGCTTCTGCGTCGCGTGGCTGGTTGATCTGCACCGGGTTCGCGTCGATCAGGATCGCGCCGCCATCCTTCTGATAATCACCATTCAAAATCTTGATCAATGTCGATTTACCCGCGCCGTTTTCACCCAGCAGCGCCAGCACTTCTCCACGCTGTAACTCAAGCGAGACGCGATCCAGCACGCGAACGCCGTAGAAACTTTTCTCGATGTCCTTCATTTGCAGCAGAGGCGTACCGTCGATCATTTCTGTCGCGCCTTTTCCAGTTTGAGGCGGAGTTGATCGATACCCACCGTAAGCAGCAGAACGACACCGCGTGCCACATCCTGATAGAAGGAAGAGACATTCAACTGTATCAAGCCGTTATCCAGTGTTCGCAGCAAAACCACGCCAATGAGCGTACCCAGCAGATTGCCCTTCCCACCCGCCAAACTCGTTCCACCCAGAACAACGGCGGCAATTACGGCAAATTCGAGGCCAAACGCCGCTTGTGGACGTCCCGCCGCGAGTTGTGAAGCGCTCACCAGCCCTGACAATGCGGAGAGAAGGCCGCACAATCCATAGGCGACGAGCAAGTGCCAACGGATATTGATCCCGGCGAGACGTGCTGCGTCCGGGCTGCCGCCGATTGCGAACAAATTGCGGCCAAAGCGCGTATGCCGCAGAACAAAATAGAAGAGTAGATAAAGCACCAGCATCAGGATGAGCGAGAATGGAATGCCAAGCAGGTTGCCACGCCCCAAAAACTGGAAGCCGGGGTCGCCCAGTTGATTGTCCTGACTACCCGATATGACGAATGCAAGGCCGCGTACAGCGGAATAGGTCGCGAGCGTCGTAATCAGCGGATTGATGCGCAGACGTGTGATCACAAGCCCGTTGAATAGCCCGACGAGTAGACCAGCGAGCAGCCCTACACCCGCCGCAAGCCAGATCGGAAGGACACTCGGCCAAAGCAGGCTCGTCGTCACGCCCGTAAGCGCGGCGACTGACCCCACCGACAAATCGACGCCGCCAGTGATCAGGATCATCGTCATCCCAATCGCAGAAATTCCGACGACGGCCAACGTCCCTGCAATTGTAATTACATTATCGAGGCTAAAGAAGGTAGGAGCGAACGCGCCGAAAAGCAGGCACGTCAGGGCGAACGCAACCAGAAGCGCTACGGTCGGGTTAATTTTTATGAATGAGAGGCGAGCAGGTCTGGAAATCGTTTCCTGAAGCATAATCGTCTTTGATAATCAAATGAGTGGTGTCGTTGGCAGAGGGCAACGCACGGGTTGCCCTCTATTGGAATATGTTTACTTCGCGGCAGTCGCAGCCATAGTCGCGCGCATGGTCATACTCATAGTCGCGGCAGCGGTCCCGGCTGCGCCACTGGCCTTGAGGGTCGCGCACGCCTTGCTGTCGGGGATCACCTGACAGATATTGTTTTTGGTCACGAAGACGTGATCCACATAGATTGCGGGTGGGACGGCCTTGCAGTTCAGCAAGTCGAGCATCGCGGGGATGATCTTGTCTCCGTAGCGCTCCGGGAAGTACGCTGTCGCGCCGAGATACAGGCTGTTCGGCTTGATCATTTCCGTCAAACCGCTTTCGACTGCACCCTGCCCAACGACGATAGCGTGTGCAGTGCGCTTGCCTGCTTCCAGTGCGGCGGCAGTTCCCTGTGCCGTATCGTCGTTGATTTCAACCGCGATGATGTTCGCATCTGCCGGAATCTTGGGTAGTGCGTCACTTACGACTTTGAACGCGACATCCTGCGTGTTCTTGCTATCCAGGCGGATGATGTTTGCTTCGGGGACTGGTGTTTTCAGCTTCGCCTGAATGCCTTCGACCTGTCCTTGCATACGCGCTGCCGGGATCGGTCCAGACTGCGGCAGTTCTAACACGAGAATGTAATCGACCTTGCCGCCCCAGTTCTTGTTGGCATAGTCGCCGCCAGCTTCACCCGCCATGCGCCCCGCCCTGTAGTTATCCGCACCGAAGAAGGTTGCGCCGGGCATCGGAATGTCAATCGCGATTACCGGAATAGGCGGGGTTTGGCTGCGGAACTTGTCCATGATGACGTTGCCGAACTTCTCATCGGTCTGGAACTCGACTACACCATCGACGCCCTGCACGACGAAGTTCTCAGCGTTGTTGAGCGCTGTTGCACCGTCCAGGTTGTTGTTGGCGACGACCAGATCGATTTTTCCTGTTTTTGCAGCGGCAGATTTCATGCTGGCTTCTACAGCCTTCGTGAAATCTACACTGTCCGTCAGGTTTGCGAAGCCGATTTTGTAGCGATCCTTTGCCGTCGCACAGGAGCCTTGCGCATAAACGACCGCGCCGCGCGGCGCAATCGAAAGCATTGATGCACCCGTGATGAGCGCCACAGCCATGAGTGTTTTGAAAGCACGAGCTTTAAACATGAGTTTCTTCTCCAAAGATCACAAGTAATCAGAAAACGTCGGAAGCGAGTATCAGGGCAAAACAGTGGACGCAGAAACCTCCTTCTATACTTTACGCCGTATATACGTGGGGGGTCACGGCGGTTCGCTCATGCGGTTGTTCCACATATTCCGTGACCGTGATCCATTCATAGGGGAACTCGCGCAAATCCAGAATGTCCGGGATGTCTGCTGGCAGCACAAGTGTATGGTGGGTGCAAATCGCGGGTGGGATAGGTTTGCCTCCCAGGATTTGCAATGCGGCAGAAACAATTGTCTCGCCGTACCGCTCCGGGAAAAATGCCACCGCTCCAAGAATTCGGCTGCCTGCACGATGAAGTTCTTGCAAGCCCACTGCATCCGCACCCAGACTGACGGTGATCATGCGCTCCGCGCTGCCCGACTCCTCGAAGGCAGCTTGCGCACCCAATGCCGTCTCGTCATTGATACACAAGACGACGATGTGTTCTGCGGCTTTCAGCGCGGGCAGCACTTCGGCGATGACGTGCCGTGATTGCTCGAATGAATTTTTACTATCCAGATGAATAATATCCTCGTCCGCGATAGCGACCAGTTCACGCAGCGCATCGAGTTGTCCCTGCATCCGCGCACCGGGGATAGCGCCGGAAAGCGGCAGACCAAGCGACAGCACTTTGTCGATTTTGCCCGCCCATTTCTGAAGCGCGTAAAGACCCAATAGACTGCCCGCGATCAGCCCCGCTCGATAATTATCCACGCCGACAAAGGTTGCACCCGGCAAGGGAATGTCAATCGCAATTACAGGGATTGCAGCCGCGCGCAGCCGCTCCATGAGAACATTGCCATAGCGTGCATCCAGGTTGAATTCAACGACCAGATCGACTCGCTCAGTAATGAAGTATTCGACGTTGACGAGCGCCGTGACGCCATCTTCATGATTATCCGTCAAGAGCAAGTCGATTTGATGAGCAGAAGCAGCGCGTACAAGACTCTGCCGAACTTCCATCGAGAACGCAACTTCGTCGTTGAGGTTAGCAAACCCGATGCGTATAGGCTTCTGTGCTTCTTCATGGGTGAATACATGCGTTGAGTGATTGTTGCACACCATGACTTGAACACCAGCTTGCCGAAGCGCAGCCAGGTCTTCTTCGCCAATCTGTTCGTCGGTTATCACGCGATCTATTTCGCGGATACCTGTGAATGTCGCCAACCCCTGTTTTCTGAATTTGGTTGAATCCACCAGCACGTTTACGAAATCCGCGCGTGAGACCATTGCTCGTTTGATCTGCACTTCCAAAAGATCATCGTCCATGAGATCGAACGATGGAGACCAGCCTGTGCAAGAAAGGAACGCCTTCCGCACGCGAATGTTCCCCAGCAGGCTTTCGCCAAACTGCCCACCCAGCGAGTCTGTATGCAAGCGGAGCAGCCCACCCGTCAAAACGACTTTACTGCCGGGGTTCTGTGCCAGTCGGTAGGCCACCTCTACCCCGTTGGTGAAGATCGTCAATCCCTGACGTGACGAAAGATATTCGGCCATGTGGTAAGTGGTGGTGCTGGCGTCAAGCAAAATGCTGTCGTAATCTTCGACGGTCTCCGCAGCATAGCGTGCAATCCAACGCTTTTCTTCTTCATTGATATGAGTGCGGCTCTGAAAGGTGTGGCTGCGTGTCTGCCGCGCCAGCACCGCGCCGCCATGAATGCGGCTGATTTGCCTTTCCTGTTCCAAGACGCTCAAATCTGTTCGGATAGTGACATCCGAAACATCGAGCGCCTCTGCCAGATAGACGACGCTACAAAACCCCTCAGAGTGGAGCATCTCGACAATTTTGCGGCGTCGGCTGTGTGTCGTCTGGGACAAAGAAGACAAAACTTTCAATAAAAATTTAAGACGCTGATTACTGTAGACCGTCTTCCGATCTTTGTCAATATTTCTTTCACTATCGAAAATTTCACATGTTTTCTGAAAACCGATCTACAATCATCATTGGGTTCGTCCACTCACTTAGTTGCTTTTTCAAGAGGTAATTCGATGCAGCTCACAGTCTGTACATGGTCCTTTGAAGCAATTCCACTGGAGGGCGCTCTGGCGGTCTGTAAAGCAATGGGTTTTCAGGGGGTCGATATTGCAGGCTTTCACAAGCGCGGAAAAGTGAGCTACGACCCGGAGGAAACCAGCGCAAATCCTCAAAAGGCGGCGGATCACCTGAATGCACTCCTCGATAGCTATGAACTGCACGCCGTTGACTTCTTCCCCCAATTCGCAAACAGCTTTTATCAACGTTCTATGAATGACCCCGATCCCGATGTTCGCCAGAAAAACGTCGAGGCTTTCAAAGGGCTGGTTCGGTTCTGCCAGCTTGCGCACATTCCCGGACTCACATTACTGCCGGGGGTCGAACACCTCACTGCATCGCGTGAGCAGAACCTCGATCTTGCGGGAGAAACGTTCCGGCAGCTCGTCGTGATTGCCGAGGATGCAGGCGTGCAGGTACGGTTTGAACCGCACACGGGTTCGCTAACCAATACGCCAGAATTGGCGCTGGCCTTGGTCGAGCGTGTACCGGGCTTGAAAATCACGCTGGATTATTCTCATTTTCTGGTTCACTACATCGAAGTAGAACGCATCCACCGCCTGATTCCATATACAGGGCATGTTCACATCCGGCCTGCACGTCCGGGAAAATTGCAGACACGACACAGCGAAGGAACGCTCGACTTCGCAGACATCATCGAGCGCTTGCGAGCAGTCAATTATCAGGGCTACCTCTCACTGGAATATGTATGCGCGGATTGGTATGACCTGAACCAACTCGACACGCTGACAGAGACGGTCACGACCAGAGAAGCACTCGCGCCCCTTGTTGACCCGCTATAGCTGTGCTTTGGCGAATTATTCAATCGACGTGAAAATACTCTTCCAATTCGAGCATCGTCTCGTCTGGACGGGAGCCGCCCAGTCCTTCAAAGTAGGGAGCCATAAACTCCTGCCAACGCAGATTGACAGGTTCCTGCGCCATCTTATCGAGCGCCACCTGCAAACTATCCTCCGCCTCGAAGTAGCCGAAGACCATGCCATCCGCGCGGATAAACAGCGTGTAATTGTGCCAGCCCGTACGCCGCAGCGCTTCTTGCATCTCCGGCCAGACGGCCTCATGATGCTTTTTGTACTCCGCAATTTTGTCGTCTTTGACCTTCAGAATAAACCCGATACGCTTCATGATTTTGTCGGCTCCTCTCAGGCAATGATTTCAGGTGTAAAGCGAAGCAATGGTTACGGGCGTACCATCCTGCTCTGCTGAACGGTACGCGGCTTCGAGCAATTCAACAGTATACAGGCCATTCGTTTTCCCAGGAAAGTAATTTCGCGCACCATCTTCGATAATTTCAATGAAGCGTTGCGAGGGTACATGGCCGGGGTAGACCGGGTGAGTCGGACCAATGCGCTCTTCCTTGCCGTTGTGCAGCCGCATATACATCAGCCCGGAATAGCCCTCGACCAGCAGCCGCCCTTTGCTGCCATGCAGATGAATTTCAATCAACGAAGGATCGCCCGGTCCGACATTCCCCGAACTGCCGACCGTCGCGACTGCGCCGTTGTTCATGCGTACTGCGAAGGCATCAACGACATCGACTTGCGTATCCAGTTTGTTCATGAAGGCGCTGACCTTCTCCGCGCGCAGCCCCGGTGCATAATAAAACATCATCGCGACGGAGTGGGTGATTTGAAGCTGTGCCTGCCCGCCGCCTGCCACTTTCGGATCGCTGTAGGTGGCTATTCCCGGCGCGGTGACGGCGTATTGCATCACAGGCTGATAGTTCTCCGGCTTGCCGCGATAGAACTCAATCGTGAGCGAGGTCATGCTACACGTAATATACTGAATATCCCCGATCAGGCCGTCGTCGATCCGTTTTTTGGCTTCTTCGAGCGGCGCTAGATAGGGGAAGGTATAGCCCATCAGGATTTGCAGGTTTCTGGAGTCTGCGAGGTCGGCCAGCGCTTTAGCTTCCCACGCACGGAGCGTCATCGGCTTCTCCATGAGCAGATGCAGACCCAGTTCGAGGACTTCGCGGCCAACCGGGTAGTGTGCAGCGTGCGGCACGCACACAATCGCCCCCTTCAAATCCGGGTGCGCCCGTACTGCTTCTGTTAATCCCGTGAAAGTTTCCGCGATGGCATATTTTTCAGCCGCAGCCTTCAAAGCAGCGGGGTTCGTATCGACCAGCACGATTTCGGCGCGCGGATTCGCCTTCAATGCGGGGATATGCGCGGTGGTTGCCCACCAGCCGGTCCCAACGACCGCGATTTTTGACTTTGAAGCCATACAGCGTTTGCTCCCCAAAGAACACGGAATTATTGCTATCTATTCGCTAGAATGATACTGTTTTCGGAGAGTTAAAACAATTTGGAAACAGTCAAAATGACATCGAACGGCAGGGTGGCAATCATCACCGGAGCAGCAGGCGGGATTGGAGCCGCGACTGCAAAGGTCCTCAGCGAGCAGGGAGCCATTATCGTGGCGGTT
>Ga0123337_10003207_pt1 | contig 17696 bp, 15 predicted proteins | sample frozenSSSSmetaG_FD_89792 | JGI IMG/M metagenome (GOLD analysis project Ga0123337, IMG submission 89792) | Glacier valley bacterial and archeal communities from Borup Fiord, Nunavut, Canada, to study Microbial Dark Matter (Phase II) -... | ecosystem: Environmental > Aquatic > Freshwater > Ice >... | reverse complement strand
GCCACGCATCAGGCTGACCAGTCCGGCCCGGATGAGCGCGACGTCCTCCGCGACGACGACCCTGATGGGCGCGGGATCGGCGTTCCGCGGCCACAGGACGACATGGACCAGCTGAGCGGGCTCCCCGATCGACGTGGCCAGCTCGTCCGACCACTCGGCAGGGGTCGGCGACGGCAGAAGCATCCGGACCACCTCGGTGGCGAGGATGTCCCCCGGGTGCCCGCGCTCGGCGAGCCCACGCACCAGCCCGACGGCAGCGGGTTCCGGGGCATCGGCACGGTAGGTCACCTCGGCAACGTGGAGCGCGAGCGAGGTCGCGGGCTCATCCTGCTCGGACTGCTGCCAGTCGACGGCCGTCGCCATGGCGTCCGCGGTCCCGGTGAACAGGGCCAGCCCCGCCCGGTGCGCGAACCGACCGCCGCGTTCCTCGACCCGCGCACGCACGGCCGGTGTCGGCCCGGGTGCTTCATACGGCCAGGCCAGCAGGGTCGTCGTCGTCATGGGCGGTCCGGACCGGTCCCGGCGGGAAGGCCGACGACCCAGCCACCGTCCCGGTTCGACACCGTGCCGCCGAGGGCCGTCACCCGGTCACGCACGTCAGCCGATGGCGCGGGCCCGGTGCGGACCGTCAGGATCGGCCCGTCCGCGCCCATGATCTCCTCGACGGTCGCGGCCGGGTCGGCCTGCGCTGCCAGGTAGGTGGTCATCTCGATGGCCGGAGGGTACCGACCGGCCGGCACCTGGTGCCCACCCAGTGAGGCGCGCAGCCCACCGGTCACCAGGGACGGGGAGAGGATCCCGTGCGAGACGGCTCGCACGTCGGCGGCGACGGCGGTCAACCGGGCGACGACGTCTACAACAGGCGTCCCACTCGCCAAGGCGTGCGCGATCGAGTCGAGCTCGGCCAACGGGCCGTTCACGAGCGTGGTGCGCAAGGCCGATCGTGGCCCGTCCGAGGCGACGAGCAACCGCTCCGCCACCAGACGGGCCTGCTCGAGGTCGCTGGCGGCAGATGCCCGCAGACGTTCGGTCTCCATGATGAGCCCTGCGCCGGTCGCCACGAGCTCGACGGCGTCGGGGTGGGCGGTGGTTGCTGCGTCCTGGTCGATGAGTCCGATGACTCGCGATCCGCGGACGATGACCGTCGTGGCGCGGTCTCCGGCTCCGGTCTCGGGTGCTGGCCAGCTGCCTGCAGCGCTCACCCAGCCCTGGCCCCCGTCGACCGGATAGCGAACCCTGATCGACGGGTCGGCGAGCGCCTGTGACAGGTACTGCTGGACGTCGACGGTCGACGCGCGGAGGGCGGGAACGCCCGACGGTGACGTCGGTGTGCGGATGGCCAGGTCGATGTAGCCGATGCCCGCGGCGAGAGCCCCGGCCAGAAAGGCGGGCAGGATCACGAACGCGGTGAAGTCGTGGCCGTCGGACAGGTCCCGTCTAGGCGATCCCACGGCGCAGGCAACCCCCCAGACCTCGCTGGCGGTGAGCGCGAGCACCCAGCAGGCAGCCGGCCGCATGACGGGCCGGGCCGCGATCCGGGAGGCACGGGGCATCCGGTGGGTCACCGAGGTGACAACCAGTAAGAGCAGTCCTGCGCACACCAGTGCGGCGTCGAGGACGAGCAGGACTGCCGCCGGGGTTCCGACGGGGCCGGGCGACGTCGTGAACCACAGCACGGTCGGGACGGATCCTCCGAGCAGGAGCAGCACGGCGGTCACGACCCCGAGCGCTGCCGACGCCCAGAAGAGGCGGGCCACCAGGCGCGCGGCGCGCGGCGGGAAGGTCAGTGCGGAGTAGCGGGACACCACGACGGCTGGCAGCGAGGCCGTGAGGAGAGCGGTGATGCCAGCGACCGGTGCCACAGGTCCGAGGTCCGTGGTGCGGCAGGCGGCGAGCATCGCGGCGAGGACAGTGAGGCCGAGCAGCAGGCCCATCCGCTCGTGAGGGTGCCGCACCATCATGGCCGGGGCCAGCGTGGGGGCGGCAAGGGCGCACAGGGACAGGAAGACCGCTTGCCCGCTGTCGATCCGGTCGAGGCCGGCGCGCGTGACGATCCCGGACCAGCCGGCACCGACCGCGATGACGGTGGCGACCCACAGCGCCCCCACCTCGAGGCGTCGGCGCATCATTGCGTGACCGTCGCGGGGTTGGTCGGCCGACGCACACGGATGTCGAGCACCGTGCCGTCAAGGGGTGGACTCGTGATGCGTACGGAGCCGTGGAGGGCGGCCACCCGGCTCGCGATGCTGGGTGGCACGTCGGCGACGCCACCGATGCCGTCATCGCTGACGCGCAGGTCGGCGCCCGCCGCCCGGACGCACAGTTGCAGCCGGATCAGTCCGGCGCCGGAGTGCTTGACCGCGTTGGTGATCGCCTCGCCCGCGGCGAGGTAGAGGGTCAGCGCGAGCGGGTCATCAGCCGGTAGGTCACCGGAGGCGTCGACCAGGACGGAGATCGGGCAGACCGTAGCGAGGGCGTGGAGTGCGCCGGTGAGCCCGTCCGCCAGCGCAGCCGGTGTGGCCTGGTCCACCAGCGCAAGGATCTCGCGGCGGACGTCACCGATCTGGTCGACGAGTGCATCCGCCCCTGGCGCACCACGCCGCGCTGACAGCCCCGCCGTCAGCGCGAGCCCGACCAGCAGCTGCTGAGCCCCGTCATGGAGGTCGCGCTCGAGGTGGCGGCGGCCGCTGTCGGTTGCCGCAACCAGCTCACGAGAACGGGACCGCACCTCGGCTCGCCGTGCGTCTGCGAACGCGGTGGCCCGCTCGTTGGCCGACCGCGCGGCGATGACACTGACCGCCAGGTCAGCGAGCAGCGGTGACAGCGACGTCGACGAGGCGACCTCCAGCGCAGCCGTCGTCGCACCTGTCTCGTCCAGGACGGGTAGGAGCCGGCGGCTGGCGGCGGCGACCTCGGGCAGGGTGACGCCTGCCGCGTCGACCCAGGTGCCGTCCGGGCGCCGGTAGCGGACCAGCGCCGTGGGGTCCCCGGTGGTGGCCGCGGCCGCCGCAGAGGGAGTGGTGACGGCCGGTGCGGACCGCAGGTCGACCTCGCGGTGGTGACGGCCGAGGGAGACGGCGCGTCGTCGACGACGCGCCCCGACCAGCACCCCGAGCGCGACGAACCCGATCATGAAGTACACGCCCAGGAGGGTGAGGAACCGCCAGATGGACAGGGCAGGACCGTAGCCGAGCAGGGCGCCGAAGACCTGCCAGCCGAGGTGGAGGACGAGCAGCGACCCGCAGATGAGCACGCCGGCCGACGTGATGGGCGTGATCAGTGGCCGGACGGCGGGCGGGACGGCCCGACGCCGTCGCACGAGGACGACCAGGACGACAGCGGCCGGAAGGGCCTGGGTCGCCAGTGCCTGGACGGGGTCGAGGACGCGCTGCACCGTCGTGATGGTGAAGAGCGCCTCAAAGGGGTCCGGCCAGTCCGCGGACGGGTTCGGTTGGCGGCTGAAGACCGCCCCGACGAAGACGAGCACCACGCCGGACACGGTCCACCAGGCCACGGTGCGCCGGAGGCGTCGGCTGGGGCGACCGGTCGGCCAGCTGAGGAGGATGACGACGATGAGGGGCTCACTGAGGACACCGGCCCAGGTGAGGTCGTTGGCCCAGCGCGATCCCGGCCAGCAGTGGCCGATGAGGAAGAGCCAGTCCGACGCGGCGGCCAGGTAGAGCAGGCGTCCGGTCGGGTTGGCCGGAGCGCGCCACCACCACCACCAGCCGACACCAGGCCCGAGGACCCCGCCGACCACGCGCACGATGACGAGGATGGCGTCATACGAGTCCCAGGCTGCGCCACGCATCCAGTTCCGTTCGACGAGAACGGTCCCGGTGACGAAGAGGCCGATGGCGACCACTGACAGCGTGGGGAGCAGGGTGGGGTTCCGGCGGGTGTCCAGCAGACGCGGCATACGCGCACCTCCTCCTGCTTCGGACGCCACTCGTCTGCTGCTGCGTCCCTGAACCACGCGGTGTGCGGTCACGGGACGGTGGTCGTTGCCGTGGCGCAGGCACGCAGGGCGTCGGTGATCTTGAGACGGTAGCGCCCTGCGGGCCCCGTCGGCACCGGTACGCACCTGAGCTCCTTCGAGGTGGACCGGTCGGTGTTCCACACCGTGAGGGTCGGGGTGACGACCGCTGCCGGTGCAGCCGACGACGACGTGGTGACTCCGGGCACCGGGGTCGAGGTCTGCGGGCTGGTGGGCGACGGCACACCCACTGGGGTGGTGGAGCTCACCACCGGCGTGGCGGGTGACAGGCCGCTGCAGGCGGTCAGTGATCCGGTGACGACCAGACCCAGGCTGATGGTGGCGACGCGCTGCATGGTCGTTGACATACCAACGAAACTAGGGAGCAGTCAGCCCCGTCACCTGAGCGCTGGCACTGATACATCTACGGCCTCGACCCGGGTGGGCGGGGTTGGCACTGGTGGCCCGGTGGCGGCTGGGGCTGTCGTGCGGTGACGTCATCCGTTCCCTCCTTGCCAGCCGGCGAGCAGGCCGTCACTGCTGAGCTCGGTGATGATCGCACCGGCCAGGAGAGCGTGGCCGCTCGCGTTCAGATGGTCCCCGTCCTGCAGGAGGTCTGAGGTCGGGTCACGCGTGTCCCGGTCTCCCTTGAGCGGCGCGTACGCGTCGACGTAGACCGTGCCGGTTCGTGCTGCCGTCTGCTCGACCGTCGTGTTGACGAGGCGGGTCAGCTCGTCGCTCCCCAGGACGAAGCTCGGCCCGCGCGCGCGGCCGACAGCCCCGTCGACAGTGACGTTCCAGTAGCCCACGAGGACGATGCGCAGGTCGGGCCGCCCGTCGATCCGGTGAATTCCTTCGATGATCTGAGTCAGCCCGGTGCGCAGGCCCTCGAGGGTCGCGGCCCAGCAGCCTGATGATGCAGCGGGGCTGCAACCCGGGTCGTCGACGCGGCCCAGATCGAAGTCGTTCGCGCCCGCTTCGATGAGCACGAGGTCCGCCGCCGCGAGGTGGGCGGCGGTGGCGGCCGTGCTCAGGTCGCTCTCGACGTCAGCGGTCGTCCAGCCGCCCGTCGCGTCGTTGTGAACGGCCCAGTCGCGATGCGTCAACGCCGCGAGGCGGCCCCTGACCAGCTCGACGTAGCCGACGCAGCCGCACGTGTCCGCCGACGGTACGGAGTCCCCGAGCGCCACGAGCGTTCGGGGCGCAGCGAGCGCGCCTGTCGAGGCGTTCGACGACGGACCCGGCGAGGGCGAACCGGTCGAGGGCGTGCCTGCATACGGTGCCTGGCTGACCGTCCCCTCCGGGCCCGCCCCCGAGACGGGACGGCCACGCGGCGCGAGCACGACGATGGCGAGCGCCATCAGGGCGATGAGCCCGACGAACGCGACGACGACGTGCTGATGCCGTCGGGCGGGGGCACGGACGCGGTGGTCAGCCACGGAACCCGGGCAGCGTCTGACCCAGCCAGCGCAGGGCGGCCGGGATGAACGGTTCGAAGACCGAGTCACGGTGGCCCCCCGTGGCCAAGATCGTCCCGGCGACCTCGAGGGGTGCCCGGGCTGCGCTGAGGAACGCGGAGGTCGTGGGGTACGACAGGGAGTCCGAGCGCGAGGTGAGAACCCACATCGCGACGGGCGGGGGGGCTCTGCGGGCGATGTTGACCAGGTCGTAGCCGTGCAGGGTGGAGGTTGTCAGCGGGTCGTAGCCGCGGCTGAAGTCGGGACGGAAGTAACCCAGCATGACGATGGCAGCGCCGAAGACATCGGGGTGGCGCATGGTGATCGACGCGGCGCACCACGCGCCGTACGAGTAACCGACCGCCGCCCACGCGCTGCGGGTGAGCTCCACCCTGAAGTGCTGTGCCACCCAGGCCGGTATGTCGTGCGTGAGCCACGTGTCGGTCTGGGGTTCGCCCGGACCACCGTTGACGCACTCCGTGTCCAGGGTCGCGGGGGTGTCGATGCGGGGCACGACCACGATCGAGGAGGCCAGCTCGTGCTGGCTCGCGAGAAGGTCGGCGGTGGTGATGAAGGGGAGCCCGACGAACGACATGGGCCCGCTCGGGAAGCCGTGCAACCCCAGCACGACGGGGTAGGTCCGAGGCGATGCGGGGTCGTATCCGACGGGCAGGGACACCACCACCTGACCAGCGGCGTTCGAGCGCTGCGCAACGACCGTGTAGGTCTGCAGTCGTGAGGCGGGAGCGGGCAGGGGCGGCAGCTGGGCCGGCGTCGACATCCCGGCGAAACCGGGACCGGGGACCTTCGAGGCGACCCTGCCCGGTGAGCTGCCGCCCTGGTGCACCTGCACCGAGGGCGAGCGCGACCCGAGCAGGTCGGCCCAGCTGGAGTAGAAGAGATACTGGTCGTTGAGCACCGTGCCGCACAGCGCAGCGACCACGACGTTGAGGACCAGCACCTGCAGCCCGCGCCCCACACCGCGCCAGACCGCCCTGCCGCGACGGGGCAGCCCGGCGACGATGACACCGAAGAGCCCCAGCGCCAGGCCGGCGAGCAGCACGATCAGGCTCGTGTCGGTCAGTTCCACGGTCGTGTCCCTCCGTGGTCGGTCGGGGCGCCCAGCTCGGTCGGGGCGGGTCGCACGAGCGACAAGGTCAACCCTTCCCGCACGGGGGTTGAGCTGTGAGCGGGTCCAGAACCCATTTGAGGTGATGGTCCACCCTGCGGCTGGACGTTGTGCCCAACGTCCCTGAGAAGTGGCGGTGGGTCTCCGTCCGCGTGGCGAGGTGGTGGCGGCGTGAGGGGACGAACAGGACCGCGCACCGTGCGTCTCGGCCCCGATGGAACGCCCATGGCGCTTCCATGATGTTCCCAAGGTTTTCCCAAGGTCGGTCTCCTAGCGTCGAGCTACCCGGAGTCCTGAGGAGGAACCATGACGTCTGCGCTGTCCCGCCGTGAGGTGCTGAAGTTCGGCGTGCTGGGAAGCGCCGCCGTCGCTCTGCCGCTCGAGCGATCGGCCCGGGCCGGCGCGCTGTTGCCGACCCGGATGCCCGCCAGCAAGCTGCCGCCGCCCTTCACCGTGCCCTTCGCCCAGCCTCCCGTGCTCACCCCGTATGCGACCAGCGCGACGACCGACTACTACAAGATCTCCATGCAGCCGGTCCTGGCGGACGTGCTCCCGGGTTACAAGACCCCACTGTGGGGCTACAACGGCCTCGTTCCGGGCCCGACCATCTCGGTCGAACAGGGTCGCAAGGTGGTCATGCGGCAGGTCAACAACCTGCCAGCGGTGCACCCGAGCCTGAGCTACACCCCGTGGACCTCGGTGCACCTGCACGGGTCGGCCTCGCTCCCCGAATACGACGGGTACGCCAGCGACATCACCAACCCCGGCCAGTACAAGGACTACCGCTACCCCAACGTCCAGGTCGCCCGCACCCTCTGGTACCACGACCACGGGTTGCACCACACGGCAGAGAACGTGCTGCAGGGCCTGGCCGCGCAGTACCACCTGCACGACCCGCTCGAGCGCTCGCTGCCGATCCCGCACGGTGAGTTCGACGTCCCGCTCATCGTCAGCGACGCGATGTTCGACGACACAGGAGCCCTGCTGTGGAACAACCACGATCAGTCGGGCATGTACGGCGACGTCATCCTCGTCAACGGACGCCCGTGGCCGCTGATGAAGGTCAAGCGGCGCAAGTACCGTTTCCGCCTGCTCAACGCGTCGATCTCGCGGTCGTACAGCTGGTCCCTCGACACCGGGGACGCGATGACCGTCATCGGCACCGACGGTGGCCTGATGCCCCGGCCCCAAGCGGTCAAGAGCTTCCGTCAGGGTATGGCCGAGCGGTACGAGATCGTCATCGACTTCGCCAAGTACCCCGTCGGCAAGCGGGTGTTGCTCAGGAACACCAGCCCGAAGAACAACATCAACTACATCAACACCAACAAGGTTATGGCCTTCGACGTCATCGGCGACGCGTTCGACCCGAGCGACAACTCCATCCCGGCTGTGCTCAATCCGGCGAACCCCGTGATGTCGCTCACCGAGTCGATGGCCGTCGCCACCCGCAGGATCGACGTCATCCGCGCGAACGGCACGTGGACGATCAACGGGCACACCTGGGACGACGTGGTGGCCAGCAATTTCACCCTGACCGAGGGCAACCCGCGCAACGGCGACGTCGAGGTGTGGGAGATCCGCAACCCCTCGGGCGGGTGGTTCCACCCGGTGCACATCCACCTCATCGACTTTCGGATCCTCGACCGCAACGGGAGGCCACCGATGCCGCACGAGCTCGGCCCCAAGGACGTCGTCTACGTCGGGGAGAACGAGACGGTCCGGGTGCTGGCCCGCTTCGAGGGCGTCGGCAAGTACATGATCCACTGCCACAACCTCGTGCACGAGGACCACGACATGATGAGCCAGTTCGAGGTGCTCGACGCCACGACCCCAGGCGACGACCCGCTCAGCGACCCCTGCAAGCAGCTGCCGGAGCAGGACGACCTGGGGTGGCAGTGATGATCCTCGGATCGTTGACTGGGGCGGAACCCGGTGTGGCCGCGACCTCCGAGGTCCCCACCGCAGGCCCTGCCCCGTCGACGTGGTCGAGGGCACAGGTGGCCGCCGGTCTGTCCCTCCTCGCCGGGGCGATCCATCTCTACTTCACCCCGGAGCACCTGCAGGAGTGGTGGGTGTTCGGCTCCTTCTTCGTGGCCGTCACCGTCGGTCAGGTCGTGCTGGCCGAGCTGGTCGTCCTGCGCCCGAGCACCCGCACCCTCCTCGCCGGCATCTGGGGCAATGTCGCGGTCATCGGCGTCTATCTCGTCAGTCGTACCGTCGGGTTGCCCATCGGGCCACCACATGGTGTGCACGGGGCGGACGGACAGGTGCTGCAGCACCAACCGGTCGCCGGAGGCGTCGGCAACGGCATGCCGACCATGCCCGGAACTGAGTCCGCGACCGCTACCCACCCCGACGTGGTGGGGATCTTCGACCTCTGGGCGCTCGGCCTCGAGCTCGTGCTCGTTGCCCTCCTGGTGACGATGCTGCCCCAGCGCCACCGACGGATCACCCTCAACGCCTTCCTGGTGCTGGGCCTGCTCGTCTGGGGCACCCGCATCGCGGCCCAGGTGGTGTCCTGACCACCGGGGTCCTGGCGCCGGTGCGCCGGCTGCGCTTCCCCCTTGCCGTCGGGGCGCTCCTTGCCGCCCTGCTGGCCGTCGGCGTCTTCGTCGCCGAGCCGGTCCGGGTCAGCTCGATCAGCATGCAGCCGACACTCTCGGCCGGGGACGAGGTGCTGATCGCCAAGTGGGGAGACCCGGGCGGCGCGGCCCGACGCGGTCAGGTCGTCGTCCTGTCCAACCCGCTTGGCGGAGAGCCCCTGATCAAGAGGGTGGCCGCCGTCGGCGGTGACACCGTCGGCATCGCGGACGGGCAGCTCGTGGTCAACGGGGCAGTGCAGGACGAGCCCTACGTCGACGCGGCCCTCATGGACGGCACCTACTTCGGGCCGGTCGACGTCGCCGAGGGCACGCTCTTCGTCCTCGGCGACAACCGGCCCAACTCGCTCGACTCGCGCTCCTTCGGCGCGGTGGCGACGTCGACGGTCCTGGGCCGGGTGCTCACCCGGATCTGGCCCCTCGGCGGCTGACAGCTGCCGCGGAGAGACGAGCAGCCACCTGAGGACCCACACACGGTACGGCGTCACCCAGGCGCCACAGCCCTCCTCACACCTGCGGCCTCGCTGGCCGACCACCCCGTCACGCCGACGACGCGGCACACGAGCACCCGGTGGAACGGCTTGTCGGCGTACTGCGGCACGGTGCGTGCCAGCCGGTCGGCGAGGTCGTCGACCACGGACGCCGGTGGGTCGGGCACGTGCCGCAGCTCGGCGCGCACCCACCACAGGTGCGACCAGTCCTCGACCTCCCAGTGCTCGACCAGCAGGGTGCCGCGCGGGTCCGCCGCGAGGTTGTCCTCGCGCTTGAGCCGGCTCGAGGCCTTGGGCTTGACCATGTCGATCGGGACGCCGAGGTGACCGTCGTCGGTCACGGCGTAGACGACCGGCTGGGGGTCGGGCCCTCGCTGCGGGTGCAGGGTGCACAGCACCCCGTGCAGGTGGGCAGCGAGGCGCGCTCGCGCCTCGCCGGGGTCCATCCTCATGTGCGCAGCCGCCCGCGGTCAACTGGCCTCGACCTTGGGCATGATCTCCTCGGTCAGCTGCTTGAGGTCGTCGAGGGTCTTGGCCGTCGGCACGTCACGGAACGGCGGCCACAGCAGCGGCATGGTCAGCCCAGCCTCCCTGTAGCGCTTGAGGATGTCCTCGATCTGCCGCGCGTTGCCCACGAGCAGGTTGGAACCCTTGCCGGCCGGCGTCTGGTCGACCGGCTCGTCGGTGATGACGAACCAGATCATGCTGCACATGTCGAAGCCGTCGGGGAAGGTGCGGCCGAGCTCGTTGAGCTCGCGCTCCATCTCGCCCTTCCAGCGCCTGATGTCCTCGGGCGAGTCCTGGATGCCGATCCAGCCCTGCAGGCCGTACTTCGCGATGCGCTTGGCCGAGCGCGCCGCGTCCTTGAGGCCCGAGAAGTAGATCGGCGGACCGGGCTTCTGCAGCGGCTGGTGACCGAAGCCGGAGAGCTCGAAGTCAGCGAACTCGCCGTGGTACTCGAAGAGCTCGTTGCTCCAGATGCCCTGCATGATCTCGATCGTCTCGCGGACATGGGCGTAGCGGCGCGGGAACAGGTGGGGCACGCTGGCTGCGGCGAACTCCTCCGGCATCCACCCGGCGCCGACGCCGACGTTGAGGCGACCTCCCGAGAGGTGGTCCTGGGTCGCCAGCTCGGCGGCGAGCACGCCGGGCGAGCGGTATGGCGTGTCGATGATGCTCATCCCGATGCGCACCTTCGTCGTCTTCGCAGCCAGCCACGGGATCAGGGGCATGCCCTGGAACCACTTGCCCCGGGCGACGACCGGCATCTGCAGGGGGAAGTCGGTCATCATGCCGAACGGGAACTGCAGCGCCGCGCGGTCGGACGCCTCCGGCACGATGATCCGGTCGAGGGCCCAGACGGAGTCGAAGTCGAGCTCCTCGGCCCGGGCGGTGAGGTCCTCCAGCTCCTTGACCGTCACGTGGTCGCGGAAGTTCGGCAGGTAGAGGGCGAGCTTCATCGATCGGCTCCTTGGGTGGTCGGCGGGCCTGCGGGCACCATGCTCAGGCGAGGACCAGCGTTGGCGCTGTTGCTCAACGGACGCTCGTGGTCATCTCAACGGAGGATCAACGGATGCTGTCGACCGCGCCGTACGACGCCCCGCGCCCCTAGCGTCGAGCCATGGCCACGAGCGACAGCTCGGACGACGTCCTCTGGCGTCCGAGCACCGACCGCATCGAGCGGTCCGCCCTGCGCGCCTACCTCTACTGGCTGGAGCGGCGCGAGGGGCGCTCCTTCCCCGACCACGACGCCCTGTGGGCCTGGTCGGTGGAGGACCTCGACCGCTTCTGGGTCTCCGTCGTCGACTACTTCGAGGTCGGCTTCTCCGCGCCGTGGACGCAGGTGCGCACGCCCGACCCGATGCCGCGCACGAGGTGGTTCACCGGAGCCCGGCTCAACTGGGCCGAGCACGCCCTGCGTCGCGGGGCCGAAGACGCCCCCGCCCTGGTCTGCCTGCAGGAGGGCGGCGGGCCGGCTCACCAGCTGACGTACGGCGAGCTGCGTCGGTCGGTGGCCGCGCTCGCGGCCTGGCTCCGCGTGACCGGGGTGCTCCCGGGCGACACGGTGGCGGCCTACCTGCCCAACACCGAGCACGCCGTCATCGGCTGCCTCGCCGCCGCAGCGGTCGGGGCGGTGTGGGCGTGCTGCTCCCCCGACTTCGGGGCCGACGGCACCATCGCCCGCCTCGCCCAGCTCGAGCCCACCGTGCTCATCGCCGCCGACGGCTACCATTGGAACGGCAAGACCGTCGACCGGAGCGACGTGGCCCAGCAGCTGCACGACGGCCTCCCGACCCTGCGGCAGGTCGTCCACGTCCCCTACGCGCACCCCGACCACGCCACCCCAGACGGGTGGACGACCTGGGGAGAGGTCGTGGCCCACGACATGCCCCTCGTCTTCGAGCAGGTCGAGTTCTCCCACCCGCTCTGGGTGCTGTTCACCTCCGGCACCACCGGGCGACCCAAGGGCCTGGCCCACAGCCACGGGGGCATCGCGCTCGAGGGCAGCAAGTGGGCCGGGCTCTACTGCGGCCTGCGCCCGGGCGAGCGCATGTTCACCTACACGTCCACCGGGTGGGCCCTGTGGAACATGCAGCTGGGCGCTCTCACCCAGGGCGCGAGCATCGTCCTGTACGAAGGCAGCCCGGCTCACCCGCCCGGCGCTGTCTGGGAGGTCGCGGCCCGCACCGCAGCAGATGTCATGCTCCTGGGCGCGGCCGTCATCACCGCCTCGACCTCGGCCGGGGGGTCACCCCGGAAGGAGCACGACCTGAGCCGGCTGCGCCACCTCATGGTCAGCGGGTCGGCGCTTCCGCCGAGCGGCTACCACTGGGTCATGGAGCACGTCAGTCCTGACCTGCGCATCGACTCCTCCAGCGGCGGCACCGACATCTCCGGAGCCTTCGTCGGCGCCAACGAGTACACGCCCGTGCGCGCGGGGCGGATCGGTGGCCGGCTTGCCGGCGTGGACGCCGCCGCCTGGGACGACGACGGGCGGGCGGTCGTCGACACCGTCGGCGACCTCGTCATCCTCTCGCCCATGCCCTCCATGCCGGTCCACCTGGTCGACGACCCCGACTGGCAGCGCTACACCGAGTCCTACTTCGACACGTGGCCCGGCGTCTGGCGCCACGGCGACTGGGTCACGATGCACGCCGATGGCAGCGTGTCGGTGCACGGCCGCTCGGACTCCACCCTCAACCGGCAGGGCGTGCGGCTGGGCAGTAGCGACTTCTACGACGTGCTCGCCACGATGCCGGAGTTGGCGGAGGCGCTGGTGGTCGGTGTCGAGCTGCCCGAGGACGGTTACTGGCTGGGCCTGTTCGTCGTCCCCGCCCCGGGGCAGGTGGTCGACGACGCACTGCGCGGCAAGATCGTCGAGCGCCTGCGCACCCGGCTCACCCCACGGCACGTGCCCGACGAGATCGTCGAGGCGCCGGCCGTGCCCCACACCCTCAGCGGCAAGAAGCTCGAGGTGCCCGTCAAGAGGCTGATGAGGGGCACGCCGCTCGACAGGGCGGCCACCCTCGCGTCGGTCGACGACCCAGACGCCCTGCGCTGGTACGAGCGCTTCGCGGCGGCGCGGCTCGGTCCGCCGGACTGAACCACGGGGAGGAGACTGCATGCGCCTGGGCGCCACGCTCGTCCACCTGACCGACGCCCCGCCGTACGACGTCGCGTCGTGGGCGCGGCGACTGGTGGCCGCGGGCTTCGAGTCGCTGTGGATGCCGCACGTCGTCGGGCGCGGCCCGCTGGTGCCCGACCCGTTCACGACCCTCTCCGTGGCCGCTGCGGTGACCGACGACGTCGAGCTGGGGACGGCGACCGTCCAGCTGCCGCTGCTGCACCCGGTTGACGTCGCCCACCGCGTGCTCAGCCTCCTGTCGGTCTGCGGCGACCGCCTCACCCTCGGGGTCAGCCCCGGGTCCACCGAGGCCGACTACCTCGCTCTGGACCGGGACTACGCCTCGCGCTTCGCGACCTTCCGCCAACAGGCCGACCGCCTCCGGGTGCTCCTCACCGATGGCCGCGACGGGCACGCTCGCCTCGGCCCGGCTCCCGCCCACCGGCCGGACCTGCTGCTCGGTTCGTGGGGGGTGGGCGTCGAGCGCGCAGCCCGTGACTTCGAGGGCTGGCTGGCGTCGGGCTACCGCAGCACCCCGGACGCCATCGTCGCCGCACACGAGCGCTACCGCGCCGCCGGTGGCACCCGGGCGATCGTCTGCGCCGTACCCGTGGAGGACCCGGACGCTCTCGACGCCCTGGGCCCGACGCTGCGTCGCTACGCGCGGGAAGGGTTCGATGACGCGGTGGTCCTCCTCTCGCCCGACGGGCCGACCCCGGAGGAGGTCAGGGCCCGCTTCTGACAATCGCTCGCATCGGCCGGTCGGGACAGGTACCGTCGCACCCACAGGCCTGCGGCGGCCCTCCGGCCTCGAGCGCGCGGCCTCTGTCCGGTAGGAGCAGGCATGGTGGCGAGCGCGGCAGGGGACGGTCGTCGCTCCCTGCTGGTGGTCGACGACGACAGCCGGGTGCGCACCGTGGTCTGCTGGCAGCTCGAGGCGGAGGGGTACGACGTCCGCGAGGCGGCGGACGGCAACACCGCCTGGGCGGGTATCGTCACCCACCGGCCCGACCTGATCGTCCTCGACCTGTCGCTGCCAGGCCTGTCCGGGCTCGACCTGCTCCGCCGGCTCCGAGGCGGCGGCGACCCGACGCCCGTCGTCGTCCTGTCTGGACGCAGCGGCGAGGGAGACCGGATGATGGGGCTGGACCTCGGCGCGGACGACTACCTCTCAAGCCCTTCTCCCCGGGCGAGCTGGCCGCCCGGGTGCGGTCGGTGCTCCGGCGCAGCAGCGGGCACCCCGTACCCCTGGCTGCGGGCCCGGGCGCCCTGAGATCCCGTCTGCACATCGATCCCCGCATCCGCGAGGTCGAGCTCGATGGTCATCCCATGCCGCTCACGGCGCGTGAGTTCGACCTGCTCGCCTTCCTCCTCGCCCACCCCCGGCAGGTCTTCACCCGGGCCCAGCTGCTCGAGCAGGTCTGGTCCAACGCGCAGGGCTGGCAGAGCGAGGCCACCGTGACCGAGCACGTGCACCGGCTGCGGCACAAGCTCGGGCCCGGGCAGCTCGTCACCGTCCGGGGCGTCGGATACCGGTCGGGGCCGTGACCACCGTCGACCTGCTGCTCGACCAGTCGGACGCGGTCGGGCTGTTGACCCGGCAGACCGCGATCCTCGAGCAGATCGCCGGTGGGGGCACGCTGACCGGAGTGCTCACCGGCATCGCGGCGACGTTCGAGGACCTCGTCCCGGGCTGCTCCTGCTCGGTGCTGCTGCTCGACCGTGACGCCGCGACCCTCCGGCACGGGGCCGCCCCCTCGCTGCCCGTCGAGTACTCCGCGGCCATCGACGGAATGGGGATCGGCGCGGACGCCGGGTCGTGCGGGACGGCGGCGTTCACGGGGAACCCGGTCGTCGCCGCCGACATCCGCACCGACCCGCGCTGGGAGCACTACCGCGAGCTGGCCGAGCGCTTCGGACTGCGAGCCTGCTGGTCGACCCCGATCCGCGGCCGCAACGGCGTCTGCGGCACCTTCGCCGTCTACCACTCGAGCCCGCACCTGCCCTCGGACCGCGAGGAGCACCTCGTGCAGCGGCTGACCCACCTCGCCTCCGTCGCCATCGACCACGACCTCGTCATCGGTGCCCTCGCCGCGAGCGAGGAGCGGTTCCGCCGCGCCTTCGAGGACAACGCCATCGGCATGGCCCTCACGACGCCCGACGGCGCCATCACCCGGGTCAACCGGGCGATGTGCACGCTGCTGGGCCGCGCCGAGCCCGCCCTGCTCGAAGCCCGGCTCGACGAGGTCTTCACCTCCGGGTGCGCCCACCCACCGAGCGACCACCACGAGGAGTACGAGGCGACGGCCCGTACCGCGCAGGGCCGGCGCCTCGATCTCGTCGTGGCGGTGTCACCGGTGATGGACGCCAACGGTGCCCCGCGCGCGCTGTCGGTGAACGTCCTCGACGTCACAGGCCGCCGCGCGACCGAGCGGGAGCGGCGACGGCGAGCCGAGGCCGAGCTGGCCACAGCCGCCGCCGAGGCCGCCAACCGGGCCAAGACCGACTTCGTGTCGGCGCTCGGCCACGAGCTGCGCACGCCGCTGCAGGCGATCACCGGTTTCACCGAACTGCTCGGCACGCTAGACCTCGACCCCGAGCGCCGGGCGGCGGCGCTGCGCCAAATCACGGGTGCGGCCGACCACATCCTCACGATGGTGGGCGACGTGCTCGACGTCTCGCGGATCGAGGCGCGCTCGCTGCCGCTGACCCTGCGCGACGTCGCGGTGGCTCCCGTGGTCGCCGACGCGCTCGCCATGGTGCGGCCGCTGGCCTCAGCCGTGCGGGTCACCCTGCACACGCAGACTGTGACGACCTCCGTCCGCGTGCATGCCGACGAGAGGCGGGTCAGGCAGGTGCTGATCAACCTCGTGACGAACGCGATCCGCTACAACCGCGCGGACGGCGCGGTCTTCGTCGCCTGGGGCGTCGAGCAGGGGCGCGTGCGGATCACCGTACGAGACACGGGACCGGGCATCCTCGCCGAGCACCTCGACCGGCTCTTCGTCCCGTTCGACCGCCTCGGGCGTGACTCCGACGAGGGCGTCGGGCTCGGGCTGCCACTGGCCCGCGGGCTCACCGAGGCCATGGGCGGCAGCCTCGACGTGCAGAGCGAGGCCTCCGAAGGCACCGTGGTCTCTGTCCGTCTGCCCGCCGCCACCGGCGCCTGACCTTGTGCCCGTCACCCCTCGGCGGTCGGCGCCGCCCAGAGGTCAGGGCCGAAGACCTCATACCGGATGTGGTCCGCAGGGACGCCGCGAGCGAGGAGCTCGCCGCGCACCCGGCGCATGAACCGCAGCGGGCCGCAGGTGAACACGTGGACCCCTTCGGGGAGGGCCACGTCGGTGAGGTCCATGAGTCCCGTCCGTGAGCGGTGGTCGTTGCTGTCGACGCTCTCGTACCAGGTGTAGGAGGTGAAGTCGTCGATCTGACGACCGGCGTGGAGCACCGTCTCGCGCAGGGCGTGGTCCTTCGACGTCCGGTCGGCATGGGCCACGATGACCGGCCGCTGAGGCTGGGTGCGGGCGATGTGCTCCACGATCGGGAGCACCGTGGTGATGCCGGCGCCGGCCGTCGCGAGCAGCAGCGGCGAGTTCGACGAGGGCACGACCAGGTCGCCCGCCGGCGTACTGACGTCGATGACCTGCCCGACGGCCGCCTCGTCGTGCAGGAAGGACGAGACCCGCCCGTCCGGGGCCCCGTGGGTCCCGTGGACCTTGCGGACCGTGACCTGCAGACGGGTGCCGACGGCGGTCGACGACACGGTGTACTGCCTGGGCTGCCGGTCACCACCGGGCAGGTCCACGAACAGGGAGACGTACTGCCCCGGTTCGATCTCCGGGACCGGTGAGCCGTCAGCCGGCTCCAGTACCAGCGAGACGACGTCGTCGGTCTCCTCGATGCGTCGTACGAGCCGGTAGGGACGGGTCGGGGTGCTGGGGTCGACGCCGGCGAGCGCGTACAACCGGGCCTCCTCGGCGATCAGCTGGGTGGCGAACAGCCAGTAGACCTCACTCCAGGCATCGGCGACCTCAGGGGTCACTGCGTCACCGAGGACCTCGCCCACGGCCGTGAGGAGGTGGTGTCCCACGATCGTGTACTGCTCAGGGCGGATGCCGAGGGAGATGTGCTTGTGGGCGATGCGCGTCATCACGTGGGCGAAGGACGGTGCCGACGGGTCGACGAGCTGGACGGCGTAGGCCACGACCGAGGCGGCGAGTGCACGGCTCTGCTCACCGGTCGCCTGGTTGGCCAGGTTGAACACCCGGAGCAGCTGCGGGTTGTCGGCGAACATCCGCGGGTAGAAGCGGGCGGTGATCTCCTCGGCGTGCTCGGCCACGACAGCAGCGGTCGCTGCGATCATGACGCTGGAGCTGGTGGACAGCAGGCTGAGGGAGGCGGGGATGGGGGGCGAGGTC
>Ga0123337_10003206_pt1 | contig 17700 bp, 16 predicted proteins | sample frozenSSSSmetaG_FD_89792 | JGI IMG/M metagenome (GOLD analysis project Ga0123337, IMG submission 89792) | Glacier valley bacterial and archeal communities from Borup Fiord, Nunavut, Canada, to study Microbial Dark Matter (Phase II) -... | ecosystem: Environmental > Aquatic > Freshwater > Ice >... | reverse complement strand
CCTGGGCTATTGCCCCACCAAAGCCCGACACCACATTGCTGGCAACCAGTAGCACGGCCACCGCCACGGCCTGGGCCAGCAGCATAAAGATGAGCAGGACAGCACGAGCAGCCATGCTCCCACGCTGCCGAGCGCAACGCAGGCCGAGATAGAGGATCAGGGTGATGGCAAAGAGGAGAATGAAGCAGAAGTCGCGTACTACCTGCGCGTCCAATGCGGTCGCGTCGCTACCATAGATCGCCGCGTGTCTGGGTAGGGTTAGCAGCAGCAACACCCCGTAGCTGACCAGCCAGAGGATCAGCAGCAGATAGCGCAAGCGGCTTTGGCGTAGGTTTGTTGGCATGAGAGGATTATAGCACAAAGGGGAGGTTAGATTTCCAGCTTCGCCTATTAGACTCCCCCATCCCCATATGCTATAATACCTCATCTGACCATAGTCACGACTTTCACTGACCGGGCGCGACGATACAAGGAGGTATCTTCGATTATGGATTTTGAGCTTACGAACGAGCAGAAGCTCTTTCAGCAGACGGTGCGCGAGTTCTCGGACAAGGTGATCGCCCCCGAAGCCCGCGACCGCGACCGCACCCATGAGTTTCCCTGGCCGATCATCAAGCAGATGGGTGAACTGGGCTTGCTTGGTATCTACTACCCAGAGGAGTACGAGGGTGCGGGGGCAGATACCATGTCCTATGCAATCGCCATCGAGGAGATCGCCCGCAACGACGGCTCGCTGGCCCTGACCGTGGCGGCCCACAACTCGCTTGGCTGCGGCCCGATCTACTACTTCGGCAGCGACGAGCAAAAGCATGAGTGGCTGCCGAAGCTGTGCAGCGGCAAGATGCTTGGTGCCTTCGGCCTCACCGAGTCGGGGGCCGGCAGTGATGCGGGTGGCACCCAGACTACTGCTGTCCTCGACGGCGACCAGTGGGTGATCAATGGCAGCAAGATTTATTGCACCAGCGGGCGCATTGCGGGCGTAACCACGATCACCGCCAAGACCCCAGGGCGCGGCGATGGCAAAACGATCAGCAGCTTCATTGTTCCCAATGGCACCCCCGGTTACGAATATGGCAAGGACGAGGACAAGATGGGCCTACGCTCCAGCGTAACCAGCCCACTCTACTTCCACGATGTCCGCATCCCGAAGGAGAACCTGCTGGGCGACGAAGGCGGCGGCTTCAAGCAGTTCATGCAGATACTGGATGGCGGGCGGATCAGCATCGGCGCGATGGCCCTCGGTCTCGGTGTCGGCGCACTGAATGTCGCGCTCAAGTATGCGAAGGAGCGAGTGCAATTCGGCCAGCCGATCAGCAGCTTCCAGGCAATCCAGTTCAAGCTGGCAGACATGGCAACCGAGCTTGAGGCGGCCAGGTGGCTGCTCTGGCGGGCCGCCTGGCTGAAAGATCAGCACCGCTCCTTTGCTCAGGCCGCTGCGATGGGCAAGCTCTACGCCAGCGAAGCGGCAGAGCGGGCTTGCCACGCTGCGATCCAAATCTGCGGCGGCATGGGCTACACCAGCGAGATGCCGGTCGAGCGGATGTACCGCGACGTGCGCCTAACCGAGATCGGTGAGGGGACGAGCGAAATCCAACGCATTGTGATCAGCCGCGCTCTCTTGCGCGACGCAAAGAACTACTAGCCAGCAGCTAGTCAGCAGGCAGGGCGCAACCATGCAACTAGAGCGTATCGTAGAACCATCCCCCCTCGTGGGAGAAAACCAGGAGCGGGTGCAGGAGACGGCCCGCCGCTGGCTGCTGATCGCCGTTAGCACCACCGCGATCATCGGCCTGCTCCACCTCGGTGACCACATCCTGCGCGGCAAGCAGTACGTCCTGCCATACTTTGGGGCAGTAGACACGATTTGGCTGGCGATGGCGACATATCTGTTCGTTCTGCCACCCCTCTACCTCACTGCTCGTGGGCGGTTGCTAACCGGCTACTGGCTGTTTGCGGGGATGGTGGCTACGCTGCTAGTCGGCTTCGGCCACCTCAGCCCCTTCGCCTTCGAGTCTGTTCACACCATTTATATGGATCATGCCAACGACCCGCCTATCGCTGCCCTGTCGCTGATCCTCCTCTACAGCCTGTTCGCCAGCAGCCTCGCGCTGATTATGGCGGCGGTGCGAGTGCGGAGGTTGACGGGTAGCTGGCGGTGATCGCCGAAGGAGTAAGCCGATGTACCGTGACCGTCTAGCCCGCGAAGTCCTCAACAACAGCGGTGGGATCGTCCAGCGGGTGCTGCCGCTCACCAGGCTGGATCAACTGGTCTCCGCCCTACAATCTGACGGGCAGGCTGGGTTGCCGCTCGGCCCCAACGAGCCGCCAAGCCGCAGGCGGCGCATTCGGCGCAGCAGGAAGCAGGTGAAGCAAAGATGAACCTCGACCTCAACGACGAGCAGATCATGCTCCGCGATGCAGCCCGCAACTTTGCAGACAGCGAATTGCGCCCCATCGCCCAGGAGTGCGACGCGAACGAGCAGTTCCCCCACGCCGCCTTCAAGCAGATGGCCGACCTCGGCTTCCTCGGCCTGCTAGTGCCAGAACAGTATGGCGGCGTGGGGGTTGATACTCTTAGCTACATCCTGGTGCTGGAGGAGCTAAACAAGGTGCTGCCTGCGCTCGGCACTGTCGTCTCCGTCCACAACTCATTGACCGTCAGCGGCGTGGTGCGAGCGGGCAGCGAGGCGCAGAAGCAGCAGTATTTGCCCCGCCTTGCTAGCGGCGAACTGCTGGGAGCCTATGCGATCAGCGAGCCACAGGCGGGTAGCGACCCTGCCAGTATGCGTACTTTCGCCCGTCGTGAGGGGGACGACTACGTGATCAACGGCACCAAGTGTTGGATCACCAGCGGCCAGAACTGTGGCCTGATCCTGCTTCTTGCCGTCACCGACAAAGAGGTGAAGCCGTCGGCGGGGATCAGCGCGTTCCTCATCGAGAAAGACACGCCTGGGCTGCTGGTTGGTAGGCGCGAGGAGAAGCTGGGCTTGCGGGCCAGTGACACCACCCAGCTTGTGTTCGAGGATTGCCGTGTCCCTGCCACTACTCTGCTCGGCGCAGAGGGTAGCGGCCTCAAACTCGCTCTCAGCCTGCTAGACGGTGGGCGGGTTGGTATCGCAGCCCAAGCTCTCGGTATTGCTGAAGCTGCCCTGGATGAGGCGGTCAGGTATGCTAAGGGGCGTGAGCAGTTTGGCCGCCCGATCAGCGACTACCAGGCGATCAGCTTCATGCTGGCGGACATGGCGACCGAAATCGAGGCGGCCAGGCTGCTGATCTACCGCGCCGCCACGCTCAAAGAGCAGCGCGAACGGATCACCGCGCAGGCTAGCATGGCGAAGCTGTTTGCCAGCGAAGTAGCGATGCGCGCTGTAGACAAGGCCTTGCAGATACATGGCGGCTACGGTTACGTCAAGGAGTATGCTATCGAGCGTATCTACCGCGACGCACGGATCACTCGCATCTACGAGGGGACGAGTGAAGTGCAGCGTATGGTGATTGCTGCTCAGTTGCTCAAGGGCGAGTACGTCGCGGCGGTCTAAGTGGACAGGAGAATCGCAGATCGAAGGTCGGCGCAATGGCTAAGGCAGGTGTAAACTGGTGGTCGGAAAATATTTCGCACTGGCGGGCCAGCCTGGCACAGATGCGGGAGCGCATCCAGGCTGGCCCACCAAGATTAGCGCAACACCTTGATCATGTCGGCCCAACAGTTGCGCTGCTCGAAACCAACCCCGCTATAGAGGGGTAGGGCGCGCTCGTTCTTGCCCTCCACGCCAAGCTCCACGTGTTCGACCTGTGTTCGTAGCCAGCGGATGCCATCTAGCAAAAGCGCGCGCCCAAGGCCAGCCCGCCGCTGCTCTGGCACCACACCGAGGTTCTCGATCCAGCCAACCGACTCGCCCCGACGCTCGACCTCATCCGGCCAGATTACCGCGTAGCAGTAGCCAACCGCTTGCTCACCAGCGTAGGCGAAAATCACGCCGTCGGCCTGGAAGCCAGTCTCCTCGGTCAGGTGGATCGTATCCGCCAGGCTGCGCTGCACGCTGCCAAAGTGGTCGGCGAAGGTGACATTGCGGAGGTCGGTCAGCAGTTGCTCGTCCTGACCCAGCACCATGCGGCGGGTGGTGATCCCTGCTGGGTATCGTGGTTCTGGCACTGGTACGCCCGCTGCCAGGCGCATCGTCCAGGAGTAGCGGTCAAGCTGGTAGCCGCGTTGTTCCAGAAAGCTGGTCAGCAGGTCGTAGCGGCTGCTGACCCCAAAGTAGAGCTTGCCAAGCTGCTGGGCCTGGGCCTGCTGCTCGGCTGTGGCGTAGAGTGCGCCGCCAACCCCCCGCCTGCGCTGGTCGGGATGCACCAACATATCCAGCCAGCCGAACTCGGTGCTTTCGCCCCGCTCAAGCGTGGCGTAGCCGATCATTGCGCCCTCGCTGCCGTCGGCCTTGCGCTCGAAGGCCAGCAACCAGGTGCGCTGGGCGGCGCGGGGGCTGCTGAACCACTCGGCCTGCTCGATGTCCGTGGTGCGGCTATCCTCCACCTTGTCTGGCTCTTGTGTCATGATCTCGTTGTACATCAGGACGTATGCGGCAAGGTCAGCCTCGCTGCCGGGGCGGATCAGGTAGGGAGCGGTTTGTGGTATAGTGTCTGTAGTCACGTTGGTTGTACCTTCCTCGTCGTGTGCTATACTGATTTTACCCGATGATGGCAGATGTTGGCACCAGTCTAATGGTGTATCCTGGCTGAATCGAAGAAGGAGACAGGGCGATGCAATATGCGATCTACACCCCCAACTATGGCGACTATGGTAACCCGCGCCTGATGGCCGAACTCGCGCATGAGGCTGAGGAGGCAGGCTGGGATGGCTTCTTCACCTGGGATCACATCATGTGGGACTCGCCAACCAACCTGCCGATGGCCGACTGCTGGGTGATGCTGGCGGCGATGGCAATGGCGACCACCCGCATCCGCCTCGGCCCGATGGTTACACCCCTGCCGCGCCGCCGCCCGCAGAAGCTGGCGCGGGAGACGGTCACGCTCGACCACCTGAGCGGTGGGCGGCTGACCCTCGGCGTGGGCCTGGGGGTGGACTGGTTTAAGGAGTACAGTGCCTTCGGCGAGTCGGCCAACGACCGCCAGCATGGTGCTATGTTGGATGAGGGCTTGCAGGTGCTATGCGGCCTCTGGTCGGCCCAGAAGTTTAGCTACCAGGGTAAACACTACCAGGTAAAGGAGATGCAGTTCCTACCTGCCCCCGTGCAGCAGCCGCGCATCCCCGTGTGGGTGGCCGCCATGTGGCCGAACAAGAAGCCAATCTTGCGGGCGGCGCAGTGGGACGGCATCTTCCCCATCGGTCAGATCAAGCCCGCTGACCTTAGCCAGATGGTGGCGATGATCCGCGCCGAGCGCAAGAGTGACGCGCCCTTCGCTGTCGCCTACATGGGCGGTACGCGGGACGCAAGCGACACTGGCGGCCCCTCAGCCTACGCCAAGGCAGGGGCAACCTGGTGGATGGAGAGCATCAGCAGCGGGCGTGGTTCGCTAGCCGCCATGCGCGAACGCATCCGCAAGGGGCCGCCAAAGTTTTAGCCAGCTGCTGTGGTATAATCAAGCCATGCTTAACCTCAGCGACATACGCGGCCTGATCGTGGACATGGATGGCGTACTCTATCGCGGCAAGACGGCGTTGCCTGGCGCAGCGGCCCTCTTTCCTGCGCTAGATCGCCTCGGCATCCGCTACCTGATGGTGACGAATAACAGCAGCCTCAGCCCAGCCCAGTATGCGGTGAAGCTAGCCGAACTCGGCATTGGCAACCTGCCGCCAGCGACGATCTACACCTCAGCTCTAGCCACTGCCGACTGGTTGGCATCCCTGCCAGCACACGCTCCTGGGCCAGATGGGGGCGAGTCAAGCAGCAGCTTCTACTACATCGGTGGGCGTAGCGTGCGCGAGGCGTTGGAGCAGCGTGGGTTTGTCTATGCCGAGCAGCGACCTGATTACGTGGTTGTCGGTCTCGACCCAGAGCTAACCTACACCAAGCTGAAGCTGGCAACGCTGGCGATCCGGGCGGGCGCAAGGTTCGTCGCTACCAACCCCGACGTGACGCTGCCAACCGAGGAGGGCTTGTCGCCGGGGGCGGGCGCGATTGTCGCCGCCGTTGTCGCCGCCACCGACGTACAGCCGACGGTGATCGGCAAGCCACACCCACCGATCATGGCCCAAGCGATTAAGCTGCTGGGGGTGCCAGCAGGGCAGGTGGCGGCCCTCGGCGACCGCCTCGACACCGATATTGACGGTGGCAAGGCGGCGGGGCTGACGACGATCATGGTGCTGACTGGCGTTAGCACCCTGGCCGAAGCAGAGGTCCGCACGCCGGAGCAGAGGCCGGACTACGTGTTCGCGGGGCTGGCAGAGTTGATCGAGGAGCTGAGATCATGGCAGTAGTAGAGAGAGGCAACACCTTCACGATCCTACTGGCGGAGCTTGGCTGGCTGGAAATCCTTTGCCCACACTGCCACAGCGAGTACATCGTAAGGAACCAGGCAACAGAAGCGCAGCGGCTGTACAATGAACTGGCCGCCCTACCAGGGCAGCAGAGAGTGTACAGCGAGCAGCCAATCTACCTTTGGCAGCAGCAGCTTGCAGCAGGTACGCTCACAGTACAGCAGCTACGGCGCAAGCTGTTTACCGATGCAGGGATTAGCAATTATTATAACGACTTTGTGACCGACTCCTACGCTCACGATCTGCGGACGCGCAAGCTGTGGTACTCTGAGAACCGGCTGGGGCTTGGTTTCAAGCACCCGGAGATAAAACTGCGAGCGGCAGCAGTAGAGAAGGCGAAAGAGATCGAGAAGCAGCTTGATCGGGTGGTACATGGTAAGGGTATTGCCCACAATATCGAAGCGATCCGCAACTACGGTGGCCTGCGCCTGGTTGTTGCGCCAGCAGGGGTGACGGCTGAGGGCTGCTACCTGTTCCACTCCACTCACAAGGCCAGGCGTATAAAGAACTGGTTGGCGATGTTGCAGTATGTGGGACAGATGACCGCCTATCTGCTCGATCTCCCTGGTGTGACTACCCATGTCTATTGTAGCAGCAATGGTAAAGAGCAGCTTGTGTACGAGCCGCTAGACAAAGAGGCCGCCAAGCGTTCACTGCACTACGCTAATGAGGAGCTACACCACTGGACAAGTGCGGCAGAGACCAGGAGCGGGGAGATTTTATGGACACTACAATCACCCAACAAGCGATCCGCGAGCTTGGCTACCCACGCTACGTGCGTACCTCTGACCTGGTGTGGCTGGTGAGCAACCCGCTCTCGATCTGGAAGCACATCCTCAACCGTGAGCCGGACACCCGCGACACCTACGAGCGGCTGATCACGCTGCCTGGGCAGCAGGAGCAGTACGAGGCCGATAGCTACAGCGAATGGCGGCGGCAGATCGCGGAGGGCAAGCTGACCGAGGAGCAGTTGCGCCACGCCCTTGTTACTCACTACGATCCCCGCTTCCTCGACGTGATGCTTGACCGCACCCTGCACGCCGAACCGTATCCCGCCGCCCGCGCCGCTGCGCCCTTTGGCAGCCTCTACCTGGTTGCGGCCCCCGACGGCTTGACCGATGAGTTTGCCTACGAGTTCCGCTCGGTTGGCACAGCCGATGCCCTAGAGCGGCAGTTTACCGCGATGCAGCTACTGTCTCAGCTTGATGCTTACCTGCTGGGTCGCCAGACTGCCGTTGCCCACATCTACGTGCGCCGCACCGCTAGCGACGAGCGCAGCGCAGAGCCGCTGGACGCACAACTGGCCCGCGACTTCCTGAGCAAAGCTGAAGCGATGCTACAAGAGATTTCGGAGCAGTTGGCCGCCAACTTCAAGCCGCAAGCTGCGTAGACCCACCCGTACCCTGCGCGGGGGCGCAGCAGGAAGACTGCCACCTCGCGAGTAGATCATCATAAAGGAGCAACATGGACAACACACTTGGCAAGAGCAACAAGCAGGCGATCCGCAGCGATGCCGCCCCTGCCCCCATCGGCCCTTATTCGCAGGCGATCCAGGTTGGCAACCTCGTCTTCTGCTCTGGTCAGACTCCACTAGACCCCGCTACCGGCCAGATACCCGATCAGTTGTGGGACATAGGCCGCCAGACCAGGCAGGTGTTGGAGAACCTCAAGGCGGTGCTGGCGGCAGCGGGCTGCCAGATGAGCGATGTGGTCAAGACAACAGTGTTTCTGCAACACATCAGCGACTTTGCTGAGATGAACAAGATTTACGCTGAATACTTCCCCACCGACCAGCACCCACCCGCTCGCTCCACTGTGGAGGTAGGTCGCCTGCCGAAGGACGCGCTGGTGGAGATTGAGTGCATCGCCACACTCGGCTGATCGCAACTTGCTCATCTCTGCCAAAAAAGGGTACGCAGCCACTTAGCCGCGTACCCTCCTCTGCACTGCCCCGTTGCAGGCTGGTTCGCTAGTGCGCTGGGTGGCCGCCGTTCAGTTCGACCTCGTGCTTGTGCTTCTCGATCACCTTCTGGGCAACGTTGTTGGGAGCCTCCTCGTAGCGGGTGAAGTGCATGGTGAACACCCCACGCCCCTGGGTAATGCTCCGCAAGTCGGCAGCGTAGTTCTGCACCTCGGCCAGGGGCGCGCTGGCCTGGATCACAGTGCTACCGCCACCGTCTGGGTTCATGCCCATCACGTGAGCGCGCTTGGTGTTCAGGTCGCTCATCACGTCGCCAGAGTAATCGTCTGGCACCGTAATCTCCATCTCGTAGACTGGCTCCAGCAGGATTGGCTGCCCGCTCATCACCCCCTGCTTAAACGCCTGGTTGGCAGCGATCTTGAACGACATCTCGCTGCTATCCACATCGTGGTAGCTGCCATTGATCAGTACGGCGCGGATACCCGTCACTGGGTAGCCAGCCAGCACCCCCTCGTGCATAGCCTCGCGCACCCCCTTCTCGACCGCTGGGAAGAAGTTGCGTGGTACTGTACCGCCCACCACCCGCTCGGCAAACTCGAAGTCGCCCCCATCATGCAGCGGCTCAAGCTCAAGGATCACATGGCCGTATTGTCCATGCCCGCCACTCTGCTTCTTGTGCTTGTACTCGGCGTGGCTCACCTTCATCTTGATCGTCTCACGGTAGGGGATGCGGGGTAGAGAGACCGTCACCGCTACGCTATACTTGCGCTGCAAGCGGTCGGCGGCGATGGCAATGTGGCTATCGCCCATCCCGCTGAGGATGATCTCGCCGGTCTGTGGGTCGCGGCCCTGTTGCAGGCTGGGGTCTTCGTCCAGCAGGCGGTGGATAGCAGTACCCAGCTTGTCCATGTCAGCTTTGGTCTTGGGCATAACGCAGGCGGAGTAGAGCGGCTTAGGGAAGGTGATGCCGTCGAGGATCAGCGGATGGTTGGGGCCGCAGAGGGTGTCGCCAGTGCTGGTGTCCGCCAGCTTGTTGATCGTACCAATATCGCCCGCGACGATCTCCTGGGTTGCCTCCTGCTCCTTACCGCGCTGCACATGGAGGGTGCCGAGCCGTTCCTGCTTGCCCTTGTTCGCGTTCAGCACGGTCGCGTCGCTGTGCAAGGTGCCAGAGTAGACGCGCACATAGCTGATGTGGCCCATGTAGGGGTCGGAGATCGTCTTGAAGACGAGGGCGGCCAGTTCACCGTTTGGATCAGGGTGGAGGTCAACGTGGTTGCCGTTGCCGTCTTGTGCGTCAAGGTCATAGTATTCGTTAGGCGCAGGCAGCAGGTTGGTGATCGCATCCAGCAGTTGGCTGACCCCGATGTTGTTGAGGCCAGAGGCAATGAACAGTGGGGCGATCCGCCCATCCTTCGCGCCGTCATGCAGGGCGTGCAGGATTTCGTCGTCGCTGATCTCCTCGCCGTCCAGGTACTTCATGGTCAGTGCGTCGCTGCACTCGGCTACGCGCTCGATCAGTTGCTCGCGGTAGGCTTCCGCGCTGGCCCTCAGGTCTGCGGGGATGTCGCCCTCCTCGAACTTACCGTCGCCCGCCCGCCCACTCGCCTGCGCGTAGGTGAAGGCTCTCATGTGCCAGAGGTCGATCACCCCGCGAAAGAGGCTGCTGCCGCCAATCGGTATCTGCATCGGCACGATCAGTTTGCCAAAGCGGTTCTGGATTTGCTCTACCGTGCGCTCGAAATTGGCGTTGTCTCGATCCATCTTGTTGACGACGAAGATGGCGGGCAGGCCACGTTCGCGGGTGTAGCGCACCACCATCTCGGTGCCAACCTCCACCCCAGCCACCGCATCCACCAGGATCAGGGCTGCGTCGGCCACACGCATCGCCTCTTTGACTTCGCCGACGAAATCGGCATAGCCGGGGGTGTCTAGCAGGTTGATTTTGCAGCCGTTCCATTCCACGGGGGCCAGGCCGACGTTGACCGAACTGTGCCGCTTGACCTCATCGGGGTCGTAGTCGGTGACGGTGTTCCCTTCGTCAATACGCCCGACGCGGCTGGTCGCCTTGCCTGCAAAGAGCATCGCCTCGGTCAGCGAAGTCTTACCCGCACCGCTGTGCGAAAACAGGCCGACGTTACGCAACTGCTCCGTCTTATAGCTCCTCATTGAGTTTAGCCTCCTGGTGACAGTTGTTAGGATGTATCAAGCTAACACGCTCTGTCCCCTCGCCTACTACCTCCGAGTTTGTGGGGCGGGTGGGGTAGGGCGCAGGCGTGTAATCTTGTCTCTTGGCTTAAAGCTGTTGGTAGTGGACATTATAGCGCAGCCGTCAAGGGTTTGGCAACGCAAGCAGCTAGCCTTGAAATGGTTATCTGTATCCCATAACTGGGGTCTTCCATCACTCATTCCGCAAAACCGCAGGCGCAGACTGCTACATGGCAACGAGTTCTATGCTATGATAGCATTATGGCAAAGAGAAGTCAGCAGCTAACTAGCTGAACCTGAAGGAGGGACAAGAATGAAGACCCGTAACTTGGCTGTCTACCTGGTGTTGTCTGCTGTCATGGTAACAGCACTGACCCTGGCTGCTTGCTCCTCGTCGGTGCCGTCTGCACCGGCAGTGAGTTCGCCCCTCAACACGCCTACCATCTCTGGCTCTCAGTACGCCTATAAGAGCAATATGCTCGCTCTAAGCCCGCAGCAGGTGGCACAAGCCGCTCAGTCCCGCGCCACAGTCCACCTCTACCCACCTACTACTAGCACGCAAGTAGTTTACGCCCAGGCCATCACCCCGGAGCAGATGCCCAATATGGGCCTACCTTGCCGCAGCTATGCGACTATCGAGACACCGCCGCTGGTGCTGGTCGTCCTCAAAGGGGATTTTAACACCAGCGGCTTGAAGGGCCATCGTGGTAGCCCTGAGCGTGTGCAGTACCTGGCCTACCTCTACGATATCTGGGCGGGAGTGCCGACAATGACGTTCACATCATCTGGTGGCGGTACCTTCCGCAAGCTACTCAACGACCCTACGATTGCGGAGGACTACCCCAACCAGTTTGCCGAGCAAGATCAGCAACTCCCTTGCCCCACAAAAGCTCCTGGTTATACACACTATGGCAACCTGGTTGACCCCTTGCCTGACGCTGCAAGTGTTCTAGCAACCCCTAACCCGTAAGCAGCACAAGCATTTAGCTGAAGGCTCCTGCCCACGCAGGAGCCTCCTTACTTTGTCCTGCAACCTGCCAGCCTTCAGCCTGGTCTAACTTGAAGCGTAGTACCCCTACTATGGTATAATTGGTACAAGCACGGAGGTATCTGGCCGATGGACAGCGTGGTGGTTGACATTGTGGTGGCGGTTTTGCTGGTTGCGTTCGCGGGGATCGGGGCGGCGCGGGGCGCAGTGCGTGAGGTGATCGCCACTGGCGGCATCTTGCTAGCCGCCTTCTTCAACGAACGCTGGGGCGTGCTCTGGTCGTCCGACACTGCCAGCGTGTTTGGCCTCGGCTCGCTTGATGCGTCGCTGGCAACCTTTCTCACCATCTTCGGCGCGATAGTGCTGCTGGTCAACTACGCTGCGCCTGCCGTGCTGCTGCGCCACGTGCGCCTACCGAAGGATCGCACCAGCCGCACTCTCGGCCTGCTCTTTGGCATCTTCAATGGCAGCCTGGTTGCCGCCTACCTGCTCACCTACCTGCAAGCCTTTGGCTACAGTAACAGTGCAGCTAGCCCCATTCTTGCCTCAGCCAGCGGCCAATTTCTGCTCGACTGGGCAAGCTGGGGGCTGCTGGCCGTAGTGATCGGCCTGCTGTTCTTCACTATCGCCAGTGCGTTCGTACGCAGCAGCCGCACCCTGACTGGCCCTGATGTGCAGGCGGTCTACGGCCCCAGCGCGGCGCAGCAGCCTGGCTTGCAGCCGACCGTAGCTCAGCCCAGCGTGATCACCCCCGGTAGTTCCCCCCTGCTCAACTACAGCCGCCCCGCCCACCCCAATGCTGCCCCTGGCACCAATGCCTACGCTCCCACTGCTGCCAACCCAGTCTACAGCCCTCCACGCCCAGCCACGCCAGCCCCTGCCTACCTGGGCAACAGCTATCCCGTGCAGCAAGCGGCCTATCCCCGCCCTGACAGCGGCAACTACCCCCACTCGTCAGCCAGTGGCAGCCTAACTGTCTTTGGCAACGGTAGCAGTGCGCCTGAACCGCCTACCAACCTGATGCCTGCCTTCCCTGGGCCGAGCAGCGGCGCGAATCCTGCTAGCAACACAGCGGCACGTACCTGCCCGCACTGTGGTACTGAACTATTCACCAGCGGCCCGTTCTGCATCAACTGCGGCAAACGCCTCAACTGAAGGGAGCATCAGCGATGGCCACCCGTAGCCCCGGCTCCACCACCCGCCCCAGAGCGCGGGTCGTCAACGATCTGCTCGATAGCCGCTGGCTACGTGGCCTGATCTTCCTCCTTTTCCTGATCGCCGCCTTCTACGTCTTGAGCGTCACCTGGACCTTCCTCGGTGGCTTCCTCGGCACCTTCGCCGACACCCTGATCCTGTTCTTCCTTGCCTGGCTGATTGCGGCTCTGCTCCGCCCTGTCGCTCGTCGCCTGGAGGGTCTGCATCCGTTCGGCCCGAAGAACACAATCAGTCATGGCATGGCTGCTAACCTGGCCTTCCTCAGCTTGATTGTCGGCATCATCTTGCTTGGTCTGTTGATCATCCCCACCCTAATTACTCAGGTTTCCGGTACCGTCAGGTATTTGACAGACCCTACATCTAGCTTCCAATCTGATCTTGCTGGTTGGCAGAAGTTTGGCGAGGATCAGCTAAAGAACTTCGGTATCAGTCCCGACAGCCTCAACCAGTTCACCAGCGGGTTGACCAGTTCGGCGGTGACGGTAGGGCAAGGTACGCTCGGCTTCCTTGCTGGGCTAGGTGGCGCACTTGCCAATGTAATTATCCTGCTGATCCTTGCCTTCATCTTCATCAGCGACGGTGACCGTATTGGCGGCAGCCTGCTCAACATTGTACCAGTGCGCTTCCGCGAACAGACCCGCCTCCTGACCAGCAGCATCGAGGTCAGCTTTAGCGGCTTCCTGCGTGGTCAGACCCTACTTGGTATCATCTACGGGGCGGCGGTGCTGCTGATCAGCATCCCCTTCAACCTACCCTTTGGCTTGCTAGCGGCTATCGTCAGTGCGATCTTCATGCTAGTGCCTCTGGTCGGTTATGTGGCGGCCTATCTGCCCCCCGTGCTGATCACCCTCCTTAGCCCCAACGCAGGCAACTGGTGGATCGTGCTGATCATCGTTGCACTAATCCAGGCGGTGATTGTCAACGTAGTTAGCCCGCGCATCATGAGCAAGTCGCTTGGTATCCACCCACTGGTCTTCTTCCTTGCCCTGCTAGTTGGCAGTAAGGTGGGCGGGGTCTGGGGCGCATTGTTTGGTGTGCCGATTGCGGGTGTGCTGAACGTGATGTTCTCACAGCTCTTTAGCTCATTCATCAAGGATAGCAACTGGTTCACCCAGTCGCCGCAAGGCTGGCAGCGGGTGGAAGGCTTTGAAGAAGATGAAGTGATGGCAGAGAGTGACGTGATTGTTGAAAGCCCTGTAGACCGTATCAAGCAGGCGGTAGCGGTCAACGTCAGTCATGGCCCCGAAGCACAAGGTGTGACCATCAGGACCAGCACTGGCAGCGAGCCATCCAGCATGACGGTCAGCACCAACCAGAGCGGGGATGTTAATGTGAACATCCCTGCCAACCAGGGATTCTCTACCAAGTAGCCAGCTAGCTGGCTAGCATCTTTACAGGGTGCAGCGGCTCGCGCTCTCCTGCTCTAACTGCCCACTGCCTGGTGGCGGCCAAACGATCAGCCAGTTGTTAGCCTGGCGCAGGAGAACGGCGGTTTCGTTCTGCGCCGTCTTGCTGCCATCCTCCAGCGTCAGTTCGATGCTGTAGCTGACGGCGGCCCGACTACCCGCAATGATCGGCCTGTCACTCACCTTGAGGACAGCAATATCCTTGATCTTCGCTGCCATCCGTGCCTGCTTCAGCCGCCCACTGAACGCATCCGCCGTCAGCTTCGAGCGCGAGTCCTCGCTGATCAGTGTGTATGCGTCGTTGTACCGCTCCTCCTTCTGGGCCTGGAGAAACTTGCTGACGACGGTCGGTGGCTCATCGGTTGGCGTGCCGCTGTCGCAGGCTGCGACGGAGAGGGAGAACAGCAGTAGCCCCACCAGTAGAAGCGTTTTCCGCAAGTAGCCACCTCAATCTGCCCCACAGGGCCACACCCTATCAGTGGGCGATATAGCCCTCGCCCAATGCGCCGATGCTACGGTCGTAGGCGGTAAAGCCGATCCAGCCGTCGCGGTCGAGGTCGCTAGCGGCAACCAGTTCTGCACCGCGGGTGGCCCAGGTTGTGGCAGGCATCCGCCCCTTGTAGCCAGCGTTCAGCACGTAATGTGCGGCCAGCCCCTGCACGAACTGGCCGGGGTTGGCATAGCGGTCGTTGGTTACCAGCAGGTCTGCCTTCTGGCTGCTCTGCAATATGGTAGCTACCTGTTCGCTCATCGTGTCGATGGTGGCCGCCTGGGCAGCGGAGAGGCCGCCGACAGTGACCGCCACCGCGACCTCGTAGAGCGCACCATTGATGTTGATGTTCACCTGCGCCCAGTTGGTCTGGCCGGGTAGCAGCAGCTTGCTGTCTGGCACGCTGAAGCTGAAGCTGAGGCCAGCGGTGGTGTCAAAGGCAGGCGGATCAGCCTTCAGCCAGGGGCTATTGCTGCTGACCGTCCCGCGCAGCAACACATTTTGCGGGTTGTCGCGCAGCAGCACGAAGGTATGGGCAGGGATCGCCGCGCCGCTCTGCCACACGCCGAGGTGGATCAGGCTGAAGCTGGTATCCAGTCGGGGTGCGTTCAGGCCACTCGTTTCGATCCCTGGTTGGCCGAGGGCGAAGGGAGCGCGCTCCAACCCTGCTGGCCGCATAGCGGCGGTGGGGCGCGGTGCAGGCGTAGCTGGCGGGGACGAAGCAGGTGGCATCCCACCTGCGGGGGCGGCCACGCTGACCGCCACCGAGGTGCTGTCGTCGGTGTTAGTGTCCCGGTCGCTGATGATCAGGGTCGCCTTAAAGCTGCCCAGTTTCTTGTAGACGTGTTCCGCTGTCACCCCCTCTGCCTTGCCGCCATCGCCAAAATCCCAGCGGTAGTGGCTGATCGCGCTGCCACCCTTGCTGTCGCGGCTGGCCGAGGCATCAAAGCGCACGCTCTGCTCGAAGGCGACTACGCTGGTGAGCGAGGTAGCGATCACGGCGCGGGGCGGCTGCGCCTTGCTATCTACCACCTTGATCGTGGCGGGCAGGGCTGGTAGCGGGGTGGCCTGCACGTCGCATAGGAATGCCGCCCGCACCGTATAATTGCCAGGCTGGGCGTAGGTGTGTGTCACCGGCCAGCCTTCGCCCGTGCCGCCGTCGCCAAAATCCCAGCGCACGGGGCAGGGGCTAGGCCGTTCCCCCAGGCCAAGTGTTACCTTCTCGCCCGGTGCGATTGTGGATTTGGAGGCACTCTGGTTGAGGTCGGTGCCGCCACCGCTAGCCCCTGAACCCTGCGGCAGCAGCAAGTAAGCGACCACTATCACCAGCAGGCCGAGGGGAATAGTGCGCTGTCGTTGGCTCATCGGGCAGTCTCCACTCAGGGTACGCGGGTTGGCTTCGCAGTCGCTAGCGGGTTGACGCTGGCGGCGGTCGGCGCATCGTTCAGCAGGCTGCCCCTGTAGAGGCGGTCGCTGGTCAACAGGTAGATGGTGCTGTCGTCGGGCGTGACGTAGATGCTATTGAGGTTGGCGAGGTCGTCGCTGCTCAAGGTGGTCATGTACTGGGCAATCAGCCGCCCGCTCAAGTCTAGCTTGAACACGCGCCCGCCCTGTGTGTTGGTCGGGCCGCCCTTCGAGTCGGCGGCGTAGAGAAACTTGTTGTCGGGGCTGGCAAAGAGAGCATGGGGTGCGGCGGCGGGCGGCTCAACCGCGTTTGGCCCTGCGTTCAGGTCAGAGCGTTCCTTCAGTTGGTGATTGACGAGGTGCAGTACGCTGCCGTTACTAGTCAACACATAGACTTCCCCGTTGATCGCCAGCTTGCTGGCCCCGCCCATCGCCCCAGGGTCGCCACTGAACCACTCGGTGGGCGCGACCCCGTAGTTGCCGCCCGCATACTTGACGATCTGGTTGCTGCGCGCACCGAGGATGTAAAGATTGCCGTCGTAGCTAGCAAGGTCGAGCGGGCGGTTGAAGTTGTTGCTCGCGCCCAGAGCAGTGGCCGTGCTGCTGCCGCTGCTGGGGTCGTAGACGTAGAGGTTGTAACCATCGTCCAGCGCAACCAGCCGATCTACGCGCCAGGTGATGTAGAGCAGGCTGCCCTTGACCAAGCCATCACCCTTGTTGAGGATCACCGTAGTGCCAGTGCCATCGGCCTTACAGCGATAGAGGGTGCTGACCCCGCGATCCAGCAGGTAGAAATCTCCCCCGCCAACCACGATCTGGCTGAGGAAGCTAGCGGTAGCGGCGGGGGCAGCAGAGCCGTCCTTCAGGGCGTGGCTGTGCAGGTCGAAGATCAGGTCGAGCTTGGCGAAGCGGACGACGAGGTTGACCCTGTCCATCTCGCTCTGCACCTGCCCCCGTGCCTTGCCCACCTCGGTGCTGGCTGGGTCGAGTTTGGCGGCATACTCAATATTGTCGCTAGCCGCCTTCAGGTGAGCGCGGCGGGCCTGTGGGTCGCTGACGCTGTTGGCACTGGCAAGGGCGGTGCTTGCCTTCTTCAGGTAGTCGTTGATCTGCTGCGACTTCTGGGCTGCCACCCCCTGATTGACGAAGAAGAACAGCAAAGCAGCGATCAGCAGCAGTGTGCCGATCAAGACCCAAACTGGGATGCGTGGCAGGTGGCGTGGCTGTCCCTGCGCATAGTCGGGCCGCTGATAGCTGGCACTGGTACGGCTGGCAGGGCGGTAGATCGCCCCAGTCTGCTGGCTAGCTGCCTCAACTGGCTGACGGCTGAAGCGTGCGCCAATCTGCGCCTTCAATGCGGCAGCACGAGCAGCGAGGCCGCTTGCTGGTGCAGGAGCAGCTTGCACCTCCTCATCAAAGATGATCGCCCCAGTCTTGTGTGGGTCGACGGCTGGCTCAAGCGGCGTTTCACCGCCTGGTTCGCTGGCAGCCTGCTGGCGGTTGCGCTGGGCGAGGTTCTGGATTGCGGCTAGCCCTGCCCCACTCGCCTGCCGCAGCTTGCTCCCTAGTTGT
>Ga0123337_10003201_pt1 | contig 17747 bp, 14 predicted proteins | sample frozenSSSSmetaG_FD_89792 | JGI IMG/M metagenome (GOLD analysis project Ga0123337, IMG submission 89792) | Glacier valley bacterial and archeal communities from Borup Fiord, Nunavut, Canada, to study Microbial Dark Matter (Phase II) -... | ecosystem: Environmental > Aquatic > Freshwater > Ice >... | reverse complement strand
TTCCGGTGCGCGGAACACGGGTATCAGCGCGTCCAGCGCGCACATCACGGCGTTTCTGGATGACGACGCGGTAGCCGAACCGGATTGGCTCGCGCGCCTTTGCGCACCGCTGGCGGAGCCGCAGGTGATGGGCGTCGGTGGCAAGCTGGAACCCAATTGGCTGGATGGCTTCCCCGCTTGGCTCCCCGCTGAATTCTACTGGGTGGTTGGCTGCACCTATCGCGGCCTGCCGACGCAGAGCGGCAAGGTGCGCAACATGATCGGCGGCAACATGTGCATCCGACGCGAACTCTTCAACGAGGTGGGTGGCTTTCGCAGCGAAATCGGGCGCATTGGAACGATCCCGTTGGGTGGCGAAGAGACGGAGTTCTGCATCCGCGCTCACCAATCCCGCCCGCAAAGCTACTTCCTCTACGAACCCGCCGCGCGCATTCACCATGAAGTCCCCGGAAAGCGGACCACCTGGCGCTATTTCCGCTCGCGCTGCTATTCGGAAGGATTGTCGAAGGCGTTGATCTCACGCTTGGTTGGTGCGCAGGACGGGTTGCACTCGGAAAGTTCCTATGTAATGAGTGTCTTGCCGCGTGGTGTTTTGCTAAACTTGCGCCAACTTGTATTACGTCTGGATGTTAAAGGTTTGCAACGTGCTGTCGCGATTGTGGCGGGTCTCGCGATCACTACCACCGGTTATCTGGTCGGTCGTGTGCGCGTAAAACCGCTGAACCTGCCAGCACCAATGCTGAAAGCGGGGGATGGCTAATAACTATGGCAAGTAGATTGGGGCCAATAAAGCGAACACTCTGGAGGGACATCGCTGCTGACCTCGACCGTTTCCGAGTGACGGATAAGCGGTCTGTGTGGACAATGCCGATCATGTGTCCGGCGTCTGTGGCATGTGTTATGTACCGCCTTCAACATGCCGTGTGGAGTTATAGCGGACGCTTTCGCGTGCTTATGCTGCCGTTGAAAGTGCTGCTCATGATCGTCGGGCGCTTGGTCGAGGTGTACACAGGCATCTGGATTGCGCCTGATGCCGAGATCGGACCCGGCCTGTATATCGGGCATTTTGGCGGCGTGATCATTGGATCGGTGGTGATCGGCAGCAACTGCAATTTGTCGCCCGGCGTAGTGATCGGGCAATCCGTGCGCGGCGCGCATAGAGGCAGGCCGACATTTGGTGATCGCGTCTACATTGCGGCGGGTGCGAAGTTATTCGGGTCGATCACGATTGGCAATGATGTCGCTATCGGCGCAAACGCGGTTGTTACGCGGTCGATGCCGGACCGTGCTGTTGCGCTGGGCGTCCCTGCACAGGTGAAGTCTTTTGCGGGGAGTTTCGAGGTGATCCTCTACCGGAATATGGACTCAGACCCCGCACGATTGGATAGTATGGCTAAACACTCGGCTGAAGCTCCTCAAGACGAGGTTGCATATTACGTGGAGTAGATAAGGTCGGGTCCCACAAATCCGGCCAACGGTAAGCTGGCGCGAGACGGAAAATGATGTCGTGTCGCCGGGGATTAGCGCCCTGCCAGCCGCCGCAACGAAGCGAGCGCCATTTGAACCCGCGTTACTGCTGGCAGCGTCACGGGTGCGAAGTGGATGCTGTTGAGTGTTTGCGGTGGAAGTGGGTCAAGCGGACGTGTCCAGTACACAGGTTGGATAAAATTCGGGCGCTGGGCGAGGCGAGCCAACGCCCGTTCCCATTCTTCACGGCAATATTTGGAGGCGGCGCTGTTCCGGCTCCAGAAAAGCTGAAACGAGTCGCTGCTATCGATCATTTGCATGATGCGCTGTTCCCAATCGTCACCGGATCGTAATTCGTGCCGATCCACCAGCAGATGATCACCGAGCGACTTCCGGTATTCGTGGAAGTATTCGACTACGGGCGTATCGCGATGCGAATAGGATGCAAAAATAGTGCGGTATGGCTCCATGCGCTTTTCGTGGATATTGGAGAGCGGCTCGCGATCTGTGCGGCTGTCAAGGTGCATAGAGACCGGTATTTCACCCACCTTGATCGGACCACTAAAGACTTTCACGCTGCCCGTGATTTCGTGCGCCGGGTAGCCTGCGGGGATGCTGAACAGAAATGCTGCGGTTTTATACGGCGGCTGCCAGACAATCACCTGATCGGCAGGTTGGAACATCACACCCGCGACCAGCGGAATAAAGGTGAGCAGCGCGTTCGACGCGACAGCCTGTGAATTCGCCGCTGTGCCTTCCTTTGGCTTGCTGCCCAATTGCTCAAGGTAGGGTTCGATGACTTTGCGGACATCCGCAAGTGCATCCGCAATGTGCGCGGAAACGACAAGTGCACAGGTGCGGTTCGGCGTCACGGCGTCTGGGTAGAACGCGGTGAAGGAAACATCGCTGGCTGCTGGTGCGCTTGAAATGGGGGAAATTTCACGCCCAATTACACTACCTACTGCTTGCGGTGGGAGCATTGGACTGGCCGGGACAGCACGCGGCGGTTGAGATGGAGCAATATCTTTGTCATCTAATGCAGGTAATTTGGGTTCAAAATCACCCAAAACGTGAGCACCAAACCAAGCTGTTTCCTCCTCATCATCACTAATATCCTCATCATCCAATGCAAGTGGTTGGAGTTCAAAATTATCTGAATCGAGATCACGAAACCAAGCTGTTTCCTCATCACGCACTGGTTCAAGTTCTGCCGCGCTCTGCTTCGGCACAATCGCAGAGACGACGCGCTGCGCAATGGTCGTGAGGTCTTCATCCACATCGAAAAGGATCGACTGTATATTATTCAGACTAATGGCACTCACGCCATTTTGGATAATCGAAACAAGCTGCTTATCCAGTTCGCGCGCAAGGTTCAATTCGCGCTGGCAAGCGTCTGAATCCAGCCAATCTTGCGTAACAATGCACAGTATCCAATCGGAAGATCGAATTGACTTCAGGATACTGTTGGATGGATCATGCGCAATTATAGAAAATTTGGCGGTAATCAGTTCTTGTTCCAAACGCTGCGCAAGCGCTCGATCCAGTGGACTATAGGAAATGAATACTTGTGGCATTGCGCGCTCCTTCTCAAGAGGTATTGCTTCTATTGTATTCAAAAACGAGAAAGCGCGGGTCGGGCAAGCCGCGCCTCCTACACCAGACGCGCGGCATTGTGTAGGGGGCGCGGCTTGACCCGCTCGTTATTCTATACGAGCTTCGCCAGCGTTTCCTCAATCGTTTTGCGCATCTCCGTCAGTTCCACGAGGCGCGTTCGTTCCCGTTCCACGACTTCCGGTTTCGCACGGCTGACAAAATTCTCATTGCCGAGTTTCTTCTCCGTGCCGTCGATCTGCCCAATGAGCGCGGCGAGTTCCTTGCTCAATCGCTCACGTTCGGCGGTGAAATCTACCATATCGCCAAGCGGCAGATAGAGCGTCACATCCCCGGAAACAAGCGTCGCCGCTTGCTCCGGCGCGTCTCCATCAAGCAGTGAAATACGCTCCACGTTGCATAGGCGGCTGAACATCTCCGCGTTCGCGGTGAGCAGCGCCGCGCCCCCCGCGCCAATCACCGTGATACGCTTGCCGGGTTCGACTTGATACTCGTTGCGCACATTGCGCACCTTCACCACGAGGTCTTTGAGCGTCTCCATATCGGCTTCGGCTGCGCTGTCGATGCGCGTGGCGTCGGCTTGCGGCCACTGTGCCAGAATTAGCGGACCCTTCTCGCCCGGCAGATACCCCCAGATTTCCTCCGTAATATACGGCATATACGGATGCAGCAGCGCGAGGCAGGTTTGCAGCGTGTGCAGCAGGATACGGCGCGTGTTGTCCTTGCGTGCTTCATCCGAACCATAGAGCGCGTTTTTGCTGCATTCGACATACCAATCCGCAAATTCATCCCACACGAACGTTTGGATTTGCGTCCCGGCTTCCCCGAATTGATAGCTCTCGAAGAGGCGATTCACCGACGCAACGAGGTTGTTCAGGCGGCTGATGATCCAGCGGTCCGGCGTGGAGAGCGGCGCATCCAGTGGCGGCAGTTCGCCCGTCGGGTTCTCGCTCAGGTTGCGCAGGACGATCCCGCCTGCGATTTGCCACAGTTTGTTGCCAAAATTGCGGCTGTATTCGATACGGCTCTCCGAAAGGTTCTGGTCATTGCCGGGCGTGCCACCCGTGACCAGCGTGAAGCGCAGTGCATCCGTGCCATACTGATCGATCAGGAGCAGCGGGTCGATTACGTTGCCCTTCGTCTTGCTCATCTTTTCGCCATGTTCATCGCGGATCAATCCGTGCAGGTAGACGGTATGAAACGGCGCTTTATCCGTGAACCACAAGCCCATCATGATCATGCGCGCCACCCAGAAGAACAGGATGTCGTACCCCGTTTCAAGCACGTCCGTCGGATAAAACCGCGTCAGGTCCGCCGTCTGTTCCGGCCAGCCAAGTGTGCTGAACGGCCACAGCCCGCTGGAGAACCACGTATCCAGCACGTCGAGTTCGGGCGTCCATTGTTCGGGGTGTTTCGCGACGGCTTCCGGCACATCGCGACTCACCGCGATCTCGCCCGTCTGGTTGTTGAACCACGCCGGGATGCGATGCCCCCACCACAACTGACGGCTGATGCACCAATCCTGGATATTTTCCAGCCAGTTGAAATAGACCTTCTCGAAGCGCTGCGGGATGATCTGGATGCGGCCATCGCGCACCGCGTCGATTGCTTTCTTCGCGAGCGGCTCCATCCGCACGAACCATTGATCGCTGATCAGCGGCTCGATTATTTCGCCGCCGCGCTGCGAACGCGGCACGACCATCCGGTGCGGCTGTACCCTGAGCGTCAGCCCCTGCGCTTCCATATCCGACCAAATCCGCTTGCGTGCCTCGAAGCGATCCAGCCCGGCATAAGGTCCGGCGTTGTCGTTCAATGTGGCATCACGGTTCATGATGTTGATTACGTTGAGTTTGTGGCGCTTCGCGATCTCGTAATCGTTGAAGTCGTGCGCGGGCGTAATCTTGAGCGCGCCCGTCCCGAATTCGCGATCCACGTAGTCATCTGCGATCACAGGGATTTCGCGACCAAGCATCGGCACAAGCGCCTTTCTGCCGATCAGGTGCTTGTAGCGCTCGTCTTCGGGATGAACGCACACCGCAGTATCACCGAGGATCGTCTCCGGGCGCGTCGTCGCGACGGGCAGATATTCCCCGCCTTCAATCGGATAGTTGAAGTAATACAGCTTCGCCTCTTCCTCGCTGCGTTCCACTTCGAGATCGCTCACGGCGGTCTGCAAACCGGGCGACCAGTTGATCAGGCGCGGACCACGATAGATCAAGCCCTGCTCCCAGAGCGTCACGAACGCATCCTTCACCGCGACAGAAAGCGACTCGTCCAGCGTGAAGCGTTCGCGATCCCAGTCGCAGCTTGCACCAAGGCGGCGCAACTGGTTGACGATGCTCCCGCCATATTTGCGCTTCCAATCCCACGTTCGCGCCAGGAATTCCTCACGCCCTATTTCCTGACGGCTCGTGCCTTCAGCGCGCAGCAGCTTTTCGACCTGCAACTGCGTGGCGATCCCGGCGTGGTCCGTGCCGGGTATCCACAACGCGGCTTTACCGTTCATGCGCGCGTGGCGCGTCATCAGGTCTTCAAGGCTGACGAACATCGCGTGACCGAGGTGCAGCTCGCCCGTCACGTTCGGCGGCGGGATTGCAATCGTGAATGGCTCCGCATCGGGTGGCGCGACTTCCGGCTTGAACCAGCCGTTCTTCTCCCAGTTTTCGTAAAGGCGCGGTTCGGCTTCGGCGAAGTCGAACGTTTTGGGCATTTCCTGAGTGCGTGTCGTGTCGGTCATGGTTAGCTTCCCTGTTTATAGCCTGCTCGCGGTGAAAATGAGTTCCCAATGCTGCGTTTCGACGGTCGGCGCGCTGAACCCGGCAGCACCCAGCATCGCTTCGAGTTCGGCGCGGCGCAGTGCGCGATATTTGACCGAATGCTTGACGACTGTATAATCCTCGTCCTCACCACTCACACGGAATTTATTGAAGGTGATGACCGTCGGCGGTCCGTCGTCGTAATCCCAAATATCGAACAGGATATGCTGTTCGGCGGGGTTGTCGTGGAATTGCCCCGGCACAAAGCGGATACGGTCCTCAAGGATCGTGTCGTAATCGCGAATGCCGATAATCAGCTTGCCGCCCGGCTTGAGCAGCTCGCGGAAGGTGAATAGCGCCTGCGTCAGTTCCGCGTCGGTGAGCAGGTGCGGGAGCGCGTTGCCCTTCGTGATTACCGCGTCGAAGGGACCGCGTAGCGCCGCACGCAAATCAAGAAACCCGGCCTGTATAAACGTTACGCTGTTCACCTTCATCTGCGCGGCGTTTTCCTGCGCCTTCGCGAGCATCGCGCCGTTGATGTCGGCGGCGGTGACGGCGTACCCATGCCGCGCGAGCGCGATAGTCTGCGTCCCCGGTCCGCAGCTTGCATCGAGGACTCGTTGCCCGCGCCCCGCACCCAGCGCACGGCGCAGCGTCATCCCCTCACGTTCGACCGCCGCCTGCCAGTCGCGGTAAAACAGGTGATAGTGATCCACCACCGCATCATAGAACGGCGTGGTGTCGTAGCTTGTGTGATCCTCATATGCGTCCAGCTTGCCGCGCATCGCATCCTCTCCTGAAAAACAAAAACGCCCGCCACCCCATTGCTTAAGGGTGAAAGGCGCTGCGGCTTCCACGTTACCACCTCAGTTCCGCGCGTTCTATTGGCGCGGCACTCGTTGCGCGTTAACGGGCGTACCCGGATACGCCTACTCGTTTCGGCGCATCAGCTCCCGCGTGACATTACCCGATGCGCTGCGAGGCGGCTCCCAGCCTGTGGCCTGCCCTCTCTGCGCGCCCGCTTACCGGGTTTCCCGCGATCCGTGCTGTTGGCGCGCATTATACGGCGGGATGCAAGCGGAAGTCAAGGAGTATTGAGGATTAATGAAAAATAACCTAAATGCATTCCCTTGCAACAATTATATGGTATTCTGCATTTCAATCTGATTATTTGCATTCAATCGTTTCTCGCGTCGCACTCATCATCCCCACCCGAAGCAGCAAGGACGCTTCAATCACCATGACCGAACGCCGCGTTTCGCTCCTCAATCTACTTATCCCCGTGCTGCTTTTCAGCTACGTTATCTTTATTTTCGTGCAAACCGGGCTGGCAAGCGCATACAGTGTCAACACGCAGCTTACGCTTGCCATGTTCGGGCAAATGCGCGCTTCGTTCGACTGTGTTACCGATGAAGTACACGCGCTTGCTGAAAGCGTGGACTCGCCTGCGGCTGTGATCAAGCAGCAAACACTTCAATCCTCGTTGGGCGGATTGAGCGCGAATTTGGCTGCCCTGCGCGAAGGTTTGAATCCACCCTTATTCTCAAACTTCATCCTGATCCCGCTTCGCTCGCCAATATTGCCCGTCAACAAGGCGCTTTTAGATCACATTGAAAGCTACCTGACCAATGCACAGCGTTTCGCGAATGCGCCATCATCCATTGTCGGAACGGAGCGCGAAGCCATCCTCAAACTTGGGGAAGAAATTCTACCGGCCCAGTTGAGTGCAGCTTATCAGGCGTATCGTGCCGAACTCCCGGCGCGGACGCAGATGTACTGGAGTTTCATCACTCAATTGTATGCGACGGCGGTGATTTTCATCGCAATAGCGTTCTTGCTGGCGACGTGGCTTTCCCATTCACGGATACGTCTTCGCTTTTGGCCCATGCAGCGCCAGTTGCAGGGACAGGTCGCCGCCCTGCAAGATCAGAATGCCCTATTGCAATCGCTTTACCGCATCTCGCATGTGATCAATGGACAGGTCGATGTCAACGCGGCACTGCGCACCGTGCTTGAGGAAGGAAGCAAACTTTCCGGGGTGATGAATGCCGTCGTCTGGCAACCCCAGGGTGACTTTTTGACAATCACCCATTCGACCCACGAACTGCCGCCTACGGCGCGGCCAGTCATCCGCAAAGGGGTCGGCGTGACCGGGCAGGTCTGGGCAAGCGGTCAGCCATTCATCGTCGAGGATTACGCAAATTCGGTACACCGCGCATTGAGTAACCCGGTCAGAGCGATAATGGCGCTACCCTTGCATCAGAATAATACCTTTCTCGGCGTGGTAACGTTCAGCGTCATGGACAAACCGCACCATTTTACCGCAACGGAGCAACAGCTTTTTAGCAGCCTTGCAGAACTCGTCGTCTTGTGCCTGCGCAACGAACAGCATCATCTCGAAACGCAGCGCGTGAGCGCCGCCGCCGAGCGCGAACGGCTGGCGCATGAACTGCACGACGAGGTGACGCAGACCCTTTCGGCGGCACAGCTAACCGCGTCGAGCCTGCCGTTCATGATGAAGCGCGACCCGCAACGGGCAGAACAAATCGCGGGCGAAGTGGTCGATTTCACGACGCGCGCGGCGACCGAAATGCGCACCCTGCTGGTCGAGATGTACCCGCATGGGCTGCTCGGCCAAACGCTCGGCAGCCTCATTCGGCAGCTTGTCGAGACGCGGCGCACGCAGTTCGAGGGCGAGGTAAAAACCCAGATCGACGCCGTACCGGAACTGCCGCCGGAGGCACAACGCACCTTCTACCGTGTGACGCAGGAAGCGCTCACGAATGCACGTAAGTATGCAGATGCAGCGCATATTGATGTGGAACTGCGGCAAATCGGGCATCAAATTTGCCTGACAGTTCAAGATGATGGCGTGGGTTTCGACCCGGCAGCGGCACAGCCTGCACACTTCGGCCTCGTCACAATGGCGCATCGTGCGCAGTCCATCGGCGCGAAGCTGGAGGTCCATTCCAAACCGGGCAACGGCACGCGGGTTACGCTCACCTGGTCCCCGTCTCCATCACACGCAGCGCTGACCAGCGTTCCAGAACAAAACGCATAAACTCCGTGTTCGGCTTGTCGATTGGGCGCGCTGCGAGCGAGATCAGGCAGAATTCATTCCAGAGCAGCGGCGCATCCGCGAACGAGAGGAAGACGAGTTCGCCGTTTGCGATCTGTGGCTGCACAAATGTTTCGGAGAGGAATGCGAGTCCATGCCCACGCACCAGCAGCGGGAGTGCCATCAGCGGACCGATGAAAATCAACGCGCCGCCACTCCCGCGTCGCGCTGTCTCCGCAAGCGACTCGACGAACGCAGTCACGGCGGGGCTTTGCGTGACGCGGTAAAGCGTGTGATCATAAATATCGGAGAGCGTGAGTATAGCTCCGGCGGCTTGCCGTGTGGCGAGTAAATGGCGCGGCGACGCAACCGCGCGCACAGGTTCGCGAAACTGCGCATGGATGCGGAAGCGCGTGTCCCAGACGGGTCCGCGCGTCAGGCCAATCGTTGAGCTTCCCTCGTGCAGTGTCTCGATCAGTTCACGTGGGATGCGCAGCCGCATCGTCAGGTCAACCGCCGGGTATTCCGTGCGGAAGCGCTCCATTGGGTCCACGAGGAACGACATAGCCAGCGTATCCAACGCCGCGATGGAGACCATTCCGCGTTTGCCCATCAGGTGGTCGCGTACCGCTTCGCGTCCTTCTTGCACAGCCATCAGCGCGCGTTCGGCATAGGGCAGCAGCGTTTGGCCGAGCGCGGTCAAGCGCAGGTGTCGCCCGTCGCGCTCGAAAATCGAACCGCCAAGTTCGGCTTCTAAAAGCGCAATCCGCGCACTGATCGAGGGCTGCGTGACGTTCAGCGCGACCGCCGCACGCGAAAAACTGCCTTCCGTGACGATCTTTTCAAGGGCTTCGAGTTGTGCGATGTCCATAATCAGCTTTATTAAAAACTTGAAAGCGTACTATACATCATTAGACGTTTTGCAGTCGAACACAATTCAGGCTTGCGGATGGCAAAAATGCCGTCCCTACAAAATGTGCAATCTGCGTAGGGACGCCATTCTTGGCGTCCGGTTTGCTCAAATGCGTAACGTCTAATCAAATGGATTCAGAGTGGGTGCGCAGCCTGATCATTCATCGAATAGAAACGTCGCTTCCGCATAATATCTAATCCGCTTCGTGGCGCTGCGTTCCTGTATCCAGTGCTGTAAATCGAGATTCTTCTCTTCGATAGTGCGCTCATCGGCGGCGAAGGCGTGCAGCGGATAGTGCAGCCGCATCGCGCGCCCATGAATGACGTGCCGCGTGATACCCGGCGGCAAATAGGCGCTATCTCGCGCCGCAACCAGAATTTCAACGGGCTGATATTGCGGAAAGACGATGATCGCCACCGCGCCGGGATATTGTGCGCGCGCCGTGCGCAGCGAATCCGTATTGATGCGGTTGAGCGTCGCGTCCCGCTTGTACGTATCCACGATGCGGCGCAGCGCGAGATTACGCTCGACCAGTGAGTCGGCGGTCGTCGCGAGCGTATACGCCTGCCCGTCCTGCAAGACGACATAGGCCGCGACCTTGCGCTGTGCGAGCGCTGCGCGTGCATTCAATAAGGTATCCGCGACGACGCGCACACCGTCCAGCTTGCGCAGCCGCCGCAACAGCTCGAACCAGCTCAAACCCGCGACGACGTGATGCCACGTATCCAGCTCCACATCTTCGCTTTCATACTCCACGACTTGCACGAGGATATACGGGTAGCCGAGTTCGCGTATGCAATGGAAACGGTTCGCGCCATCCAGCACGACGTAGCGCCCATCCCCCATCGGTGCAACGACAGGCGGGTTGAGCCACGTCCCGGCCTGCCGGATGCGCTCCATCAGCGGACCGGAGCGCTGCGCGTCGTGTTCCTCGTGCGGGACGAGCGACTCCGTGAGGACGATTTGCAGGTTCGGCATGGCCGGGGCGTGCTGTTCGTGAATCATCGTTAAAATTTCGTTCCGCTGACGCGCCAGCGCCCGCCCGTGAAAATATATATCTGGTCCGTACTGGCGACATAGAGCAGTTCGCCGCGCTCGAAGCGCTGGATTTGCGCGCGGGTCGCAGCTTCATCCGTGAGCGCCCAGCCGAGGCCGCCGCGCACCGCTGCGTTCAACTTCCATAGTTTGCCAAAGCCGCGTGTCGGTGCTTTCTTCCCGGCAGGCGCGACCTCGCCCGTATCCGCCGGGTCCGCGACAGAGGACCACGTATCATCCGTGCGCAGGTAAGTCCCATTGTTGAAGAGCGCATAGATCACCTTGCGCTGTTGGTCCGCGAGCGAGAACGACCAGATCATGAAACCGTTCTCGAAAGGCAGCGTCACGCTATCGACCGCGACGACGGCGCTTTGCGGGCAACCCAGCGCGGCTTGCAATGTCTTGTCATTCTGATAAAGCGTCGTGAATCCATTCGGCGCGAGCGTCATCCGGCACGCCGCGACCTTGCCCGCCGTGCCTTTAGGAACGGGGCTTTCGCTCGGCTCTGGCGTAAAACTCGGCGTGAGCGAGGGTGGCGCGGCGGTCGGTGCGCCGGGAGTCGAAGTCGGCAGCAGTCGGAAAGTTACCGTCGCTTCGGCAGTTTCGGTCGGCAGTTCGGTCGGCGGCTCGGTCGGCGCGAGCGTGACGGGTTCGGGCGTCGCCGTTACGTAGATGACGACAGGCGGCGCGGCGGGCGTACAGGCAGCACAGAGCAGAAGTAGACCAATGAAACGAGCGATGCGCGGCACGATTACCTAAAAACCTTGCTTGAAAGAAGTCACAATATACGCTGTCCAAGCAGACTTGCGGCCAGCTCGACCGCCAGTTCCGCCGTCTGGTTGTGGTTATCCAGAATCGGGTTGATCTCCACGATGTCGAGCGAGCGCACTTTGCCGGATTGCGCGAACAGTTCCATCAGCAAATGCGCCTCGCGGTAGGTCAGGCCACCGCGCACGGGAGTCCCGACGCCGGGCGCTTCAACAGGATCGATACTATCCATATCGAGGCTGATATGCAGCGAATCCATATGCTCGAAGCGCTTGAGCGTTTGCCGCGCGATGGTCGCGATACCCTGCTCGTCGATGTCGGTCATGGTATAAATCGCGATCCCGCTCTTGATCAAACGCTGCCGCTCGACCGCATCCAGATTGCGGATGCCGACCATCGCGACCTGCGCGGGTTGCAGCTTGGGACCATTCCCGCCGATATGCGTCAGCTCGCGCGGACCGTCACCAAGCAGCGCCGCGACGGGCATCCCGTGAATATTGCCGGAGGGTGACGTGCGCGGCGTATTGTAATCGGCGTGAGCATCCACCCAGATTATGCCATGCGCGCCGCGACTCAACGCGCCGGAGACGGTCCCCATGCTGATACTATGGTCGCCGCCCAGAAAGATCGCGAATTCTTCCGGCTTGACGCAGGCGATCATCTGCTCGTAAATCGTGCTGCACACACTCGCGACAGCTTGCAAATGCCGCGCGTTGCGGCTCTCCACGATAGTGCCTTCGCCCCCTGTTTCGGAGCGCTCCACCTCCTCGACGACCGGAACTGCGATGTTGCCGTGATCCGTGACGGTATAGCCAAGGCCGCGCAACCGTTCCTGCAACCCGGCATAGCGGACCGCGCTCGGTCCCATATCCACGCCGCGCCGCTGCTGGCCGAGGTCCATCGGCACGCCGAAAATCCGGATCGTGCTATGCTTTTCCATTCGATGCTTGCTCCTGTGCAGGTGGCGTGGCGCGGCGCAACGCATGGCGTCCCAACTGCGGCAGCGCGGTATCATCCGCCGGGGGGTGGAACAACCCCGCGCGTACATCGCGATAATAACGCTCCAGCGGCGTTTGATGCGTCATACTCGCGCCGCCAACCACGCGCATCGCCTCGTCCACGATCTGGATTGCCGCGTTGGTCGCGCTCACTTTTGCGACCACGATCCCCGGACCAAGTTCCGCGCGGCGCTCCGGTTCGGCGTCCCACTGCCCGGCCAGGTAATAGAGCAGCCCGCGCGTCGAAAGCAGCAGCAATTCCATTTGCCCGATATGCCGCTGAATGCTCTCAAGCGTGGCAATCGGTTTGCCAAGCGCGGTCGGGATGCGCTTTTGTGCGTAATCCAGCGCGGCTTGCTGCGCCGCCGCTGCCACGCCGAGGTAGACCGCGCCGACAAGTAGCGTAAACCATGCATTCGGCGCGATTTTTGTTGGATCGGGAGCGCGGTCGGGACCCTGCGAAATGATCTGGCGGTCGGTCGCGGGGACATCATGCAAGATCAGATCGTTGCTGCCCGTGCTGCGCATTCCGAGCGAATCCCAGGTCTCCTCGATCTCAAGACCCGGCTGGCGTGGGATCATGAAGCGCGCGATCTCGTCTGTGCCATCCAGCACGGCGGGAATGATGAAGTAATCGAGGACGGGCGACATCGAGGCGAAAGTCTTGCGCCCGTTGATGCGCCAACCGTCCGTACCGTCCCGCGTCGCGCTGGTCGAGGGCTTCCCACCCCGGCTTGGGCTGCCGAGTTCCGGCTCCGAGGCGCACGAATTGACGAGTGCCGCGCGCCCGGTGATCTCTGCGCACAGTCCCTCGTAGGCTCCATTTTTCCAGCGCTCGCCGACCGCCGAAGAACCGACCGTCTGGACGTGCATCGTCATCGCGAGCGCCGTACTGCCGTCACCCATCGCGAGCCGTTCCATCGCAAGCAGGCTGTCCAGCAACCCCGCGCCCCACCCGCCGCACTCGACCGGGACGCTCAACGACGCGAAGCCCGCCGCGCGTAAATCATCGAAATTTTCTACCGGGAAGCTGCCCTCGCGGTCGTGCAGCGCGGCGCGTTCGCGGAACTTTGCCGCGAGTTCATCCGCGCTTTGAAGTATATCGGCGCGCGTGCGCTCTGTCTGGTTTGTCGTGTTTGCCATACAATGTCTCGTATCTCAATTGAATTATACCGCTGAACCGCGAGGAACGATGAACCGCCGCAATCTCTCCAATCTGCTCATCGAATCGATCCTCATCATCGGTGCGGAACTGCTCAATGCCTATGCGTTCAACGCGCTGATTGTCCCTGCGCGGCTGCTCACTGGCGGCGTGGTCGGAATTTCGCTGCTGCTTAATCAGCTATTCAGCCTCCCGATTGGTCTGCAAACCGCGATTTACAACATCCCGATCTTCATCCTCGGCTACCGAATGCTCGGCAGGCGCTTCATCCTGTTGAGTATCGTCGGCGTCGCATCTTTTTCGATCCTGACCGACAACCTGAAGCCGATTGTGCTTGTCGATGATATTTTACTGGTCGCGATTTTCGGCGGCATATTGACAGGGATCGCGGATGGTCTGATCCTGCGCGCGGGTGGCTCGACGGGCGGCTTCGATATTCTGGGCGTGATTGTCAGCAAGCGCATTTCCATCTCTATCGGGCAAATATTCCTCGCCTTCAATGGCGTTCTGATCATGTTTTCGGCGCTGGTCAACGGTCCGAAGCTGGCAATGTACACCCTGATCAGTCTGTTCGTCTCATCGCGCGTCGTGGATACCCTGCAAGCCGTGACGCCGCGCCGCGTGGCGCTCGTCGTTTCGATGCACAGTGAAGCGATTGCCGTGCGAGTTCTGGATGAATTGGGACGTGGCGCGACCTATCTGGAAGGCAGCGGCGCGTTCACCGATTCGCAAATGAAAATCCTGATGTGCGTGATCACGCGCTTCGAGCTGACTGATCTGAAACGGCTGGTGCGCGAAGTCGATCCGAATGCCTTTACGGTGATCCTCGACGCCTCGGACGTGGTTGGCCGCTTCGACCGCCACAGTATCATTCAGCGTATTCTCGGTTAGATCACCCGATCTGATCGATCACGAAGTGGACAAAACGCTTCACCTCCTCGAATGTGAGCGCGGGGTCCACATTCTCATCACGGGAGTTCGCCCGCCAGACGAGCGCGTTCTCAATCAACGCCGACCATTCGGGCAGTTCGCCGATTGCCCATCGCGCGGCCTGTCGCTTCGATGGTTGCACGCCGAACCGAATTGCGTAGAGCGCGCGGCACAGCGTAATCACCGCGAAACTCTGGTATGGGCGGCTGCCCGCCGTCCGATCTACCCATGCGCGCCACTCGTGCGCTTGCCTGCGGACCGCCGCGAAAAACTCTTCGCGCGAGATCGGTGGGATGACATCCGAGAGCGGCGGTCCGTATAGCGTCTCGCCCTGTTCGCGCACGTTATACCAGTTGATCAGCCAATCGATGCCCGCGTCCTTCATATGGAACGGCTCACCGGGACTGATTACCGCGATGTCGGTGCGCAGCGTGCGGAATGTCTCTAGGGCGTGGCGCGAAACATACGCTATTTCGATGCGGTTGTCCCATTCTGCGTATCGGATCTGGAGCGCAACGTGCATCGTTTCAAGCACGCTGAATTCCTGCGAATCGAGTTCGCTTTCGATAACCGCAAGTAGATCAATATCGCTGATCTCCGCGTCGAAATCACCCGTCACGAGCGAGCCATAGAGATACACCCCGGCCAGCTTCGGACCGAGCGCCGCCTGCATTCGTGGCAGCAGCTCATCCAATAGTACGTTGACGTGTGCGTATGGAGTGGTGTGCATTCGTGGAGTATAACATGTGATGTTGATGCGTTGATACCATTTATGACCGAGCGGCCTCAAGAACCCGCGCCTTCGGCAAACGCACTGTGATCGTCGTCCCCCTGCCGAGCGCGCTCTCCGCAACGACTGTCCCACCATGCGCCTCGACGATAGATTTGACAATCGCCAGACCCAACCCGGATTCTGCATCACTTCCACTGCGCGCATCATCGGCGCGGTACATCCGCTCGAAAATATACGGCAGTTTATCGGCAGCAATGCCCGCGCCCGAATCACGCACGGAGAGCGCCACGCCGCCATCTTCCATAAAATATCCACCCAACATAATCTCACCGCCCGCTGCCGTGTGGCGCATCGAATTATTAAGCAGGTTGCCGAGAACCTGTGCCATCCGTTCGCGGTCGATACTCAAGCATGGGAGCGCGGGCGCAAGTTCGACGCGCAGCGCGATACCCTGCTCATCGAGCAGGGGTTGGAACGAAGTCGCGATTTGATGCAGGAACGCTTCGGATGAAACTTCCTGTATCATCAGCTTGAGTTCGCCCGCATCCGCGAGCGAGAGCGTCCGTAAATCTTCGACCAACCGCTTGAGCGCCTGAATCTCAGTATTCATCGTCTCGAAGCGGGCGGGCGTCGGCTTGAGCGTGCCGTCCTGCATCGCTTCGACATAGCCCGCGATCACGGTGAGCGGCGTGCGCAGGTCGTGCGCAATGTCGGCGGTCATCCGGCGGCGCAGGAAGTTCGCGCGGGCGAGGTCCTTGCTCATCTGGTTGAAGGCATTCGCCAATTCGCCGAGTTCGTCCTTGCTGCGCACCGGGACTTCCTGTTCGAGATTGCCGCCGTGCATTGCGCGCAGGGCTTTGGTCAGGTCGCGCAGCGGGCGCGTATAATAGCGCGTGAGCAATATGCCAATCATGATCGCGATCAGCGCGGTTGCAATTGCGCCGATCAGCAGCCGTCGATTAGTCTGGTCGAGGAATCGCTGTTCAAGCGGATTGAAAATCGGCGCGCCCTGCACGAAGAGAATAGTCCCGATCTTACGGCCATTTACCATCACGGGCGTTCCCTGCGCCGCCTGTGCATCCGAAAGTTCGTCACCGATATGCCAGGGACCGAAGGGCAGCAGCACTCTATCTGCGTCATCAAGTAGCGTGAATTGCGGTGGCGGACCGTAACGGGGCTGCTCGAACGGCGCGTGTGGCAGGTTAGCCGTCACCTCCCCGAACTTGGCCCATGAGCCATTCGCCTCGTACCACTGCTGCGCAATTGTCACGAATTCGGCTTGCAACTGATCGATTTTGAGCTGCCCAAAGCCGTAGTTCGCTTCCTGATTGGCGAGCAACCAGACCAGCCCGACACCGAACAAACCTGTGAACAGCAGCGTGAAGAGCAGTTTGAAAGTCAGGGAGCGCCACAGGCGGGTCATGCTCGCGTGGTCCATTCGCGGTCACTGATGAAGCGATAGCCAATCCCGAACACGGTCAGGATATATTGCGGCTTGGCGGGGTCGGGTTCAATCTTGGTGCGCAGGTTGCGGATATGAACATCGATGCTGCGCTCGACCCCCTCTGACGAGTCGCCTCTCAAGCGTTCAAGCAAATCCAGCCGCGAGAATGTGCGTTCGGGCGCGGCCATGAGTGTCGTTAGCAGGTCGAATTCAGAAGGCGTGATCGTCACCGGGCGGTTTTGCGCCGTGACGAGGTGCGCGCTTCTATCGACCACAACATCGGCAATCCGCAAAACATCCGGTTCGCTGGCCTTCTTGCTGGTCCGACGAAGCACAGCCCGGATGCGCGCCACCAGCTCGCCCATGCCGAATGGCTTGGTAATGTAATCATCCGCGCCGAGTTCAAGCCCGATGATCTTGTCCGTCTCTTCCAGCTTCGCTGTCAACAGGATAATCGGCGTATCGCGTTCCTTGCGGTAGGCACGCACGAAATCGTAGCCATCCATCTCCGGCATCATGATGTCGAGCAGGATCAAATCCGGCTTCTCATGCCGCGCGACGAAAAGCGCCTCACGCCCGTTGTTGGCGCTCACCACGCGGAACGCATTTTCTGTCAGGTATTCGGAGACGAGGCGCTGTACGCTGCGATTGTCATCCACGATCAGGATAGTTTTGGTCATGATCCGGGGTTCACTTTCGATCAGATTAATGTGGCGCGGGGAAAAATCCTCTGCGCTATTATGGATCGTGCGAATTCAGCATATTGGATTGCGACAACCGTAGATGTTACGCAGTTGAGCAAACAGGACGCTATTCTTGGCGTCCCTGTGCAGGCGTCTTGTGTAGGGGTCGGGCTTGACCGACCCGTCTTC
>Ga0123337_10003199_pt1 | contig 17751 bp, 9 predicted proteins | sample frozenSSSSmetaG_FD_89792 | JGI IMG/M metagenome (GOLD analysis project Ga0123337, IMG submission 89792) | Glacier valley bacterial and archeal communities from Borup Fiord, Nunavut, Canada, to study Microbial Dark Matter (Phase II) -... | ecosystem: Environmental > Aquatic > Freshwater > Ice >... | reverse complement strand
TTCTAGGAGTTGGAAAAAAGTGGTAGTTTTAAGCGGGTAGGTAGCAGTAGTCATGGTTTTGTAGTGTTGCAACCACAAAAGTAGGGCGATTGACTACCCGCCTGTTTTTATAAGAAAGCCCTGCCTCTAATGCAAACAAGGCTGTCTGAATTTTATATTCCGTACTATTCTGAAGTTCACTAAGTGTTTGTCCTTCAATGCGGCCCTGAATGCCGTTAACATCCATGAACGTAACAAAGTTATTACTGGTGCTACGCGTGCCGCTTACTTTGATGGCGATACCCTGGCTACTGCCCTGTACCCGTAACGGGTAGGAGTTGTAGTCGCTACTGACCCCAGTGCCAATTTTTTCGATCGTTACCTGACCGTTGGCATTTAAAGCGTTGTTCAGTGTCGTTACGCCAACTACACTCAGCGTACTTTTCAAAGTAGTAGCTCCATCCGCATTCAGGGTACTGTTAAACTGCGCGGCTCCGCCTACATTGATGCGCTTGCCAATGCCAACCCCACCGGTCACTACCAACGCTCCCGTAGTTGTATTTATTGATTCCGTTGCATCGGTGATGTTAACGATGCCGCCAAAGGTTGAGCTCCCTCCCACATTCAGATTCTTTCCAATGCCTACACCACCGGCTACCGTGAGCGCTCCATTAGTTGTGTTGGTGGACTGAGTTGTATTAGTGCTATTGGTGAGGCCGTTTAGCGTCGTGTTTCCATCCACATTCAGGGTGCCCGTTAATATAGTAGGCTTGGATTTGGCAACTGTAAGTGGACCGTTGTTTATAGTAGCTCCACCCGTGGTATTTAGAAACACGTCATTTTTAACGGTCAGATTATTCCCTACTTCCACATCTTTTCCAACTTTCAGACTATTGGCGATGTTGATATCACCATCCTTTGTAATCCGAAGGCGCTCCGTTTTGTTGGTTACGAAGATCAGATCCACATAATCCATGGTTCCCATCCGGTCGGTGGAGGGATCGGTTTTGGTGTTGCCGAAGGTTGACCACACGTTACTGGGAACGCCATCAGTGGGCCCGCCCGCAGCCGCCCGGGCCCTGGGGTTACTCGCCAACTCGTTGGCCGTCATGGCATGGAAGGCGTAGGGTACGGCCAGTAGCCGACTACTGCTAACGGTTGAGAAGCCGCTTTTGGCGCCATCCTGAATGGCAATTTCCATCCAGATGTCTTCACTGCTCCACGGTACGTTTTTGAACGTGCCTGCTCCCACTGTACCCGCCCCAATGGTCAGATCGAACAGACCCAGGCTGTTGGTCGTAACGGTGTGCGTTTCGCTGTAATGAATTTTAGTAGAGCCTAACAGATTGCTGTTCAGGTTGATTTTAAGGGTGACGGGCTGGTTGGCCATAACTTGCCCCGATAAGCTGCGGGCAACCGCCTGGTATTTCATACCCTGAGGCACCTGCTGGGCCTGCGAAAGGGTGACGACTGTACAAAAAAGAAAGAGAAGCAGATGTAAAGACTTTTTCATGTTTTTATGGGTATGTTAGTTGTTGATCAGGATTACTGGACTTTGATAAGCTTGTAGGACTTCAGCAACCGCCCGTCCACGCTGTTGATATGCAACAGATAGGTACCTGCCGGAAACGGCGTCATGTCCACCTGTGTCGAGGGGGTAGTAGCGGGCAGGATGGGTAAGGTGTACTGTCGTCCGTTGAGATCAGTCAGCCATAGTTGCAGCGGGTCTTCCTGGGGTGCGGTAACACCAACAGTCAGGTAGGAGGTCACGGGATTAGGAGCCACCGTAATAGTGAAGCCCGCGTCAGGATTAATCAGATTCTGGAGTTCACTGACCTGCAGCAGGGGCTGGTGAAAGCCCTGGGTGTAAAGTCGCTCAGGCGTGTACCCCGTTTCAGCAAAGGTTTCGCCCAGGGTCCAGTCCAGAGTCATGGTCTTTGTCGTGGCCGTTCCTCCGCTCACGGCCAGCACGCTCGGGCTTAAGCGCTGAGCAACTCCTGCGAGGGATAGGCCCAGGCCGCCCACTAGAAGTAAATACTTTTTTCTCATATGTATAATTGGGTTAGCATTAAAAGCAATTTTCTGTAGTCAGGGGCAAGGCCTGCTACCGTGTGCCAAAAAGCAGTAAACCTAAAAACTCGCCGACTACACGGGCACTGATGAGATTGAAGCCTGACATCTCACACCCGAGTTACCATGCTCCACAAAAGGCCGGAACAGGATAACCGGGGGAGAAAAGGAAGGTCGAACCGCTTTGGTAGGATAGAGTGCGGAGTCAGTCGAAAGTCAGTTTCCATTAACTCGTTCAGCCGGTACAAAAGTGGTAGCTGTGTCGTCAGCCAGCTATCGCAGCTTTCCCAAATACTATCCTGTACGTACCAAAACAGAACTATCCCCCTTTTATCGGGAGAATTCATTGTTGGGAAGTCAGTGGAGTAAACAATTACGTCAGGCAGCTCCGTGCTGGCGGGCAAACTGGCCGGGGGTCATCTGGTACTGATCGCGAAAGACCTTACCAAAGTGTGAAGCCGTTTCAAAGCCTACCTTGTAGGCCGTCTCTGCCACGCCCAGCCCTGCCTGCAGCAACTCGGTTGCCCGTTTGAGCCGGTAGAGTCGAATTACCTCAGCGGGCGTTAAATCGGTGAGTACTTTTAGCTTGCGGTATAGACTCATCCGGCTCATTCCCAGTCGCAGCACCAGCTGTTCGGGACCGAACGACGAGTCCTCCAGGTGCTCCTCCAGCACCCGATAAAGCTGCTGTAACACGGGATCGACCGTACCATGGGGCGACCGGGTGGTGGGCCCCGTGGCGAGCTGGTTCAGTTCAGCCCGTACCCGGTCACGGAAGCGCCGGCGGGTGTCGAGCTGGTTGCGTACCCGCAGTTGCAGTTCGGCCACCTGGAACGGCTTGGTCAGGTAGTCGTCGGCGCCCAGTTCCAGCCCTTCCAGCCGGTTTTCCTGAGTGGCTTTGGCCGTCAGCAGGATAACCGGCAGATGATTGGTCTGCGGATTATTTTTCAATTCCCGGCACAGCGCGTAACCGTCCATAACCGGCATCAGCACGTCGGAGAGCACCAGATCGGGTTGCCGGGCCAGAGCCAGTTCCAAGCCTTCCCGTCCGTTGGCGGCCCGAAGAAGCTGGCAGGTAGTGGGCAGGCTGTCGGCGATAAAGCGGGCCAGCTCGTCGTTGTCTTCCACCAGCAGGATCAGGGGCCGCTCGTCGGGTATCGTTTCTCCGTCTTTGTTCATCTCCGCACCGGTCTGGTCGGCGGATTGGGAGGGACTTGTTTCGGGAGTCGACACCACGGCCTGATAGGGTAGCTCAACGGTAAAGCAGGTGCCCTCCCCGGGCGCACTCTGCACCCGGATGTTGCCCCCCTGCAGGGTAACCAGTTCCCGCACCAGCGACAGCCCGATCCCCGTACCCGGCGAAACCGACGCCGATGAGTCAGCCTGGAAGAAACGATCGAAGATATGAGACAGGGCGAGAGCAGTCATACCCCTGCCAGAGTCGGCTACGCTCAGGTAAATACCCCCGTTAGCGGGGGTTAGCTGCACCCTGACCCAGCCTGTATCGGTAAATTTGAACGCGTTGGCGAGCAGATTAGACAGAATGCGCTCAACCTTGTCGGCATCGAACCAGTAGGCAGCCGCCAGCCCATCGGCAGAACAGGTCAGTTTTATGCCCTTAGTGCTGGCCAGTGACCGGAACGAGTCGACGGTCTGGTCTACCACCGCTACCAGGTCGCCCCGCACGTTGACCACCGGCAAGGCCCCGGCTTCCAGCCGGGAGAGGTCCAGTAGTTGATTGACCAGGCCCAGCAACTGGTTGGCGTTGCGGTCGATAGTAGCCAGCTGATACTGTACATCAAGATCGGGCAGTTGCTGGCTGAGGTGCTGGATGGGACCCAGAATCAGCGTTAGTGGCGTGCGGAACTCATGAGTAATGTTGGCAAAAAAGTGAGACTTCAGTTCATCAACGGCCCTGAGTTGATCCGTTTCCTGTCGCTCAAGGGCCGTTTCGCGCCGTTGCAGAGCCAATGACTGCCGGAGTCGATTGCTGCTGACCCGCATACCTCCTACGGTCAGCCCCCCCAGTGCCAGTCCGTAGAGCAGGTAGGCCCACCAGGTAGCCCACAGGGGCGGTTGGATGGTGATGGCTAACCGCCGTTGCCACCGGCTCCACTGCCCCGACGTGTTGGACGCATTCAGCACCAGCACGTAGCTACCGGGCAGCAGGTTGGTGTAGGTAGCCACCGGCTGGTCGGTTTGCGTCCAGTCAGTTTCAGCGCCCTCCAGCCGGTAGCGGTAGCGGTTCTTGTCGGGTCGGTTAAACTCCAGAGCCGCGAACTTGGCCGTGATGAAATTTAGGTTGTAGGGCAGCGTCAGGTGATCGACAGCCTGAATGGGCAGCGAATCCAGCAGGGCCGGCGAAACAGGCTGGTTGTTCAACTGTAGCTCGGTGAGTTCAACCGGCGGCTGAAACGTATCTTCCCGCACCTGTCGGGGGTAAAAGGCGGTAATGCCCGTCAGCCCACCCATGATGATTCGTTCGCCCTGGTCCGACTGTTGGCCCGTTGGCAGCTGGGGTATGTGCAGCCAGTGAAAGCGATTGAACTCATCGGCCAGCAGCCCGTCGGCGTGCGTGAACGTTCGGGTGGCAAAGGTTCGGCGGTTTAGTCGGCAGATGCCTTTATTAGTACCCATCCACAGGTAGCCCTGCTGGTCGGGGATGACCGAATAGATCACATTATTGGGCAGCCCATCGGCCTGCGTGATCCGGCGGCTGGTTCCCGTTCGCTTATCGAAAGCGCACAAGCCCCCTCCAAACGTACCGATCCACAACCGGTTGGGGTCGGTGGGGTCTTTGCTGATACAAAAAAGGGAATTGCTGGATAGTGACTGGTGGTCCCGGGGTCGGTTGACGTACTGCCGCCACTGGCCCGTTGCCCGGTCGAGCCGCCATAGGCCCCTGCTCTCCGTAGCGAACCAGAGGGCCTGCTCATCCACCACAAAGGTGAGTGCGCCGAAGGTCTGCGGCCGGGGGATGCGGTAAGGCTGTTTAACCCATTGCCGGGTTGCGTCGTCATAGCACCAGACCGCTGTTCCGTACACAGCCCACACCCGCTGTTGGGGGTCCGTAGCCAGCAGGCTCACATACCCCAGTTGCCAACGAATCGGCAGCGGCAGCGCTTCACTGCGTTTGGCCTGCAGGTCGGTTCGATAGACGGCAAAGCCACCCATGTTATGCCACAAATACCGGTTCTGGCTGATGGTGTAGCGAAAATCGTAGCTGTACCCGTGGGCCAAAGCCGCCGGGGGAGGCAGGCTGGTAGCGGGTACCCCCAGCCACTGGGGGCTCAGCACGTCCAGACAAAAATTCCTGCGATAGGGCACCTGTTGGAAATCACCTCCCCGCAGGTCGTACTTTCGAATACCGGCCCCCCGGGTACCAACCCACAGCACCTGCGACCGGTCGACGAACAGGCTGACACACTCGTCAATCAATTGGTTCGATTGCTCCACTTCTACAAGACCCTGCTGGTTGGAGAACCGGTAGATGTTGCTGTTATGCTGAAAATAGAGCCGACCCAGGCTGTCCAGCGTAGGGTAGCCCTTCAAATCATACCGGGAGGAATTGTAGGCCGGTAAAGGACACGCGCCAAACAGTCTCGTAGCCGGGTTGAGCCAACTCACAAACCGTTGTGAGATGGTCAGTACCTCACCGTTGGCCCTGATTTGCAGGCCGCGCAACTGGTTGTCGGGCAGGGAACCGGGCTGGCCAGGCTGATGCTGGTAGTGCGTGAACTGACGGGTAGTTTCGTCAAAGCGTTCCAATCCGTTTCGGGTAGCAATCCAGATGGTACCATCGGGGGCCTGACTGACCTGCATGACGCTGTCACTGCCCAACGAACGGGGTTGGCCTGGCTGGTGACGAAAGTGCCACACCCGGTTGGTGGCCCGGTCAAGACACAGCAGGCCCTTCGCCCACAGCGGCACCCAGAGCCGGTCGGCCCGGTCTACGTAAAGCTGGTAGGGTTGTTCATTTCCTGACGCCCGCCGATAGATGGCGCGTCGGGAAATGTTCGTAAATGTTTCGGTTCGGGGGTCAAAGACGTCAATATCCTTCTGCTCGGAGGTAATCCAGATGCGCCCGTGGTGATCGGCAAACAGCCTGTCCAGCCCGGTGAACGAGAGCGAGGGTTTCCCATTAGGGTCGGGCTGGAAAACTTTGAAGTGATGCCCATCGTAGCGGCACAGGCCGTCGCGGGTGGCTACCCAGATGAATCCCTGCCGATCCTGCGTGATGGCGGGTACGAACGCCTGGGGCAGTCCCTGGCGGTCGGTGATACGCTCGGGCGGGGGCAGGTTGGGCTGAGCAACGAGTGCCGTCGTCAGCAGACTCAGCCAGCCCCCAACGCCAAGCAGCGTAGCGATAAAGCGGGACCACTGACCAAAAAACGACGGGTATTTCATGGGTAGTAAGGTATGCCAGCGGCACGACAAATGCCAAACGGTGATGGCTTGAGCTGATTGGCTCCTTCACTACGCCAGGCAACTCCAGCCATTTGTTTGCCGCGACAGGGTCGCGGGGTCAACGGATTTGATAGGGACTGGAGTGATCGCATGACTGGCTGGCGGGTAAAGCACGCGCAATCATTCGCAAGATTATCATATTACTCTAATAAATGCTCATTTATAATTTTTGTTAGCCCCACAAAGGCGGGCGAAAATGGGGTTGCGAGACGCTGCCGATCGTAGCAGGGTTGCGCGGGTACGCCTGCCGCATCATATTCCCGCCCGGTTTTCACGGGGTGCGGTGGTCACCTGTCATCCGCGAGGGTTAGCACGCTGTTTTAGCCCATTTTTCTGACAGCCCTATCTGTTTCTGCATTGCCTTCGTAGCCTTCCCCTAACAAAATCACCCCGAATTCACTTCTTCTACTAAACAGGCATCAAAAGGCATGGAGTACAGAACAATAGGCCATTCAGATTTACAGGTATCCGTCATCGCGTTTGGCGCCTGGGCTGCCGGGGGCTGGATGTGGGGCGGCACCGAACGGAAAGGGGCCGTAGACGCTATCAGAGCCGCGTATGAGCTGGGCGTAACGTCCATTGATACCGCGCCCATTTACGGGCAGGGAACGAGCGAAGAGATTGTGGGTGAGGCCATCCGCGGCATCCCGCGCGACAAGGTTCAGATTCTGACCAAGTACGGCATGCGCTGGGACCTGAAACAGGGCGAGTTCGGCTTCAAGAGTCAGGATAACGACGACAATCCGATTGAGGTCTATAAATACGGCGGTCGCGACAGTATCATCGAAGAATGCGAAAACAGTCTGCGTCGGCTCGGCACCGATTATATTGACCTGTACCAGATGCACTGGCCCGATAAAACCACGCCCATCGACGAAAGTATGGAGGCCGTTTTGCGTCTCATCGAGCAGGGAAAGGTACGTCAGGCGGGTGTGAGCAACTACAGTCTCGATCAGTTGAAACAGGCTGAGAACACCCTGAGCGTAGTCTCCAATCAAGTACCCTACAGCCTGCTGAACCGGGGTATTGAGGATGAACTCGTTCCCTATTGTATCCAGAACAACACAGCCATTCTGGCCTATAGTCCGCTGGAGCGAGGTTTGCTGACGGGTAAGATCAAACCCGGTCATGAGTTTGCCGAGGGCGACCACCGGGCCGGTTACCGGTTTTTCAAAGATGAAAACATCCGCCGGACGGATGCCTTACTGGCCAAACTCAAACCCATGGCCGACGACAAAAGGACAACGCTAAGTCAGCTGATTCTTCGCTGGACCATTGAACAGCCCGGCATTACCGTCGCGCTGGCTGGCGCAAGAAACGCCGGACAGGCCACCCAAAATGCCAAAGCCATTGACGTACAGCTAACGGATAACGACATCAACTTTATCAACCAGCAGGTATCCGGGTTAACCCTTGTATAAACACACCCAGCTTCTGCGGCATTGCAATGTTACGGGTCTTTACCGTTCTTTCGGCAGAAATAAACTAAACATCACCAGGCCGGGGAAGCCGGTCATAAACGATAAAGATATATGCGCTGGATTGGAGGTCGTGAAAGTGGAAATGTAGAAGACCGCCGGGGGGGCGGAGGGCGGGGGCTGGCCATTGGCGGTGGTATTGGCACCATTGTTATTGCCATTATCGTTACGCTGCTCGGCGGAGATCCGTCCGAAATTCTGAATGGGTCCGGGGCAACGTCAGAAAGCCCAACCATGCCCCGCGCCGGGCAAGCGGTTGGCCCACAGGCCGACGATGCAGCCGCTCAGTTTACGCGCCGGGTGCTGGGCAGTACCGAAGATACCTGGAACCGTGTTTTTGCCAAAGATGGTGGGCAGTACCGCCCCTCCACGCTGGTTATGTTTCGCGACCGCACCCAGTCGGGTTGTGGTGTTGCGTCGGCGGCATCAGGACCGTTTTACTGTCCCGGCGATGGCAAACTCTACATTGACCTCTCGTTTTATGACGAACTGTCCCGGCGGTTCAACGCGCCCGGCGATTTTGCCATGGCGTACGTAGTGGCGCACGAGGTGGGTCATGCTATCCAGGATCAGATGGGTATTATGGACAAAGTACAGGCGGCTCAACAGCGTATGAGCGAAGTTGAGGCCAACCGCCTGTCGGTCCGGCTCGAACTCCAGGCCGATTTTCTGGCGGGCGTGTGGGCGCACAATGCGCAGGGTACCGACTTCAATTTTGAACCCGGCGACGTAGAAGAAGCCTTACGGGCGGCCAGTTCCATTGGCGATGACCGCATCCAGAAGCAAACGCAGGGTTACGTAACACCCGACGCCTTTACGCACGGCACCGCAGCGCAACGGGTTTACTGGTTCTCGAAGGGCCTAAAAACCGGCGATATCAATCAGGGCGACACCTTCACCAGTCGCGAGGACGCTAACCTATAGCAGTTCACCGGCGTGTGAGCGTCTTCTAAACCTATACAGTTGAGTTGATCCGTTTTTTGCGGGTTAACTCCAGGGGTCTCCTTTCTATCTTTAGCGTTATAACGACGCTCAAAGCGCTGGAAGGAGACCCTTTTTTTACCGCTACGCTTATGGCTACCGAGCATTCCTGCGGTTCATATAGCCCCGGTATATCCTTCGGGACAACCGTTACAAAGTTCGGCAGGGTGTCCGAAAACAGACAATAAATGTCCGAATATGGACACTTAACTTGGGGCCATTCAGAATAACTAGTTGACAGTAAATTACTTACTTTCCCGGCACGGCGTTTGGTACACTCAACTATATTATCCTTACCTGCCTGATCATGCTGACAAACTATATCAAAATCGCCTGGCGGAATCTGATTCGCAACAAGGTCTATTCGTTCATCAACATCGGCGGCTTAGCCGTTGGTATGGCCGTGGCCATACTGATTGGTTTATGGGTCCGGGATGAATTGACATTTGACCAGTATCACGAAAATCACGACCGTATTGCGCAGGTTTACCAGAGCCAGACGTTCAACGGTGAAATTGGCACTGGCCCTGCCATTCCCCGCCCCCTAGAAATGACGTTGCGTACCGATTACGCCGAATCTTTCAAGCACATCATAATGAGCAGCTGGCGGTTTCGGAGCATTCTGGCTTATGGCGACAAGAAGCTGGTGAAGCAGGGCAATTTTATGCAGCAGGCGGCACCGGATATGCTGAGTCTGGATATGATTTCGGGGCAGCGGACTGGGTTGAAAGATCCTAATTCCATTCTGCTGGCGGCATCCACAGCGCAGGCACTCTTTGGCGGTGAGCAAGCACTGGGTAAAATTGTCAGGTTCAACAACAAGTACAACCTGAAGGTGACGGGCGTATATGCCGACCTGCCGCCCAACAACGAGTTCAATGCCACGACCTACATTACCCCCTGGGAACAGTTTGTAAACAGTACGGATCGCGTCAGGAAAGCGATGGACAACTGGGGAGACAACTCGTTTCAGATGTATGTCCAGATTGCCGATAACACCACGATGGAGCAGGTGTCGGCAAAAATCAGGGACGCGAAGCTGAAAGCTGCCCCCGGCGACGTCACTCCTTACAAGCCAGCACTATTCTTACATCCCATGAACGACTGGCACCTGCGGCCACTATTTGAGAATGGGGTTAATGTTGGCGGGCGCATCGAGTATGTCTGGCTCTGTGGTATCATCGGCATTTTTGTGTTGCTGCTGGCGTGTATCAATTTTATGAATCTAAGCACGGCCCGCTCTGAAAAGCGGGCCAAAGAAGTGGGTATCCGTAAGTCGGTGGGGTCGGTGCGGGCGCAACTCATCAGCCAGTTTTTAAGCGAATCGTTTCTGGTGGTCGGGATAGCATTCGTAGTGGCGATAACGCTGGTGCTTACTGCTCTGCCCTCATTCAACACCTTAGCCGACAAGAAAATAGACTTTCCCTGGGCGAACGGATATTTCTGGAGCGCATCGTTATTGTTTATCGTTCTTACTGCCCTGCTATCGGGCAGCTATCCGGCTCTTTACCTGTCGTCGTTCCAACCCATTAAAGTCCTGAAGGGTACCTTCCGGGTGGGCCGTTATGCTACGTTGCCCCGGAAGGTACTGGTGGTGATACAGTTCACCGTGTCAATTGCCCTGATTATCGGTACCATCATCGTGTTCCGGCAAATTCAGCATTCCAGAAACCGGCCCATCGGCTACCACCGCGAGGGACTGATTCAGATACCGCTGACGGAATTTGATTTCATCGGAAAGTACGATCTCATGCGTCGCGAATTCATCAATTCGGGCGCGGTGCTCGAGATGTCGGCGGCCAGTAGTCCAACAACGCAGGTCACATCCAACGTTTCGGGTTTTACTTGGGAAGGTAAGGCCGAAGGATTTCAGGAGGATTTGGCTTACACGGCAGTATCGCCCGAGTACGTCAAGTCGCTGGGTCTGAATATCATTGCCGGACGTGACTTCTCGCGCGACTTCGCTTCTGATTCCAACGCCGTTCTGCTGAATAAAACCGCCGTGACGTATATGGGTTTAAAAAACCCCGTTGGCACCATCCTTCGAGACGATCACGAGGCAAATCAAACCCCACCAGTAACGGTCATAGGGGTCATCGACGACATGATCATGACATCGCCCTACGAACCCGTTAAGCAGTCAATATACATGTTTGATAAAGTCGGCAGGGCCAGCTACTACAACCTGCGGCTCAATCCTGACCAGAGTGTTGGTAAAAGCGTTGCCACTGTCGAGACCGTTTTCAGAAAGAATTTCCCCAACCTGCCCTTCGAATACCAGTTCGTAGATCAGGAATACGCGGCCAAATTCTCTTCCGAGGAGCGTATTGGTAAGTTAGCGGGCGTGTTCACCACCTTGGCTATTCTTATCAGCTGTCTGGGCCTGTTTGGCTTAGCATCGTTCGTGGCCGAACAGCGTACCAAAGAGATTGGCATCCGCAAAGTGCTGGGTGCCAGCGTGGGTAGTTTATGGGGGCTGCTTTCCAAAGACTTCGTGGTGCTAGTGGTGATTGCACTCATTATTGCTACGCCGTTGGCATACTACGGCATGAACCAATGGCTCCAGAAGTACAGCTACCGCACGGCACTGAGCTGGTGGATCTTCGCGGCAGCGGGTGCAGGTGCGCTGGCAATCACCCTGCTAACGGTGAGTTTTCAGAGTGTGAAAGCCGCGCTGATGAACCCGGTGAAATCACTACGGAGTGAGTGATACATTACCGAAAAAGAACATCAAACGGCACGGTTATATTAGTAACAGGGTCATGAATAGTCCCCTGCGTGTAAGTGATTTTCTGCCCATTTGGTGTTTGAATAAACACCAGACGAAGGGGTGGAATGATAATCCAGACCGACTAAACCCCTCCCGGAAAGTAAATCGTATTCATCTTCGTGGTAATCTCTGTCGTAGCCTGTTTAGGCGATTGGATTTCGATAGCAATGATGGGTGGCTGTGTATAAAAAACAATGTCATTGTCCCAGTCTTCGGGTCGTTTAGGAAACACGCTGACATCGGGCTTACACGTACCCATTGACAGTTCGAGTTCGAGTTCCGGCAGAATGTCATACTGGTCTTCGTAACGGTCAAGAGCCACGCTTAGACGGTGAATTAGTTTAGAGTGGTTGTACGACGTAATGTCTTCCGAGTGGAATTCTTCAATTAAGTCGAATGATTGCGCTTCCATAACCTGACAGGTTTTTTTCTTGTAGATAACAAAATTCTAAAATCATGCTCATCAACTACCTCAAAATCGCATGGCGGAATCTGATTCGCAACAAAACGTTTTCGGCCATCAATATTCTGGGGCTGGCTCTCGGTATGGCAACGTGTCTGCTCATTGGTCTGTACGTTTTCCACGAACTGAGCTACGACCGGTTTCACGAAAAAGCGGATCGCATTGTGCGCGTTACGTTTCGAGCCAGCATGAATGGCAATAAAATCAACGAAGCCAACGTGATGCCGCTAACCGCCCAAACCCTCCGGCGCGACTACCCCGACGTACTCGATGCTACCCGGCTGCGCGTGGCGGGCGAATTGATGCTAACGAAAGGAAACAACCTGGTCAGGGAAAATGCCGTTGCCTTCGCCGATTCTAACTTCTTCGATGTGTTTAGTTTTCCGTTGGTGAAAGGCAACCCAAAAACAGCCCTGCAACAGCCGAACACGGTAGTCATTAGCGATAAAATGGCCCGTAAATATTTCGGCGAGACCAGTCCAATCGGCAAAACGCTGACTCCCAAAGGTAGTTTCGGCGGATCTGTGCTGAACGTAACAGGTGTTATGGCAGACTTCCCGGCCAGTTCGCACCTGCACTATGACTTCCTGGTGGCCATGGCGGGTCTGGACGATGCAAAGGCAACGTCGTGGATGCAGTCAGAATTTTATACCTACCTCGTCCTGTCGCCGGGCTACGATTACCGAAAGCTGGAAGCCAAACTTCCACAGGTGGTTCAGAAGTACATGGGGCCAGAAATTCAGCAGGCGTTTGGAATGCCTTTCGCTAAATTTCGTGAGGCTGGCAACGACCTCGGTCTACGGCTCCAGCCCCTGACCGATATCCATCTGCACTCCAATTTCGCCTACGACCTGAGTCCGTCGGGCGACATCCGGTACGTGTATGGGTTCGGGGCCATCGCTCTCTTTATGCTGTTGATTGCAACCTTCAATTTCATGAACCTGAGTACAGCGGGAGCCACCAAACGGGCGGGTGAAGTGGGCATCCGTAAAGTGCTGGGGTCGGTGCGGAGTGCGCTGGTGGGGCAGTTTCTGATGGAATCGCTGCTGCTGACGGGCATTGCGCTGTTGCTGGCCGTTGGGCTGGTGTGGCTGGCGCTTCCTGCCTTCAATGAGTTGACCGGTAACAGTCTGACGTTCAACCTGTGGGCTACGCCCTTACTACTGCCGGGTTTGGTCCTGTTCGGACTGGTAGTGGGCGTTTTGGCGGGAAGCTATCCGGCCTTTTTTCTGTCATCATTCAAGCCGATTGCCGTGCTGAAAGGTGGTACAGCATTCCGGGGAGCGGGTCGGCTGACTTGGGGTCGGCAACGGGTGTCGTTACGGAGTACGCTGGTGGTGGTGCAGTTTGGCTTGTCGTTCATACTCATCATGGGTACGGCGATAGTCTGGCAGCAACTAAACTTCATTCGCCACGCCAAACTCGGCTACGATAAAGAGCGGGTGCTGGTAATTCGGGAAACGGGGCGGCTGGGCAAAAACGAACCGGTATTTCGGGAGCAGCTTTTGCGGAATTCGCACGTGATCGACGCGAGTATTTCGGGCTATCTCCCGGCTGGTCCGTCGTACAACAACAACTTTCTTGTCTATGGCGATAACAAAGACGGGCAATACATCAAAGGTATCCGGTACGATGTTGACGAGCGGTACATGCCTACGCTGGGCATGACACTGGCCGCCGGGCGGAATTTCTCCCCCACGTTCGGTACGGATTCGTCAGGCATCATTCTCAACGAAACGGCAGCCAGACAATTCGGCTGGGGCCATAAGGCCATTGGTCATACCATTACCAGACCTGATTTTGGTGGCAGCAAACCAACGCGAACCTACCGCGTCATTGGCGTTGTGCAGGACTTTCACTTCAAGTCGCTGCACGAGCGCATTGCCCCCCTGATGATGACGCTAGGCAATAACAGTGGAACCATTCTGGCAAAGGTAAAGACCCGCGACGTAGAAGACTTGCTGAAAACGATTGAAAAGCAATGGACTGCATTTGCCATCGATGCGCCGTTTGCGTACTCATTTCTAAGCGATGATTTCAACGCCATCTATCGGGCCGAGCAACAAACGGGCTGGGTATTGGGGCTGTTTGCGGGGCTGACCATCTTCGTGAGTTGCCTCGGCCTGTTTGGTTTGGCTATTTTCACCGCCGAGCAGCGCACCAAAGAAATCGGCGTTCGCAAAGTGCTGGGAGCCAGTGTGGGTAGTATCGTTACATTACTCTCGAAAGACTTTCTGAAGCTGGTGTTGATTGCCATCATCATCGCGTCGCCTATTGCCTGGTATGCTATGAATAAGTGGCTACAGGACTTTGCCTACAAAATCGACATGGCCTGGTGGGTATTCGCCCTGGCGGGTTTGCTGGCGGTGGGCATTGCGCTGCTGACAGTAAGTTTCCAGAGCATCCGGGCCGCACTGATGAACCCGGTAAAATCACTTCGTTCCGAATAAAATGAGGACACTACATGCATGGCTGGTTATGGCTTGTCTGGCAGGGAGCCTGTTACCGTTACAGGCGCAACAGACCGACGTGCCGACTACCCCATTACCATCTGTTGTGCTCCCGCCCGATCTGGACCGCGTATTGCGGGATTATGAACGAGCGTGGCAGGCCCGCAATACCGAAGCGCTGGTTTCGCTCTTTGTAGCCGATGGGTTTGTGATGCAACCACAGCGACCACCCGTGCGGGGTCAGGCCGGGTTGCGTCAGGCGTATCAGGGAGCGGGTGGGCCACTGTATTTACGAGCGCTGGCCTTCGCCCAGAGTGGCTCGGTCGGATACATCATCGGTGCCTACCGCTATCAGATCGTGGGTAACGATGTCGGCAAGTTTGTACTGGCGTTGCGCCGGGACGACGGAAAACGCTGGCTGATTGCCGCCGACATGGATAATTCGATAAAATAGGGACTTTCGAGACCGCGTCCGGGTCGCCCAGCGTAGCTTTAATGCCTTGATGAATCCGGTAAGGAGTTTACGGAGTGATATAGTCAGTTCGATTTCTGGATATTCTGGTTGTTGATGATGATGGTTGGGCGGATGGGGGAACCCCCCCTGGGCCTGGTTGTGGGAGCCGGTTTTACGTCAAGCAAAACCTCACCTACATCAATTACGCTGTTTTCATTTGGTTCAGGTAAATCGAAAAGTTCAGATGTGCTTCTGCCATCTTTCAGATCAATGGCTATGGAAACAAGTCGGTCAACGGGTATTTTGACCCGGCTTAATTTGAACCGGTCATTATCGAGTGTTGCACGAGGACCGGCTGTAGCTCCTTTTATGTAAACCTGTTTTACGTCCTCGGCACTGACATTGCGCCCGTTCACTTTCACACTGCCAATAACCGTGGCTGTTGCCGGGGCTTCAGATTTTGTCACAGCGGGTGGTATTGGATTCGCGGTTTCCGACCCCTGTTTGGCATGGAACAGGCCCAAAAAATCAAATTCGCTGTTTGATTTGGCAAATGCGAAGAAAACTGCAGCTACGGTAGCTGCAATTGCTACAACCCGCCAACTACCAGTTTCGGTATTCTTCATATCAGATGGTTTTTCTTTAGACGGGGTTTCTTCAACACCAGACTTTTCTACTTTTTCGGGTTTTATTGCGAGAGGCTCGTAGACAGGTGAAATCGTATTAGTTTTTGGCCTGACTGAGCGTCTTTCGGCACTATCAGTAAATGGGAAAGCACCCTGTATTTCAACGTCCTGCCAACGCCTTGCCCGCTGGATGCTTTCAATACGACCTCTATCGTATACGCCTTCAAGTAGAGGAATAACGGGTACGTCCTTGATTTTTCCTTTATCACACTCTATCGTTTTTCTATTTTCTTCTACACGCTGACTCAAGCTTTTCCAGCTAAAAAAAGTAGGTGTTGCTGAATCTTTACAGTCGTTACAATTGCAGGGAGCGCGTTCTTCGTACTCGATGTTTGGGAACCATTTCCGGTGAATATCTTCTATTTCGTCCCGAATAAAATCCAGGGCGCGAATGCGATTGCCGGGAGGGCCAAGTACTTCAATCGCAATCAACCCATTACGCTCCGTTTCGTTTTCCGTGACCAGAATGTCGCATTCGTTGCGGTGGAATACAGCCCCTCGTGACCAAACCAACTCATCATTTTTTCGGTCGTCATGCTTGCGAACAATCAACCGGGTCATGATGCCTTTGGGCATGAACCGATAGAAAAAATGACATTTCAGACTGTCTTTGTTATTCCACTCAAACTCTGGCCGTATGTCTGACAGCAGTTGGGGAGCAATGTAGGCATGATTACCAACAGGATAGCAAATTTCAAAATTATCCTGTTTCATTAAGCTCAGGATTTTAATCCGCTCCTCAGCCGTTAACATTTCCCAGTACCGGTCGAGATCTGTTTCTGTAAATAAACCATTTCGCTTTTTTACGTCTGTATCCTCCAAAACGGCATAGACGGCTTTTAACGCCCACGATGGATTGATGATAATGAAGTCCCGTAACTGACGGTCGTTCTGAAAATGCAGAATAACGCCTAACTGGTGCAGGTATTTACTGATCAGTTGCTGGTCCTCCGTCCGCGTGACATTGAATCGGGCGCAGATTTTGGCAAATTCCTGTTCGCTAATGTGATTTTTGGTGTCGTTTACCGCCAGTATCGCTTTCCGTATGTCAGGCCATTTTTTGGGTAATTGCCGCCCTACGTGGCTCAACGAACACAACAACTGCTGAATCCTGTCTCTGACCATTTTGAACCTTCCTAAGTCTGTTTCGGCCAGATCGACTTCCAGCATATCAATCTGTATGTCAGGATACTTGCGCCGGTAGTCGTTCAGATCAAAATTGGTAATGGATTTATGACTGCGCTCATTCAGCACCACCAGAACGGGGCTGTTGTTGCCCGTTTCATCTTTACCCAGCAACTGAATAACTTCAAACCAGTAGGGGAACAGCGTATGCTGTTTTCGATCATCGGCCACCAGCACATAGAGGGATTCGGGCGTCAGGAAAAACTGGTGCGTCATGTACTGTATTTCCTGCCCGCCAAAATCCCAGATGTGCGATGTAAACAACTCATTAGTCCGTTTAGGGTCGGCAAATTGCCAGTTCTCCCGAACATTGATACCCAGAGTAGATTTCTTTTTAGGGTCATCCACAAGGACCGGATGGCTCTCGTCAATCAGCTTCTCCGTAAGCGATGTTTTCCCCGCACCCGGTTCACCCACCATAATCAGTTTCGCTTCATAAAGCGGTATGGTACCTCCCTGCTCGTCAATCTGGCGGAAAAAGCTCAGAATAGCAGCGTTACCCTGTTGAACAATTTCAACAGGAGGAGTTACCAATGGGCAATCTTTAACATAAATACCAGGTCCCTCGTAAGTGGAATCACTCCATTTTACGTCAACACCTGACTGAATCAGCGAACGTAAAGGAGAAATGTCGGATATACCCGTGGAGCTCAGGTGCAGGGTCTGCAACTGGGGTAACTTGGCCAGCACCCCAATGTCGGATATGCCTGTGTTGCGCAGGTCCAGGCTCTGCAACTGGGGTAACTTGGCCAGCACCCCAATGTCGGA
>Ga0123337_10003198_pt1 | contig 17753 bp, 16 predicted proteins | sample frozenSSSSmetaG_FD_89792 | JGI IMG/M metagenome (GOLD analysis project Ga0123337, IMG submission 89792) | Glacier valley bacterial and archeal communities from Borup Fiord, Nunavut, Canada, to study Microbial Dark Matter (Phase II) -... | ecosystem: Environmental > Aquatic > Freshwater > Ice >... | reverse complement strand
TGGATGACGGCGTTAACAAGAAACGTGTACATCTCAACCGTTCATACAGCGGTCTGTATGTCTGCCCCATGATCTGGCGGGAGTTGGATAACTTCTCATCCGGCTCCGTCTGCATGGTGCTGGCCTCCAACAAATACGACGAACAAGACTATTACCGAGACTACGCTGACTTCATGCGTGGACGGGAGCAACTATGAACATTCCTTTTTTAGATTTGGGTGCAGCCTACCGCGAGTTGCAATCCGAGATTGATGCAGCCGTTGCCCGATTACTGGCCTCTGGCCACTACATCGGCGGGCCAGAAGTAGAGTCATTCGAAGAGGAATTTGCCACATATTGCGGCGCGACTTACGCCGTAGGTGTCGCCAACGGCCTGGACGCCCTGCACCTGGCCTTACGGGCCATGGATGTTGGGCCAGGTGACGAAGTGATCGTACCCAGCAATACCTACATCGCCACTTGGCTGGCGGTGAGCCAGTGCGGCGCTACCCCAGTGCCGGTGGAGCCTGATGCACGCACTTACAACATTGACCCTGCGCTGATAGAGGCGGCCATCACCCCTCGAACCAAAGTCATCCTGCCCGTGCATCTTTACGGCCAGCCGGCCGACATGGATCCCATTCTTGCCATCGCACGCAAGCACGGTTTGAAAGTGCTTGAAGACGGAGCGCAAGCCCACGGCGCACGTTACAAGGGACAGCGCTTGGGTGCTCATGGTGATGCTGTCACTTGGAGTTTTTACCCCGGCAAGAACCTGGGCGCCATGGGAGATGGCGGCGCGGTCACTACGAACGACCCGCAAATTGCCGACCGTATTCGCGTACTGCGTAACTATGGCTCACGCGTGAGATATGTCAATGAAGTGAAGGGCTACAACAGCCGGCTGGATCCGTTGCAGGCGGCCATCCTGCGGGTGAAGCTGGCGCATTTGGATGAATGGAATGCGCGCCGTCGCGCCGTCGCACAACTTTACCAGGACGGCTTTGCGGGCAATGGCCTGACGCTGCCGCATGTTCCCGAGTGGGCCGAACCCGTATGGCATCTGTATGTGGTTCAACATTCCCAACGCGATGCGCTGCACAAAATGCTGGCTGACAACGAAGTAGGATCCTTGATTCATTACCCCATCCCGCCACATTTGCAGCAGGCATATGCAAAATATGGATGGGAAAAAGGACGTTTCCCACTGGCCGAACACATGGCCGACCATGTGCTTAGTTTGCCAATAGGTCCAAGTTTGGAAACACAGCAGGCTGAGGCAGTACTGAGAATAGTTAATCAATTCCGATGAAAGTGATACTGAAAGCGGCGGCAAAATCCAGCGCGGGAACTCTCATAAATTTGTTATCGTCGGCAGTCGCCATAAAAATTATTGCTCTGTTTGGTGGCCCAGCCGCAATTGGGCTGTTTTCAATTCTGCGCCAAGTACAGCAAACGGCTTCAATTGCTGGTGCTATTGGCGGACAGGCGGCCATCGTTCAGGGTTTGTCTGACAAGATTGGAAATGAGAGGGCGGTTTATACCGCAGTAATTTTACGCACTGTCATCGTTTCCACGTGCTTGGTCTGCGGATTGATCGTGGCGGGCGCTCCATGGCTCGCCAGTTGGGTACTGGGTGACGTGCCAAACGCGACAACAATTTTGCGTCTGGTTGCAATACCAACATTTTTAGGCAGTGGAATGCTGTTTTTTTCGGGCGTCATCAATAGTCACCGTGCGGTTGGCGCACTTTCATTGGTGCAGATTGCTGCGGGAATCAGTCTGGCTGCATTTGCCTATGCAGCCAGCATCAATTCAACCGGTTTTGGATTCTTATTCCTCCTTGGCACCAGCACTTTGGCTGGTTTGTCAGTGGGGGTATTTTTTTGCAGGAAAAATTCGTGGCTAGGCCCACTGAATGCGGGCTGGTGGCACTCTGCAAAAAAAGGTGAAAGCGTCGAGTTCATCAAGGTGGCTTCAGCAACGTTGCTGACCGGACTGATGGGTATGGGTTCGGTGCTGCTTGTCCGGACCTTGGTCAGCAAAAACCAAGGGTATGCTGGAGCGGGGATTTTTGATGCCGGTTGGACCTTGAGTATGACATATGTGATGTTAATACTCACATCCTTTAGTGCCTATTATTTGCCAACGCTCGGAAAATTAAAAATAAAAGCGCAAGAGCGCAATAATTTAATCCTGCAATATTTCAAGTTTGCAACGTACGCCTCAATACCTCTTATTGCGTCGGTCATTGTGTTGAAGCCCTTGGTGGTTGAGTTGCTGTATTCAAGGGAGTTCTTGCCGGCGACTCACATGATGCGCTGGATGCTACTTGGGGATTTTTTTAAAATATCATCTTGGGTGATGGCGATGCCAATGCTTGCCTATGCTGACATGAAGCCCTACGTGGTCAGCGAATTTTTATGGAATGCTTTTTTTGTATTTCTTAGCTATACAACTCTAAAAATGGGAGCGGGCATAGAGAGTGTTGGAATAATTTTCATGGTTTTATATTTTTTGTATTTCTCGTATGCATATTTTTACTGTACTAGAAAATTCGAACTGGTCTTGACGTCCACGCTGAAGTTGACATGGCTTTTAGGTTTCCTTTTTTTATGTTTTATATCTTTTATGGTAGCTTAACGAAATGGCTCTAAATGAAGTTTATCTGAGTTATCTGGTTCCCAGCTTTAATCATGGAAGGTATATCCTGGAGTTGCTGGAGAGCATAAGGATTGACATGCTGCATCTGTCGGTGCCGGCTGAATTGATTATTGTCGATGATGGTTCAAAAGATGATTCGGGAAAAGTTATTCGGAAATGGGTGGCGGTAAATGAGAATTACATAAATATAACTTGTGTTTTTTTACCGGAAAATAAAGGAATTCCTGCTGTCTTCAACAAGCTGGTGACTTTGTCCAGTGGTGAGTTTCTAAGATTTTCAGGTTCGGATGATATTCTTGTTCGGGGAAGTACTCAAAAGCTTCTCGATGTATTTTATGGTAGAGATCGTCTCACTTGTGTGTTTGGTGATGCGAGTGTTATTGATCATCGTGGTCAAATTATTAATAGTAGTTCAATTGCTTTTCATGGCGGAAACGTCGCCAGGTTGACTAATTCAAAAATGTTGAAAGTAGAGCTGATACATAACTGGTGTCTTGCCGGGCCTAGTTTTCTTATTAGGAAAAGTCATTATGAGCGCATGCGCTATGATGAATCTCTTAAGATTGACGATTATGATTTGTATCTGTCTCTTCTTGAGCGTCCGGGGTCTGTCGATTTTTTGAATTTTATCGTTTGCCAGTATAGGGTTCACGATTCAAATACATCAAAAACAAGAGAAACAAAAAAGCGAATTGATAATCTGGATTCCTTTCTGAAAATTGTAGATAAATACATTGATAGAGGAGTGCTGAAAGATGAGTTGATTTCCGTTAAGTACAAGACGATGGCAAAAATTAGATTCCTACAGAGAAAATATCTGTCAGTGGTTTTTTATATGGCTATTTATGGAATTTTAAAATTCAGGTTTGTTTTGAAAAAATGAAAGCATTGGTGAATTCTGTAGCGGTGTATTTTTTGTTTCCGATATGTTTTGCATTTGCATTGCTATTGGTTTTTTTTCATGTGCCGGATGGTTTTTATCTGAGTTTATTTGCATTGCTTGCGGTTGTAGTGCCCGTAGTTTTATTGTTTAGGGTTTTTGTGCACTTGAAGTTGGAGCTTCATAAAAGCTTCAAATTGATGACTCAAGAGAGAAAAAATAGATTCGTCGTTATTGTATTTTGCTGTGCTGTATTCTTGAGTGGACCTGTTGATGTTTATCAGAATGGTTTTAAGTTACTCGACCCCGCGAGTTATGCTGAATTTAATGGCTTCGGAAGGTATGTGAGGCATATTTCTTCGCTGTGCTGGACGCTGGTGCCTATTGCGTTCATCTTTTTGAGTAATACCAAGCACCGATTGCTATTGATTGGATATGCTTTAGTGTTTCCAATAATAATAATAGATCGGAATAGATTGCTGGCTTCATTTTTTTCTCTTGCTTTGTGTCTGGTGTTGGAATCATTTCTTCCGATGAAGAATACTGTGGCTCCATCAAAAAAAGGCAGGATAGTTATCCTGTCGCTCGTTATGGTCTTGACGTTTGCAGGGCTTGGATTTTTCAGAAGCGGAGAATACGCTTTCATAATTGAGTCCTCCGGTGGTGAGTTGAGTGGGGATGCGCTGCCATTACGAGAGATTTTTTATTATTTGCCATCATTTCTGCAGCAGGTTGTTCTTTATATAACAACGCCCGTCTTTAATTTTGCAACGATTGTTCATTTTGATTTTAGAAATGAAGATTTTTTGTTTAGCCAGTTAGCACCTTTTGGTCGAGATATGTTTGACACCTATCCCTATGCACCCGTGATGGTTCCAAGGTTTAATGTGGGAACTGAGTTTTATCCGTTCTTGTTGTACGGCGGGCTACCTCTTGTTCTGGCGAGCGTTATTTTTATGGCGTTTACTTTCTTTTTGGCAGGATTTTTACTGAAGAGATATTCTAATATATTTACCTTCCTGATCTTTTTGAAAATTGCCCATGCGGTTGTTTTTATGGGATTCGCCCCGCAGTTTTATTTGCTTCTGAACATTGGATTTGTTTTTATGATGCTAATTTTGTGGGGGTTCTCGTCACTTCTTAATAGTGCAAAAATTATTGATGAACCTGTTCGGAAAATCGAGTTAAATTGATTTTTCTGGGTTTCGTTCCGTATTAAAAAAAGTGATGTATATGACAATTTCATTCACTGGCATGCCTTCGGTTGCTGTTTGTCTCGCAGCATTCAACGGTATTAAATGGTTGCCTGAACAGGTTTCATCTATACTGGCGCAAAAGGACGTTGATGTGACTCTGTTTGTAAGCGTAGACCGATCATCCGACAATACCGAGGAGTGGTTTGATAAGGCTGCACTCGATGATCCTCGTATTGTGGTGCTTTCGCATGGCGAGAAGTTTGGCGGCGCAGCGCCAAATTTTTTTCGATTACTGCGTGATGTTGATTTTTCTGAATTTGAATATGTAAGTTTTGCGGATCAAGATGACATCTGGCTTCCAGAAAAATTAATCACAGCCCATAAGAAGCTTCTTGCTACCGGGGCAGATGCTTACTCAAGCAACGTACTTGCTTTCTGGGTTTCAGGGCGGACTATGTTGATTGAAAAATCCCAGCCTCAACAGCGATGGGATTTTCTTTTTGAAGCGGCAGGACCTGGCTGCACTTATGTGATGACGCGAGCATTGACATGTGCCATTCAGAATTTTTTACGCAGTCGCTGGAACGATGTGCAGGATGTCGGTTTGCACGACTGGTTTTCATACGCATATGCGCGTGCTAATGGTTACAAATGGTTTATTGATGACTATCCGGGAATGCTTTACAGGCAACATGAAGAAAATCAATTTGGTGTCAATAGCGGATGGCGTGCCTATCTTCATCGGGCACGCAAGGTTCTTAATGGGTGGGGATTGAATCAGTCTGCCTTGATCGCCCAATTGGTGGGGCTGGCCAATGACCCCTTTGTCAAAAGTTGGTCGGGCGGAAGTCGAATTGGGTTTTTTCGGCTTGGCCTGCATGCAGGCCAGTGCCGCAGACGTATGCGCGACAAGATGCTGTTTGGTTTGTCTTGCATGGCATTGTGTATGGTTGGAAAGGGTGGGCAGTGACTGAGCAGCGAATTTTGGTAACTGGTGCATCCGGTTTTATTGGCGGTGCCTTGTGTGCCCAGATTTTGGCGCATGGCCTGAACGTGCGCGGCATTACGCGTTCCATTCGTAAGCTTCCTGCGGGCGTCGAGAGTATGACTGTAGGTGAAATTGATGCCACCACCGATTGGCAAGAGGCGCTTGCCGGTTGTTCCATCGTTGTTCACCTTGCCGCTCGGGCGCATGTCATGGCTGAAACGGCAGAAAATTCTCTAGAAGAATTTCGACGGATCAATATGAAGGGCACCTTGAGCCTAGCTAGGCAGGCGGCAAGACATGGCGTGCGCCGATTTATATTCATCAGCTCTATTGGCGTCAATGGCGCCGAAACTTTTTCTCGCCCTTTTTCCGCCGGGGATCTGGCGGCACCTCACTCACCCTACGCAGTATCTAAAAATGAAGCAGAACTGGCGCTACAGGCGCTTGCTGTCGAAACCGGCCTTGAAGTGGTAATCGTCCGTCCTCCACTTGTCTATGGACCAGGCGCACCAGGGAATTTTGGATCACTAATGCACTGGTTGCGACGTGGCATACCTTTGCCGCTGGGCGCGATCCACAACCAGCGCAGCCTGGTGGCGCTGGATAACTTGGTCGATCTAATCGTGACTTGCCTGACCCATCCGGCCGCAGCCAACCAGACCTTTCTGGTATCCGATGGCGAAGATGTTTCCACCACTGAGTTATTACGCCGCATGGGACGGGCCATGGGCCACCCAGCACGGTTGGTGCCTGTGCCGACTGGCTTGCTCAAACTGGCGGCAATTCTGCTCGGTAAACGTGATGTGGCGCAGCGGCTCTGTGGATCTTTGCAGGTGGATATTGAAAAAACGCGTCGTTTACTGGATTGGACTCCACCTCTGTCGCTGGACCAGGGTTTAAGAAAAGCAGCTAAAGGCTATGGACATGAAGCGGGTATTTGATTTGTTGCTGGCCTTGGCGGCTGCTGTGGTTTTAGCCGTACCGGTGATGCTAGTGGCTCTGCTGGTGCGCCTGACCTCCGCCGGTCCCGCCCTGTACTGGTCCGATCGCGTAGGACGCCATAACAAAATTTTCAAAATGCCCAAGTTCCGCAGCATGCGGGTGGGCACACCGGCGGTGGCCACGCACTTGCTGGCCGATGCCAAGTCGCATCTGACGCCGATTGGCTCTTTTTTGCGCAAGAGCAGTCTGGACGAGTTGCCCCAGTTGTGGAGCATCCTGGTCGGAGACATGAGCTTTGTCGGCCCCCGGCCTGCGCTGTTTAATCAGCATGACCTGATTGCGTTGCGCACGCAGCATGGCGTGCATGAACTGGTGCCGGGGCTGACGGGTTGGGCGCAGGTCAATGGGCGCGATGAACTGCCGATTCCCGACAAGGTGAAGCTCGATGTGGAATACCTGCAGCGGCAATCACTGGGGTTTGATATCCGTATTCTATGGATGACCTTTGTGAAGGTGCTGCGCCGGGATGGGGTTTCCCACTGATGAAGCGCTTGTTGATTGTTGGCGCTGGTGGCCATGGTCGCTCGGTTGCCGAAGCCGTGCTGGCCGCCGGAAAATACGAATTGGTGGGCTTTGTGGATGATGCGGCGCCAAGCCTGCAGTGTGTTTGGCATTTGCTGGTATTTGGCGCTACTTCTGATCTGACCCGTTACGGTCAGTATGCAGATACGGCCATCGTTGCCATTGGAAACAACGGCCTGCGCGAGGAATTGCAACAGAGGCTCTATGCTGCAGGCTTTGAACTGGCGACTGTTATTCATCCCAAGGCCGTTGTTTCGCCCCGGGCCGTCATTGGCGCAGGAAGTGCCATCATGGCGGGGGCCATCGTGGGAACCGAAGCTCAATTAGGCGCAGGCGTCATCGTCAATTGCGGCGCGGTGGTTGACCATCACTGCCGGGTTGAAGACTTTGGCCACTTGGGCGTCAATGCCGGGATGGCCGGGGGGGCGGTCTTGGGTCGTGGGGCCTGGATGCAGGCGGGATCTGTCTTGGGTTATGGCGTGAAGGTTGAGGCCGGCTTGGTGTTGGCGCCCGGCCCGGCCTTGAGCGGAAAATAAAAAAATTAAAAGAAACCGAAATGCCATTCAATAAATCAATAGTCACCCCTTTGCTGGGGTTGCCGCGCCCTCTCAAGCGACTGGTGGTTCTTGCGCTCGATCTGGTGCTGGCACTGGTTTCGGTCTGGGCGGCTTTCTATTTGCGCATTGACCAGACGGGCTTGCCGGAGCTCCAGCAGAAGTATGTTTACCTGCTGGCCCCCTTGCTGGCGATTCCCGTCTTTGTACGCTTTGGGCTGTACCGCGCCATTTTTCGCTATACCGGCATGGCGGCGCTGGCCACCACGGCCAAGGCGGTAGGGGTCTATGCGCTGCTGTTTTTCTTTGCGCTGTTGTGGTTCAAGTGGGAGGGGGTGCCGCGCAGCCTGGGGCTTATTCAGCCGCTGCTTTTCTTGTTGCTGGTGGGTACCAGCCGCGCCCTGGCGCGTTTCTGGCTGGCCGGTTGGTCGGGCAAGGCGCGCCATGCGGCAGGCCGTTTGCTGATTTACGGCGCTGGCGAGGCGGGTGTGCAAACGGCCTCCGCCTTGGGCGTGGGGCGTCAGTTTGTGTTGCTGGGCTTCATCGACGACGACAAGACCAAGGCCGGACGAAGCATCAACGGCGTTGACATCATGGCGCCTGGCGAGGTGGCCGATGCGGTGGAGCGCATGGGCGTGACCGATATTTTGCTGGCTATGCCGGCTCTGGACCGTACGCGCCGCAATGAAATCATTGATAGCCTGCGGGAGTTGCCGGTTCATGTCCGTACCTTGCCCGGTATGGTGGATCTGGCGTCAGGGCGGGTGACGATCCAGGACTTTCAGGAATTGGATGTTGAAGACCTTTTGGGACGCCCGCCTGTGCCACCCGATTCGACCTTGCTGGCACGCGACCTGGCGGGCAAGACTGTACTCGTCACTGGGGCCGGCGGCAGTATTGGCAGCGAATTGTGCCGTCAGATCGCAAGGGAAATGCCGCGCCGGCTGGTGCTGGTTGAACTCAATGAATTTGCCCTCTACACCATACATGGTGAACTTCTGAGTCTGTGCAGTGAGCATGGGTGGTCGGTGGACGTGGTTCCCCTGCTGGCCAGCGTCGGGAACTTTGGCCGCTTGAAGGAAATATGTAACCTTTACCGCCCGCAAACGCTCTACCACGCAGCGGCTTACAAGCATGTGCCGCTGGTCGAGAGCAACCCTTCCGAAGGGGTGTTGAACAACATATTTGGCACACTCAACACCGCCCGAGCGGCCATGGAAAGCGGAACGGCGCATTTCGTGCTGATTTCCACCGACAAGGCGGTTCGCCCCACCAATGTAATGGGCGCGACCAAGCGCATGGCCGAACTGGTGCTCCAGGCGCTGGCGGCCAGCCCGTCGGTGCGCTTTGTGTCCCCCGACGGCAGCTACAGTCCGGAAGTCCCGAACCGCACCGTGTTTGCCATGGTCCGCTTTGGCAATGTGCTGGGCAGCAGTGGCAGCGTGGTGCCGCTGTTTCGCAAGCAGCTGCGTGACGGCGGCCCGCTGACGGTCACGCATCCGGAGGTCACGCGCTATTTCATGACGATTCCCGAGGCCGCCCAGCTAGTGCTGCAGGCAGGTGCCATGGCCCATGGCGGCGACGTGTTTGTGCTCGACATGGGCAGCCCGCTGAAGATCGTCGATCTCGCCCGGCGCATGGCGCAGCTTTCTGGCCTGAGTTTGAGGGATGAAAAAAACCCTAACGGCGATATTGAAATCAGGATCACCGGTCTTCGCCCCGGTGAGAAGCTGTACGAGGAACTGCTGATCGGTGACAACCCCGAAAAAACGGCGCATCAGCGGATCATGAAGGCGCACGAGGATTTTGTTCCCTGGACCGAACTTGCGCCCATTCTGGTAGAAATGCGCCATGCCGCCATCCTCAACAACGAGGCCGTGATGAAGGCCATTTTGAAGCAACTGGTGCATGGCTACATTCCGCATTCCGCCAGCACCGCAAACATTGACGCACAGGTTCAAGCAGAGTGAGTAACTGAGACTGAAGGTTGTTTGCTGGCGCGGCATGTGCTTGCATCCCCAAATGCTTTTGCTCGCCTGGCCTGAACTCACTCAGGCTGTCGCGCCCATGCGGCACAATTTGCAAATCCTAATCCGCAGATAAAAACACCATGACCCACAATTCATCTTCCGAACACGACCTGTCGCACATCGGTCCGCGCGACCAGGCTGAAATTTTGGCCCAGGCGCTGCCTTACATCCGCAAGTTCCATGGCAAGACGCTTGTCATCAAATACGGCGGCAATGCCATGACCGATCCGGCACTGCAGGCCGATTTTGCCGAGGACGTGGTGCTGCTGAAATTGGTCGGCATGAATCCGGTGGTCGTGCATGGCGGCGGACCTCAGATTGAAACCGCGCTGAACCGGCTGGGCAAAAAGGGCCAGTTCATCCAGGGCATGCGCGTGACCGACGAAGAAACCATGGAAGTGGTGGAGTGGGTGCTGGCCGGCCAGGTGCAGCAGGACATCGTGGGTCTGATCAACCAGGCCGGTGGCAAGGCGGTCGGCCTGACCGGGCGCGACGGTGGCCTGATCCGAGCCAAGAAGCTCAAGATGCAGGACAAGAACGATCCTGATGCCGAGCACGACCTCGGCTTTGTTGGCGATATCGTGAGTATCGACCCGAGCGTGGTCAAGGCGCTGCAGGACGACGCCTTTATTCCGGTCATCAGCCCGATCGGTTTTGGTGAAGGGAACGAACGTTACAACATCAATGCTGATCTGGTGGCGAGCAAGCTGGCGACCGTGCTTAAAGCGGAAAAGCTGCTGCTGCTGACCAATATCCCCGGCGTGCTGAACAAGGCCGGCGAGTTGCTGACCGACCTGACGGCGCGCGAGATTGATGATCTGTTCGCCGATGGCACGATTTCAGGCGGCATGCTGCCCAAGATCGAAGGCGCACTCGATGCCGCTAAAAGCGGCGTGAACGCGGTCCACATCATCGACGGCCGGGTGCCGCATGCGATGCTGCTGGAGATCCTGACCGACAAGGCCTACGGGACCATGATCCGCTCGCACTGAAGGCCCGCAAGCCGTGCAGTCCCCGACTGCGCGCTCTCAGAGCGTCACGCCGACCTTGCCAGCGGCTTCGACGATCTCCTGCCAGGTCTGAAGGTCCACCTCGATACCGTCCTGCTCGCGCCGCAGGCGCATGGCGCGCTCGGGCTCGCCGGCAATCTGCACGCTGTTGACGCCGTCGGCGGGCGGGCTCTGGCGCAGCCAGTCCACGAAAGCGCGGGCTTCGGTGTCAAACGCCGCCTGGGTGCCCAACTTGGACGGGTCAATCAGAATGGTCAGCATGCTGTTGATGATGGCCCGGCCCTCGACGCTGGGCGAATGCCAGGTGCCGCCGCCGGTCAGCGCGCCGCCCAGCAACTCGCAGGCCACGGCCAGCCCGTAGCCCTTGTGCTCGCCAAATGGCATCAGCGCGCCAAAAAATCCGTTCGGCTGCGGCACGACGACCACGCCGGGGTCGGTGGTCGGCTGGCCGTGCTCGTCCATCAGCAGGCCGGGCTGAACTGACTTGCCCTGGTTGTGGGCGACGCGCATCTTGCCCTGGGCGACGCGGCTGGTGGCAAAGTCAAGCACGAAGGGCGGCTGGTCTTTGAGCGGAATGCCGATGCAACACGGGTTGGTGCCAAAGCGCCCGTCGCCGCCGCCCCAGGGCGCGACCACGGCGCGCGACTTGACATTGACAAAATGCAGCGACACCAGCCCCTGGGCCACCGCCATCTCGGCAAAGTGGCCGATGCGCCCGAGGTGGTGGGACTCGGCCAGCGCCAGGATGCAGCTGCCGTGCGCCTTGGCCCGGGCCATGCCCATCACCATCGCCTGCTCGCCGATGACCTGACCGTAGCCGCGCTGGCCGTTCAGGCTGAGCAGGGCACCGGCATCGAGCACCGTCTGCACGCTGGCGTTGGGCGTCAGGCCGCCTTCGAGCACCGCATCGACATAGCGCGGCAGCATGCCCACGCCATGCGAGTCGTGGCCGCTCAGGTTGGCCATGACGAGATTGGCGGCGACTTTTTCGGCTTCTTCTTTTGAACTGCCGGATGCTATTAAAATAATAGCGCATTGCGCACGCAGATAGGGCGCTTGAAAGACTTTTTGCATATAAAAGGTAGCTGCTCAGGTTTCTTGTTTTTTGTAGGTCGGGTTAGCGCAGCGTAACCCGACAGGCAACGGTCACAAGCGCAGATGTCGGGTTACGCTGCGCTAACCCGACCTACGGAGAGGGCGGCGTCGGTATTTACATCACCGCGCCGACTTGCCACGGCACGAACTCGTTCTGCCCGTAGCCGTGCTGCTCGCTTTTGCTCTGCGCGCCCGAGGCGGTGGCCAGTACCCGGTCAAAAATGCGCTGCCCCATTTCCTGGATGGACGCGCTGCCGTCGATGATCTCGCCACAGTTGATGTCCATGTCTTCCTCCTGGCGCTGCCACAGCGCCGAATTGGTGGCCAGCTTGAGCGACGGCGAAGGCGCGCAGCCGTAGGCCGAACCGCGCCCGGTGGTAAAGCAGATCACATTGGCGCCGCCCGCGACCTGGCCGGTGGCGCTGACCGGGTCGTAGCCCGGCGTGTCCATGTAGACAAAGCCGTGGGCATCGACCGGTTCGGCGTATTCGTAGACGGCCTGCAGATTGCTGGTGCCGCCCTTGGCCACCGCGCCCAGCGACTTTTCCAGGATGGTCGTCAGCCCGCCGGCCTTGTTGCCGGGCGACGGGTTGTTGTTCATCTCGCCTTCGTTGATCTGGGTGTAGTGCTCCCACCACTTGATGCGGGCGATCAGCTTTTCGGCGACCTCTAGGCGCACCGCGCGGCGCGTGAGCAGATGCTCGGCGCCGTAGATCTCCGGCGTCTCGCTCAGGATGGCGGTGCCGCCGTGGGCCACCAGCAGGTCCACCGCCGCGCCCAGTGCCGGATTGGCGCTGATGCCCGAGTAGCCGTCGGAGCCGCCGCATTGCAGGCCGATGGTGATGTGGGCGGCGCTGCACGGTTCGCGCTGCACGTCATTGGCGCGCGGCAGCATCTCCTGGACCTGCGCAATGCCTTTTTCAACGGTCTTGCGCGTGCCGCCGGTGTCCTGGATGTTGAAGACGCGAAAATTGTCGCCTTCGCGCAGGCGGCTAGTAGCCAGCCAGGCATTGATCTGGTTGGCCTCGCAGCCCAGGCCAACGACCAGCACGCCGGCAAAGTTGGCATGGGTGGCGTAGCCGGCCAGCGTGCGCTGCAGCAGTTGCATGCCGACGCCCTCGGTGTCCATGCCGCAGCCGGTGCCGTGGGTCAGCGCCACCACGCCATCGACGTTCGGGAAATCCTTCAGGGCCGACGGATGGGTCTGGCGCGAGAAATGGTCGGCAATGGCGCGCGCGGCGGTGGCCGAGCAGTTGACGCTGGACAAGATGCCGATGTAGTTGCGCGTCGCCACGCGGCCATCGGCGCGCTTGATGCCCATGAAGGTCGCTTCGCGCAGCGGGGCTGGCGGCTTCACGTCGGCGCCAATGGCGTAGTCGCGCGCAAAGTCGCCCTTGTCGGGCCCCATGTCCAGGTTGTGGGTGTGCACATGCTCGCCAGGCGCAATCGGTTTGCTGGCAAAGCCGATGATCTGGTTGTAGCGGCGTACCGGCTCGCCGGCCGCCAGCGCGCGCGTGGCGACCTTGTGGCCGGGCGGAATCAGGCCCTTGATGGTGATGGTCTCGACCTGCGTGCCGCCCACGAGCTGGGCGCGGGCAATCAGCACATCGTCGGCGGGATGAAGGCGGATAAAGGGAATCATGGCGTGACCTCCAGGGCACTCTAAAAAATCAGTCAATAAAACATCTTTGGCAGCCACAGGACCGCGTTGGGAAGGTAGGTGATCAGCCCCAGGCTGACCAGCAGCGGCACCAGCCACGGCAGGATGGCCATGGTGGTTTGCTCCACCGACAGCTTGGCCACCCGCGCCAGCACGAACAGCACCATGCCCATGGGCGGGTGCAGCAGGCCGATCATCAAATTGAGCACCATCACCAGCCCGAAATGGACCGGGTCGATGCCCAGCTTCTGGGTGATCGGCAGCAGGATGGGCACCAGGATAGTGATGGCGGCGGTCGGCTCCAGGAAGCAGCCGACGAACAGCATCAGGAGGTTGGCCAGCAGCAAAAAGACCCAGGCTTCCTGGGTGAAGCCGAGCACCCATTCGGCAATGCCGGCGGTCACGCCCGTCGCCGTCAGCATCCAGCCAAAGATGGACGCGGCGGCGACGATGAACAGCACGGTGGACGTGGTTTCGACGGTGTCCAGGCAGACCTTGACGAAGAGCTTGAACTTCAGCGTGCGGTACCAGGCAAAGCCCAGCACCATGGCCCAGACGCAGGCGGCAATCGCGCCTTCGGTGGGCGTGAACAGCCCGGCCGTCATGCCGCCGATCAGCAGCACCGGCGTCATGATGGGCAGCACGGCTTCAAAGCTGAAGATCTTGTCGAGCACGAACAGCGCGACCAGGCCCAGAAAGACGGTGATCTGCGGCGGCGCGCCGACCTGGATCAGGCTCCACAGCGCCAGCGGCCAGCCCGCCACCACGGCGAGCTCGACCAGCGCCTTGCCAAAGCGGCTGCCCGAGAAGCGGATGTCGCCGCCCCATTTGTTCTTGTGCGCAAAGTAAGCCACGGTGAGCATCATCAGCAGCGCCAGCATCAGCCCGGGCAGCAGGCCGGCCAAAAACAGCGCGCCGATGGACACGTTGGCCATCATGCCGTAGATCACGAAGGGCAGGCTGGGCGGAATGATGGGGCCGAGCGTGGCCGACGCGGCCGTCACACCGACGGCGAATTCGGACGAATAGCCGTGCTCCTTCATGGCCTTGATCTCGATGGTGCCCAGGCCGGCCGCATCGGCAATCGCGGTGCCGCTCATGCCGGCAAAGATCACCGAGCCGACGATGTTGACATGGCCGAGCCCGCCCTTGAGCCAGCCGACCAGCGCCAGCGCGAAGTTGTAGATGCGCGTGGTGATGCCGGCGTTGTTCATCAGGTTGCCGGCGAGGATGAAAAAGGGCACGGCCAGCAGCGGAAAGCTGTCGATGCCCGAGACCATGCGGTGAATCACCACGAACGGCGCCAGCGTGCCGCTGAACAGGATGTAGACGAGTGACGCGCCCGCCATGGCGATGGCCACCGGAATGCCGGCGCCCATGAAGATCAGGAAGAATATTTTGAGCATGAGGTGACTTGTGTGACTCGGGTTGCGCCAGGGGCTCAGCGGTCCTGCATGGTGGAGTCGGGCCGCTCCAGCACGCTGTAGCCGCGCCGGTAGTGAATGACGGCGACCTGGACCGAGCGCAGCAGCATCACGGCAAAGCCGAGCAGGCACAGCGCATAGACGATGTTCATCGGCAGGTCCACCACCGTCATGCGCGTCTGGTTGCCGATCTTGAGCATCATCTGCACCGTCATGACCACGGCGGCGCCAAAAAACGCGATGCGCACAACATCGACAAAGCCCGACATCAGCCGGCCCATGCGCGCCGGCATGTGGCGGTAAAAAAAATCGACATGGATGTGGTTGTTCTTGGCGACGCCGATGGCCGCACCGATGAATACCACCGCAATCAGCTGGTAGCGGGCGATTTCCTCGGTCCAGGCGGCCGAATCGTTCATCACATAGCGCGTGATGAACTGGTAGAACACCGTCAGGCCCAGCAGCCAGAAAATGGCCAGCGCGAGCCAGGCTTCCGGCGTGGTCGTCGACAGGTCCACCACCTCGTCCTCGGTGTGGAACTCGCCGTCGTCGCTGATGATTTTGTCGCTCATGGGCACTCCGCAAACAGTCAATCGGGTCAAAAGACTGGCCGCAATGCCCGAGGGCCAGGCGGCCAGCGGGTATCGCTTACTTGATCGCCGTGATGCGGTCGTAGTCCTGCTGGCGGTAGCCGTGGTCGGTCGGCTTGGTGTTTTTCAGCACCGCTTCGCGAAAGGCGTTCTTGTCCACCGTGATGACGTTGTTGCCCTTTTTCTTGAACTCCTCGGCCAGGCGCACTTCGGAGGCAATGATCTCGCGGCCGGTCTTCTCGGCGGCTTCCTGCATCACGTCCGAGAAGATCTTTTTCTCGTCGGCCGAGAGTTTGGCCCAGAGCTGGCCGGAGGTGATGGTCAGCAGCGAGTCGATGATGTGGCCGGTCAGCGAGATGTTCTTTTGAACTTCATAGAACTTCTTGGCCTCGATGGTCGGCAGCGGGTTTTCCTGCGCATCGACGGTGCCGTTCTGCAGCGCCAGGTAGACCTCGGCAAAGGCGATCGGCGTGGCATTGGCGCCCAGTGCCTTCGGGAACGCCAGGTAGGCCGGCGCGTCGGGCACGCGGATCTTCAGGCCTTTCATGTCCTCGGGCTTGGTGACCGGCTTGGCCGCGCTGGAGGTGACATGGCGCGCGCCGTAGTAGTTGAGGGCGGTGATGTGGTTGCCGCTCTTGTCGTCGTAGCCCTTGGCGAGTTCCTTGAAGACATCGCTCTTGGCATATTTCAGCAGATGCTCGGCGTCGCGGAAGATGAACGGAAAGTAGGTGACGGCCAGCGGCTTGTAGGTGTTGCCGGCAAAGCTGGCACCGCTCAGGATGATGTCCACCGAGCCGAGCGTCAGGCCCTGGTTGATGTCGGATTCCTTGCCCAGCGTGGACGCCGGGAACACCTGCACCTCGTACTTGCCGTTGGTGCGTTTCTTGATTTCGTCGCCGGCCCAGACCGACCATTTGTGAAACGGCTCGGAGGTTTCATAAACGTGCGCCCATTTCAGCTTGGTCTGCGCCGATGCAATGCCTGAAAGGCCTGTAGCGCCCGCCAGCAGGGCGCAGCATGCTATGGTTTTAAGCGTATTTCGTTTTGTCTTCAAGTCGTTCATGGTGTCTCCTCTTGGTGGATGATGTGCTGGCTTGACGGGTCCGGTGCATGCGCCAGCCATGCACCGCAGTTCTGATCTCTAAAGTGGATCCTTGAGCTTTTGCGCCTGCCGCCAGCTCACGCTAAAGCGGGTGTGCGAGTTGTCCATGTGCTGGTGCATGGCCAGGCGGGCGGCGGCCGGGTCGTGGTGGCGGATGGCCTGCAGGATCGCTTCATGCTCGGTGATGGCGGCGCGCCAGGAATGCACGGTTTCAAAATAGCCGGTCAGCCGCTCAAACAGCGGGCTGCGCCGGGAGTCCCAGAAGCGTTGCACGGTTTCAATCAGCACGACATTGCCGCAGGATTCGACGATGGCGCTGTGAAAGGCCCGGTCGCCTTCGAGCGGCATGATGCCCTGGTCGGCATCGCCTTGCATGGCCGCCAGCGCCCGGCTCATGGCGGTGATGTGCTGGCGCCTGGCCTCGGTGGCGGCGATGGCCGCGGTTTCGCCTTCGACCACCCGGCGGGCGCGGATCAGCTCCAGCGGCCCCCATTCGTCGGCCGCAACCTGCGGCTGCCGGGCGGCGGCGTGGCTGGCCTGGCTGCTGCGGTCCAGCACATAGACGCCCGAGCCGGTGCGCACCTCGACCCAGCCTTCAACTTCCATTGCAATCAAGGCTTCCCGAACCGACGGGCGGCTCACGCCCAGTTGCCGGGCCAGGTCACGTTCTGCCGGCAGCCGGCTGCCAACGGCCAATTCGCCCTGACTGATCAGTGCGCGCAATTGCCCGGCAATTTGCCGGTACAGGCGTTGGGGTTCGACGGGTTGCAGAGGCGGCATAGGCAGAGGGTAAAACAATAGGGTTTAAGGGTAAGCCAGAATTGGCCAAGTGGTAAGGCCAATTGATAATGCCATGACACAGCCGCTTCACCCATCCGGCAAAACCCTGCCCTGACTCCCTGCGGTCCCCGGAGCCAAGGCGTGGGCAGCAAAGGGATGCGACTGTTGGGCAACAACGGCGCGTTGCCGGTGTGTAGATCGACAAAACCCAAGGAAACAAGCATGAGACTCGAAGGAAAAATCGCGCTGGTGACCGCTGCCGGTCAGGGCATCGGCA
>Ga0123337_10003197_pt1 | contig 17761 bp, 11 predicted proteins | sample frozenSSSSmetaG_FD_89792 | JGI IMG/M metagenome (GOLD analysis project Ga0123337, IMG submission 89792) | Glacier valley bacterial and archeal communities from Borup Fiord, Nunavut, Canada, to study Microbial Dark Matter (Phase II) -... | ecosystem: Environmental > Aquatic > Freshwater > Ice >... | reverse complement strand
GGTGAGGATGCGGACCTGGTGGCCGAGCCGGATCAGCTCACGGGCGACTTCGAAGCTCAGCACCTCCGTCCCCGAGGTGAACTCGGGGAGGAATTGGTGGGTGGTGAGGAGGATCTTCATGGTGCGAGTATCGCGTCAGACACGTTTGCGGTGCCTGTTCGTTTCATTCGGTTTCATTGCTAATTCTTCGGGTTATCAGCGTCTCGATGAGCGCCTTGTCGGCGGATGGAGCGGCTGGAGTATCTCTCAGGCCGACGTTGTCACAATCTGTCCGTTACGTGCCCCCGCCGTCCCCTTGCGCAAGACCGCCGCGGCCGCGCGCTGGGCGAGCGTGATGATGCTGAGCACCAGCAGGGTCACCGCAATGATTCCTGCCAGTTGCACGTAGCGAGGCTCTGCGCGCCACCCGGCCGCATCGACGACCGCGTAGAGCATCAGTCGCGCGATCATCCAACTCGCCAGTGTGAACATCACGAGTTGCCTGACGACGCGCTCCCGGCGACTGGCGTGCGTACCGACGAAGGAGAGGAGCAACGTCGTTAGGGTTCCTGCCGCGACCACCGACCAGAAGAGCGGTGAGTCGTAGGCATCGATGGCTGCGAAAATGGCCTGCATGCGCCATCCTGAAAGATCGCGCGCAACAGGCTGAGGCAGTGCATCGAACGCGTAGACGATGCGCCCGCCCGACGTGGCGGTATCGATGGTCGCCACGCGATTCGTCTCGAACGGCGCTGTGGTCATGAAGGACTTGCCATCGAGGCGGAACCGAAGCCGGTTGTCGCGGACACGCGCAACCGGAATGCGCGTGACGAATCCGACGTCGAGCGGCATCACGACGCCTTCACGCCTGAAGGCGGCCTGGACATCCGGGCGGTCAACGCGCCGTGCCAGGATGGGGTCCGGCATTTGTCCCGCGGCGTTCGCCGGCCCGAGGACCTCCACCTGGCCAAGTTGACCCCGTGACGCATAGGCCCAGCCTTGTACGGAGCCGTCGGGGTCCGGAATCAAGGACACGCGCCTCACGCAGACGCGATTGAAGAGTTCCAGCTCGAATGCTTGGTCGATCGGTGGCTTGGATTTGATCGTGGCCGCATCGAGAACGTGCCCGATCCCGGCCGGCAGGAACGGCAGCCATACGGACGGCGTTGCGCCGATCAAGGGATGAAGGACGAAGCGCTTTTTCAGGGTGCCCGATGCAAAGGAAGCGTCGAGCTCGGCGTTGACCTGTCTATACGTCGCGTCGAGCTTTGCAGCGGTCTTGATCCCCACCATCGGTGCCGCAGCGTTGAAAATGTGCCAGATCCACCCCGCGCCGATCTCTCCAGGCAATGCCAGGACGCGCTCGCTTTCCTTTCGGTAGGGGTTGTCGCGGGCATCCACCACGGGTTCGAAGCGCGCCAGGGTCGGGCTGTTCCGAAAGGCCAGGGCAATTGCTTCTTGGCGCACCGGCACGAAGCGGATGCCGGGCTCGCCGTCATCGATCGACGCGAGGCGCGTGAGCAGTCCGGTGTGTGAGGGCAATTCGGCGATCGAAAGCGCCGACACGCCAAGCTCGTGCTCGTGGATCCAGACGACGGGCAGGATGACGGCGACACAGCACAGGCCGACCACGAACGTCTTGAACATCGCGCTCCCGACCGCTATCCGCCATGGCCGCGCCTCCATGACGATCGCCCACACGATCAGGGCGACGAACAGAAGCAACATGCCGCCGTAGACCAGTACACTTTCCTTGCGCGTGAGCTCCATGAAGCCGAGCAGCAGCCCCAACACGACCAGCCCCAGCCACTGTCGACGTTGCCGCTCTGCGGTCAGGACATAGGAGGTGGCTCCGAGAGCTGCGAGAGTCAAGGCGGCGGACAGGCCGTCACTGAGCGCCTGATCGAACATGAAATAGGTCGAGGGGGAGAGCACGGTGGCCGCCAGCACGGCGGCGTAGCCCACCGTCCCGCCGAAGCGCGATCCCGTGCCGGCGGCCCAGAGTGCCGATGCGCAAAAGAACACCACTTCGATGGCGATCCGCTGTGGTACGCCGAGATGCATGCAGACCCACAGCCACAGCGGGTATCCGGGACTCGCACCCAGCAGCGACCAAGGTGCCTCGCTTCCTCCCATCGACACATAGCTCCACGCGTCGGACTGCACGGCGACGACTTCGTGATCGGCGACCAGAAGAAGTTTGGCGATCAGCACGATCGCGCTTGTGACGAGCAGCGCGCAGGTCGGTCTGCGCCTGAGCATCAGACCGACCCCGACGACGGTGGCGAACACGCCGCTCAGCGGAAGAAGTCCGCGGGTTTCGGCCATGGCCCACCCCACGGCCAGGGCGATGCCGATCCCCAGCGCTGCGGCGATCTCTCCCGTGCGCGAGAGACGCCGGGAGTCGATTGACGGTTCGATGAAGGGCTGTACCGGCGCCATGAAGTCAGACTGACGGGCCCGTCCGCGAAGGCGCTGAGCCACGCGTTCGTTCCGCCAGTTTCCAGAGACCCAGCATGCCGAAGGTCGCGAACAGCGGGACGGCCGGCAGCAGATAGCGAGCCTGGGTGCCACTCCACGAACTGCTGTCGAGCAGACCCAGCAGGGCGGCCCGCGCGATGATGGCTGCGGCGAGGAGGATCAGAACAAGGCGCGTCGCGCGTTCGGAGGGGCGTTCGGTCCTGCCGACGAGGACGATCGCAATCATTCCCGCGATCGACAGGACCCATCCCAGGGCGGACCAGGCCAGACACAGCACTGGCAGCCAGCGATCGGCGCGCGGCGCGGGGCGTGGGCTGCTGACACTGTCGATGCCCACGGTCGCTTCGGGGAGCGGCTCCAGTCTCTGCATCTTCCCTGCGGCAAGGAGCGTGAGCGATTTTTCGGCATGAGCGCCATCCGGTGTCGTAACGTGCAGGACGGCATTCGTCATCGACGTCGATGCGCTCAACGTGAACGGGAAAGCGCCGGGGACATCGGGGCGCTGCGGGCCGTCCAGCGTCAACGTCGTTTCGCTGGTCGCTGCGTCTCCGAGTCCGATCCGCGTACCTCGCGGGGCGATCAGCCAACCGCTGATAGAGGCACGCTCGAAAGCACTGCGACGACCGACCGTCATGGCGTACACGGTCTGTTGCAAGCTCGTCGCGTCTTCCGGCGGCCTGCTCAGATCCTCGAGCAAGGGAGCGACGACCTGCCGCAGTTCGCCCAGGCATGCGGCCGGAAACAAGGGCAGCCACTTTCGCCAGTCCGGATCGACGAACGGAATGGGCGCCGAACGCCGACCGAGTCTGCCGTCTTCGAATGCATCCTCGATCTCGGACGCCATCGCGCGATACTTCGCTTCCGCTGCCGGCGCAGTGCGGTGCCATCCCGCAACCGCGGCCATATCGCGCAACGTCCAGTAGAACCAGCCATTGCCGATCTCGCCCTTGACGCCCGAATACCGCTCGGTCTGCGCGACGACGCTCTCGACCGCGGGGCCGTCGAGATACGGACGCAGCTCGCGAAAGGTCGGACTGACGTCGTAGGCGCGCGCGCGCGTGGCGGCGGTGACCGTGACCCAGCGCGGTGTCGGACCCTGCGGATCGATCGCGTTGAGTGCCTGGACCGCCTTCACGTAGCCTGGAGCGGCCAACTCGTAGCGGGCGAACACGCCCCAGCGCCACTCGTTCGCTCCTGCGAGCACCAAGCCGAGCGCGAGCGTCGCGACGGCCGGGCCGATCAGGATCCCGAGTGCAGGCGATCGAAGCCCGTGCCACCAGAGCCGGCGGTGGACCAGAGACCAACCTGCGAGCAGCAGCAGGGGTGCAAGCAGGACGACGCCCTCCTTGCGAAGGTGGTAAGCGATCGCGAACGCGATCAGGGCGACCAGCATGGACGCGGCGTGCTTCCGCTTCGCCGGCTTGGGCCCGTCTCGACGCCAGGTCCAGACATCGAGCATCGCGGCGAGTGCGATGGCGCCGATGCACGCTGCAAGATTCTCCGAAAGGGCACGGTCGAAAAGCGCGATCGAATACGGATGGAAGGCGAGGAAGGTGAACAGCCCGATCGCTGGCCAGCGACTTCCGCAGAATCGGCCCACGGCCAGCGCGAGGTAGGCACTACCCCCGAGCCAGAACAGATCGATCGAGAGACGGCCCGGGACGCCGATGACCATCATCAGTTTCAGCCAGACTGCATAAGCCTGCAGTTGCGCGAACACGAGATGGTCGTAGGAGCCTTCCCAGATCCCGCGATACGCGGTCGAAACGAACCAGTAGTCATCGTAGGGTTGGTTCAAGGCGAGGATGTCGCGATCGCCCGTGAGGACGAGGCGCGCGATCGCGATGGCGCCGGTCAGGAACCAGATGTTGACGGACCATGCGCGTGCCGCATGCGCACCGCCGTTTGCTTCGGTCACGGATCGCGGATGCGCCGGACGACGCTCAGCCGTGCGATCAGCCGGCATCAGGCGGGTTCGGCCTGCGGCACACGCGGCGCCGCGATGTAGAACGGCAGGCCCGTCAGTCGCGAAAGCGCACTCAGCGTCTGGAATGTCAGACCGATCGCGGCGCCGACGTGGACGTCGAGGAGGCGACTGAAGATCACGTCGAAGGCCGCGGTGCCGACCCCGAAGCCACCGGCGAACCCGAACACGTTGCTGAAGATGGCGAGCGGAAACACAGTGAAGCCGACGAACAGATCGATGCCCTGTCCGAAAGCGACTGTCACGCACAGCAATGCTGCGCACCAGAAGATGTGATTGAGCACCGACAGCCCGAGAACCGTCCAGAGGTCACCGGGCTTCTCACGCAGCGAATTGAAGCAGCCCACCACGCCGTGGAGTCGGGCTCCGATCGGGTGTTCGGCCACCCATTCCCGGAGCCGCGGGTTCTCATAGATGCGCCGTGATCCGAGGAGGCGCAAGGCAACGAGCGATCCGATACTGATCAGCGCGACGAACCCGACGAGGCGCGTCGCATCGGGCATGACGCGCACCGTGCTCCACCCGATCGCGCACGCGATCCCGGCCAGCAGGAACAGGCCGAGCAAGCCCAGCACGCGGTCGAACGCAATCGCCATCACGGCCTTCACGCGCTTGCCCGGGCCCGCTGCCTTCACGACGTACGCACCCTTGATGACGTCGCCTCCCGAGTTGCTCGGCATGACCACGTCGAAGAACGATCCGATCATCGTCCAGCGCACGGCCGTGCGCAGGTCGACGGGGATGGTCTGGTTCCGCAGCACGATCCAGAAGCGGTACGAGACGATCGCGTACGGCGGGAGCATCAAGGCGAATGCCAGCACCAGCCACGGCCAGTTGGATCGGAGGGTCGCGAAGCTGTCCAGATGCAGCCTGTTGAAACCGAACAGACATGCGAGGACGACGAGCGCGAACCCGATCTTGAACCAGGCTGACGAGGCGAACTTGCGCACGTTCAGCGGGCTTCCTCGCGTCCCGCGCTGTCCGACGACGAATGGGATTCGGCGTGCGCAACGGACCTCTGTTCCCTGCGACGCCATTCGAACCACAGGTAGGCGAGCAGCTTCTTTCCCGTCGGCCAGATCTTGAAATGCGTCTGGCCATAGCCGCGCGCGATCTCGCTGGTCGGGAATTCGGCGCGTGACATGCGCAGCTTGTAGCTGCGCACGACCATCTCGATGTCGATGGACAGGCCGTGTTCGAGGACCTGCATCCGCGCGAACGAGGCGCGCGTCCATCCCTTGAACCCGTGCAGCACATCGCGGATCCGGTAGCCCTCGCGTTTCCAGATGAGCGCGGCGAGCAGCGACAGTCCGGACACCAGCCATTTGCGCGGCTTGAGCAGATGGACGTCTTCCTCGTTGACCGAGCCCGCGATCGAGCGGCTCGCGACGACGAGTTCGTGACCCGCGTCGAGCAGCGGGCGGAAGTTCAACAGATCTGCGACAGGCGTCGTGCCCTTGGGAAAGAACACGATGACCGCATCGCCCGTCGACACGCGGTTCGCATGGACGTAGGCGGCATTCAAGCCTCGCTTGGGCTGCTTGTGAACGGCGATCCCCTGTGCTTCGAGGTAGGCCACGGTACCGTCGGTACTGCCGCCGTCGACCGCATAGATCTCGTCGAACGCGTCGCGTGGCAGGTTCGGCACGTCGATCCGGCACCCGTCGAGTTCGTTCCAGACGACCAGGGCCAGGGAAATCTTCATTTCTGTCCCTCGAGTTGAAGCAGGTCGTCGACCGCCGACAGAGCTTCGGCGACTGCGATATCGGAGTTCATGTGCTCCCACCGCCCCCAGCGTCCCACCGACGCGATGCGCTGCGTGGCAGCCCATGCCGTGATCGCTGCGACGGCTTCGGGCTTTCCCAACGTGTTCACCGGGTAGGCGAACGGATTGTGGTGGCGGAAATGGGCGGCAGGCGCAGAACGCGTCGCATTGGCTTCGGTCCAGTGACCCTTCGCCTGAACTGCGAAATTGGCCCGCAACAACTGGCGGTGGTACGGCAACCGCTCGTCCGGTTCGTAGATCCAGTGCGCCTTGCTGGGCAGGGTCTCGGGGACGTAGTCGACATCGATCGGCACGTTGCGCAGCTTGTCGATCTGCGCGGAGATGTTCGCCGGCACGTCGCTGAACGCGGGCCAGAGCGTCCACGGGATGGTGTTCACCAGTGTGCCGGCCTGCCACTCGCCATTGACGACGCGCGACGACAGGTCGATCGATGTTACGGCGCAGTCGGTGACCAGGCTGTCGCCCAGGGCGACGCCCATGCGACGCCACACCTCGCCGTAGCCGAACTGCTTCGGATAGTAGAACTGGCCATGCGCGGGTAGCGCGCCGAACGGGCGACCCTCCAGGCAACTGCGCAGCGTGTCGCGAAACGACACGTCGGGCAGCTTGTAGAGCCAGTAGGTCCCCAGAAGATTGGGGTCGATCGACCAGATCTTCCGGTTGTAGGGGAGCATGTACTCGTCCGCGATGCGCTCGCCGAGCTTCCAGACGATCCAGTCCGCGAAGGCCTCGGGCATCGGCTCGCCGCGCACGCAACCGGCCTGTGCGATGGCTTCCAGGTAGTCGACCTGCGCCTCCCGATCGAACTGCCACAGGTTGGCTTCGAGGGGATGGTCGATTTCCTGTCCGCGCAGTCGAATGGTCGAGACGCGATCGAACAGGGCCCACTCGTGTTCCGGCATGAAGCGGAACACGAAGTCCAGCACCTGCTTCTTGCGGACGTCGAGAAAGTGACCGCCGCCGATGTCGAGCGGGGCGCCGTCGACGTCCGCCGACCGGCACAGTCCACCTGCCACCGATTCCTTTTCGATCACGACGATTTCGTCGCGCGGAACACCCCGGTCGATCAGCGTGTGAGCGAGGGTCAGGCCGCTGGGCCCGGCGCCGAGGATGACGAAGCGCTTGATCTTCAAGAACGGGTTTCCTGTCCAATGGGACGCGGCCGAAGCACGACGAGATCCTGGAAGTCGTGGAAGGCGCCGGCCCGGTAGTCGACGACATCGAACCATCGTCCCCAGTGCGAGCGCACGTACTGCTGCGGAACGAACGTGATGCCGTACTCGAAATCGCCTTCGACGAGTTTCTTCTGCGAGCCGCGCCCGGACGAGGCGAGCGTCGTCGTGAGGTGCCCATCCTGCAGGATGAAGGCGTGGCGTCCGGCGGCGAAGTCGGATTTCGCCTTGGCAAACGGACGGTCGGGGACGTCGATCATCGCACGAATGGTCGGTTCGTTGTTTGCACGCTGCAAAGCCCGCTCGCCGTGGACGGTGAGGAACAGCAATCCGTCGGGCGCGGTCACGCGGGCGAGTTCCGCCAGGAACTGGTCCTGGCTGCGTTCGTTGAGATGCGTGAAGATCGAGATCGAGATGACCGCCTCGAATTCGCCGCTTTCGTAAGGAATGGGCGGATCGACCTTCGACAGCCTGGCGTCGACGAAATCGAGGGTCGCGTCCACCCATTCGACGTGGCGATGATCGATGTCGCACCCCGCGATGACGCCGGGATGACCCTTGAACATTCGCGCGAGACGGCCGACGCCGCAGCCGAAGTCGAGGATGCTTCGATAGTCCGCGAGTGGCTTCGGGGAGGCTTCGGACAATGCGATGAAGAAATCGCAACCGTGGCTTGCGAAGTCGCTCTGTGACACGAGTCCCGAGACGTTCTGCATCAGCTCGCGCGGCGGAAAGGGGCTGACGTACGGCAGCAGTTTCGCGTCTGTGAAGACATCGACGCGGTTCAACTGGATCCAGTCGCCGAGCGGCATGCGGCATCCCAGGCTATAGTCAATGGCGTTCATCTGGACCTCTATTGTCATCGTGGAGGATCGGAGCGGCGGCGGTTCGGCAAGGAGAGCGCTGCCCGGGCAGGTCGTGCAAGTGAATCAAGGGACGCTGCCGATCTTCAGCAGGACCCGTCGGCCTTCCCAGTCGCGTCGTTCTCCGGTGGCGAGGAGCGGTGGGTCGGGTACCTTGTAGATCAGGAGGCCGAGAGAGTCGGCCGCACGCAGCGTCGTCGTCGACGCCCTGGCGGTCAGTCGCCAGTTCGTACCGGCCGATACCGCCGACTCGCTCTTGTCGAGCGCCGTGTCGAATCCGCCGAGGATCTTGCCGTCCGTCCCGAGCGCATGCACGCCGACGGCGCTGTCGAGTCGAAGCGCCTTGAGCGCCGTCATGATGAAGGTGAGTTCCGTGACGCCTTCCCGACCCCTGTCGATGCCGACGGCGTTGAGTCGCAACGAATCTCCGAAGATCACGGGTTGTGCGCCTAGGGGTATCTCGGCGGCGAGCGTCGCGCGGGTCGCCGCGACGTCGCTGGCCGTGTCGAGCGTCGACGGTCTGGCCAGAACGGCGCACGCGACCACCGCGATCAGGCCGAGGAACGCGAGCGATGCGAAGCGCGGATGCCGGCCATCGCGCGGCAGCATCGGCATGGATCTCCCCGCGCCAAAGCGCTCGTAGACGCCGACAATCATCCGTCGCATCGGCCGTTCGACCGAGACGTGCATCAGCAACGACAGGCCGAGGCAGACCAGCCAGTACTTCACGTACCACGCCGACCGGTGTACGCCGACGATGCCCTCGTACGGCTCGAAGTACTTCAGCACGCTGGTATGGACGAGATACAGCGAGAAACTGATTTCTCCCAACAGCACGAAGAACGGGAGCGACAGGAGGCGGGCGAGGACTCCCTTGTTCATCGCGAACGCGAGGATCAGGAATGCGAATGCGATCGACGCACCTTCCTGCTGGAGATAGGCCTGCCCGCCCAAGCCAATCCACGACGTGATGCCCGAAGCCGAATTGAGAAAGAAGCACAGGTTCAGCGCGACCCCGACCCCGACGACCGCGACGACTTCGAGGCATGTCGATTGCGCGGTCGTCTGCGATTTCCAGGCCGGTTCCAGGACGCGGTGGAGAAAGTAGATCGCGATGCCGACCGTGAACTCGAACAGACGCATCGCCGGATTGACATAGAGAATCCCGACGGCGCTCGGCCCGGTCTTCGGCGGCTCGAACGGCAGGCCGGCCGCGTTGACGAACGCGACTTCTGCGCCGACTACTGCGAAAGCTAGCAGCAACTTGACGTGCCACGAAATTCGCCAGCGAAGGATCAGGAATGGGAACAGCACGTAAAAGAACGCTTCGACCGACAGCGACCACGACACTGCATTCAACGAGAAGAAGACGCTCTTCTCCGGAACCCAGGCTTGCAGGAGCAACAGGTTGCCGACGGTGATCAGCTGGTTCCGGGCTCCGTCGAACGGCGTGAACCAATCGCCGTCGACCGTCAGAAAAAACAGCGCAGCGACTACGTGAGCCGGCCAGATGCGCGCGAAACGCGCTACGTAGAAGTAGCTTGCGGGCGGGCCACTCCTTCAAGTTTTCGTAGTTGAGCGCAAGAATGAATCCCGAAAGGACGAAGAAGAACGAGACCCCCTGCTCGAGAGCGACATTGAACGTGAGTCCGAACGTGCCGAACAGCACGTGTGCGTGGAGGACGACGATCATGCCGGCGGCGAAGAAGCGCAGCGCGGTCAGTGCCGGAAGCTTGTCGCGCCGGGCGCGATGCGATTCGCTCGCGGCGACCGGGTGACCGTCACCGGTCGACGGCGATGCGAGCGGAACCGCGTGGGCCGGGGCGCCGTGGGCGCTCTCGCGAATGGTCATGCGGCGAGTGAATTGAGACCTCTCGTCGACTGGACGACCCGGCTATACACCGCGATCACATCGTCGACCATCGCGCGGGTGTCGCGTTCGTAGGACGTTTGCGCACTCATGCGGGTGGACAGCTGCGGATCGTCGACGAAGCGGCGAAGGCAGGCTGCGATGGAAGAGACATTGCCTCGCTCGAAAGCCAGACCATCGATGCCTTCCTCGATGAACTCGGTGAGCCCGTCGACGTTCGATACGAGTACCGGAGTGTGGCTGGCCAATGCGTTGAGAAGGACAAGAGGACTGTTTTCGTACCAGCGCGACGGGATCACCAGAAGGTCCATCGTGTCGAGAATCTCGCGCGTGCGATTCTGCAGGAACGTGCCCAGGAATCGCACGTCGTGGCCCCGCGACAGCGCCTCGAGCCGACGCATGAAAACGGGGTCCTGGTCGGCGGGTCCGTAGACGTGCAGTTCCGCGCTGCCTTCCTTCAAGCGGCCGAAGGCCTCGATCAGCAGGTCCGTCCCCTTGTGCGGAGCGAGTTGGCCGATAAAACCGAACACAATGGGTTTACCGGATGGCCGGACAGATTTCGGGCTGCGATCGAAATCGACACCGAACCACGAACGGGTCATCGGCTTGTCGAAACCGTTGCGCCGATAGGCCGACTCGAGAAACCGGGTCGGTGCGATCACCTCACGATACTTTGCGTAGCACGCCCCAAGGATGTCGGGCCTCTGACGAATGTCCTCGACAAGTCCATCCACCTCGCCGTTGCGATAGGCCGAGAGTTTGCGGGTCTTGTCGAGAACCAGCGCGCCCCAGGGATTTGCGCCGATGCGCGCAGCCCATTGCAGCGGCTTCGCGACCATGGTTTGGCCGGACACGGCCTTGAGATGGCAAGCGAGACAGTTGCGGCGCGTGCTGGACGGTCCCGCGCACAGTTCACCACGGGCGCCTTCGAGCTTGTTGTTGTAGCAGAAGCCGAAGAAGTCGGTGAACGTGGCGACGCAGGGAATCGACAGACTGGCCGCGACCTCGAGAAGCACAGCCGTGTGATTGACCAGGTGCGTGACATGGACGAGATCCGGCTTCTCGCAGGTGAGCACCTCCGTTAGTGGGGTGCGCATCGCCTCCTGGTAATAGGTGTCCTTGACGCGCGTGTTCGGCGTCTCGTTCTTGTCGACCGCGATCACCCTGATGCCCTCGACGTCGTAGCGATGGACCGGCGCCGGCAACGGCGGCTCCCCGGGGAAATTCGCGGTTACGACGACGACGTCGATACCGGCGTCGCGCAGCCCCTTCGCCACCTGCAACGTATAGGTTTCCGTCCCGTAGAAGTGCGCCGGAAAGAAGCAATGGACGAAGAGGGCGACCTTCATGTCGGGCCCCTCTGCAGTTCGCCGTACAACTCGCGATACGAGCCGATCATCGCTTCGACCGAGAACAGGCGCGACGCGCGTTCGCGGTTGGCGATGCCGATGGAGGCGCGGGCCGCATCGTCCTTCACCAGGCCGACGGCGATGGCGGCGAGGGCGGGTGCCTCACCGGCCGGCGCCACCAGCGAGGGATCGGCGACGATCTCGGGAATCGCGCCGACGTCGTAGCCGATGACCGGGATGCCCATGTTCATCGCGAACGCGCTGACCTGCCCGAAGCTCTCCTTCCAGATCGGCGCGACGAACACGTCCATCCTCTCGTAGAGCGCCGGCAGGTTCGCGTAGCTGACATAGCCGGTGAACTCGAACGCATCGGTCAACCCCGCGGCCAGAACGCGATCCTTGAACGTCTGCAGCAGTGATCCGCCCCCGACGATCAGGCATTTCAGGCCCGGCATCGTGCGGGCGGCCTCGATGAACGGGACGATCGCATGCTCGTCGAGCTTGTCACGCTCCAGCCGATAGACCATGCCGATGCACCCCTTCGCCTGACCCGATCGGGGCGAGGCGGTGAACAGGGAGAAGTCCGAACCCGGGTAGATCACCTTGTTGTGCGCCAGGCCATCGCCGAAGTGGTCGAGGACGTAACGGCTCACGAAGACATTGCGCGCGATCGGAACGCCGGAGAACGGGGCGACCGGCGTGTTGATGTTTTGCAGGATCGTGCAGCCCCGCTCGGCCGCCACGGTCAGGACGGCGCGATACCAGGGCTCGTCGACATCGCCCCAGTAGTGGACATGGACGATCTGCGGATCGAAGCGCGCCATGCTCCTGCGCATCGCCCCGCTGTCCGCGACATGCCGGATCTCCTCGATGTCGATGCCGACATAGTGGACGGGCGACGGGATGAAACTGGTCAGGATCCGCTGTTCGTAGTCGCTTCCCAGATGTTCGAGAAGATCGACCACGAGGCGGCTCGAACCGCCCGTCATGAAGTTCGCGATCACGTGCAGGACGCGGGTGCGAACGCTGTGCACATGCGCCGGCGGTTTGACGGCGTAGGGCGCGAACGCGGAAGTGGCCGTCGTGGGGGCGACGCCGGGGTCTGCATCCGCCGGCACCGCGCGGGTTGCCGGACCGGATTCGGGCAGGAGGGGCGTCGGCCTCGCAATCTTCCGACGGAGCCGATGCGCGAGCGGTGCGACGCGGCTCTTCAGCGCCCGCGGGACGAGCCCGCCACCGATCAGATAGGTCGCGTCGATCAACGGCGAGGCGCTGCCCGACGTGCCGTGGAGGATGCGTGCCAGGCGCACGACCCGCGTGTTTTCCAGGGCCCGATAGTGACCCATCCACTCGTCCTTCTCGGCTGTCCGCTGCACGGCCAGTGCCTGCAAGCCGACGGCCTGCTCGCGCCGGGCGGCGAGATCGCTGTCACGCTCCGCGAGGGCGCAACCCAGCTCGCGCAGGGAGGCTTCCTGCCCCGAGACCTGCTCGCGCAGGACACGGAGATCGTCTTCCTGCACGGTCGACTTCTGCCGGACCCGGACCAGCTCGAAGGCTTGTTCCTCAAAGCGGTCGCGCATCTTCGAGATCGTGGCGGCCTGCTCGTCCAGCGCCCGGATGCGGTGCTCGTCCGTTTCCCGATGAAGCTTGGCGTCCGCAAGCGCCTGTGCAGCGATCCTCTCGGCCTCGTCACGCCCTTCGCGCAAGAGGTAGTTGTCGAAACGAAGCCCGGTCATCGCCTTCTGCGCCAGGGTCTCCGACAGCACCATGTCGAACGAGCCGTCGAAGCTCACGAAGGGGTCGATGGCGTCGATCGGCTGGTGCGAGCACACGGCGACGAACGCCGGCGGCTCGTCGATCATCCGCTCGCTGCTCAGCCGCTCGGCAGTCAGCGCGCTGGTCGACGGGATCGGCTCCGTGCCGATCAGGATCGACGGGCGCACCCATTGTCGGTAGATCGCGACGTGCGCGAAATGCGGCGCGAGCAGTTCGATGAACTCGGCCTCGTTCATCTCCCGCAGGTGATAAGGGTTGGCGCCGTAGTTGGCGGTGACCGCCGGATTGGGTGTCGAGATCAGCAACTTTCCGGTCGGCTTCACGACCCGCGCCAGACTCGCGACGGTGGCCGTCTGCATCGCATGATCGACGTGCTCGATCATCTCGAAGCAGGTGACGAGATCGAACGACGCCGACGGAAGGGTCGCGCCCAAGTCGGCGTGTCGCTCGAAATGCAGACGCGCGGTGTCGTGCCAGAAGGCCGCCCAGCGCAACGCATCCTCGTCGATGTCGAGACCGAGCACGTCGTCGGCCGCGTCGGCCAGGAAGCGGGAGCCGTAGCCGGTCCCGCAACCGAAGTCGAGCACCCGGGCGCCGCGCGCGAACTGCCGCGCGAACTGATAGCGCGGCACGTGTTCGTACTCCGCGAGCTTCGACCACGTGCCCGGGACATAGCGCTCGAGCATGAACGCGTAGAAGCGGCTGCCCACGGCCTCGCAGATGAGCCCCGCAAAACCGGACAGCGATTCGTCCGGCCCGAGGTCCTCGTCCGGATAGCGAAGGCCTTCGACCGCCGCGATCGGACTCGTCCCGCGCACGCGCACGTCGCCGAACTGCAGCGTGGTCAGGAGACGCACCAGCGAGCGTGCCGAGTAGTAGACGAGATGGGACGGCGGGTGGCGATAGATCCACTTCCCGCCATCGCGCACGGCATCGCTCGACCTGGCATTCGGCGTCGTGATGACGATGCGGGTCCTCGGGCCGATCAGTCCGCGATTGAAGAGCCGAAACATCAGCGCATACGGATCGCCGACGTGCTCGAGCACGTCGAGCATCAGCAGGAGATCGAACTCGTGGGGAATCAGCTCCTCGATCTGCTCGACGATCAGCATCCTGTCGCCGTGACGCGCGATCGCGGTGTTGCGCGCGTGGTCCGACAGTTCGACGCCGAAGCACTTCCACCCGCGGTCGGCCGCGAGCGCGAGGTGGGTGCCGTAGCCGCATCCCACATCCAGCACGTAGCGGACGCTGCCGTCGTCGGCGAAGCCGTCGAGCAGTCCTGTCAACATCGGCAACGAGAAGTCGGTCTGCGCGTCGTAGTTCGCGTAACCGCCGGGCTCGCCCCCTTCGAACCACTCGGTGCGGTCGTAGTAGCGCTTGAGCTCGGCATCGTCCGGCACGGGCCAGACGAAGTCCGTGGCCGAGGCGGGACAACGCCATACCGCGTAGCCGTCGACGTCCGCGAGTGGAATCACTTCTCGCGATCGCGTGACCGGGCAGCGCGGGCTGGTATGGGCTGCGATCGGTGCGGCGTCGATGCTTATTGTTTCCATTGCACTGGGTGGGCGAATCGTCCCCACGTCGGATGGGCAGACCGGACGGAAAACCGGATGTTCAGGTCCGTGAGTGCGTAGCAGAGAGACAGGTCCGTGGAACACGCCGAGAAGGCGGCGACATAGTCGCCAGGGACGAGGCACAGGGGTTTCAGGAGCAGGGAGCCGTCGACCCGCTCGCCTGCGGTGATGGCAGGCCAGACGACATCGGCTTCCGCGCTCGTCTGCCCGATGACCCAATCGCCATCCGCACGGTAGATGCTGATGGTGAACACGATGTTGTCCAGGTCGACGTCCGCTTCGAGGGTGAACGCGAAGCGGATCGAATCGCCGAGCATGAAGGTCTGGTCCGCGTTCGGCGGCCGGTCGGCGATCCGAAGGTCGACGAACCGCGCCATGCCGGTGTTCTGCTGGCTGATGAAGCTGCTGACCCCGGTCTCGCCCGTGCCCTCGTTGCCCTGCATCGCCACCTGGTATTCCTGGCAGACCTCGATCGGGTTTCCCGACATCACCACCTGGCCGTGCTCGAGCCACACCACGCGGTCGCAGATGGTCTGCACGGTGTTCAGGTCGTGCGAGACGAACAGCAGCGTGACCCCATCGTCGCGCATCTGCCGGAGCTTCTGCACGCACTTGTTCTGGAAAGCGAAGTCACCGACGCTGAGCGCCTCGTCGACGATCAGGACCTTCGGTTCGACGTGGATCGCGACCGCGAACGCCAGCCTGACGAGCATGCCGCTCGAGTAGGTCTTGACCGGCTGGTCGATGAACGCACCGATGTCGGCGAAGGCCGCGATCTGTGCGAACTTCGTCTCCATGGTCGCGGCATCCATTCCCAGGACGGCCGCGTTGAGGCCCACGTTCTCGCGGCCCGTGAACTCGGGATTGAACCCCGCACCGAGTTCCAGCAGCGCCGCGACGCGACCCTCGACATCGATCGATCCCGCCGTCGGCGTGACTGTCCCGCAGACGAGCTGCAGCAACGTCGACTTGCCGGACCCGTTGCGACCGATGATGCCGACCGTCTCGCCGGGCTTCACGGTCAGCGAGAAGTCGCGCAGTGCCCAGAACTCCCGGAAGTAGTTGCGCGGTTCCAGCGCGGCCGCGCGTCGCAGCCGCGGCATCACGAACTGCTTCAGGCGATCGCGAGGCTGCGCGTAGATCTGGTAGCACTTCGACAGCCCCTGGATGCGGATCGACGCGACGTCGGATGGCATGGTCTCAGACGACATCGGCGAAACCCTTGCGCGTCTTCTGGAACCACGCGAATCCGAGCGACGCGACGACCACGCTGGCGGCGCCGTAGACCGCCAGACCGCTCCAGTCGGGCGGCGTCCCGGAGAACAGCACGGCGCGCGACTGCTCGATGACGAAGGTGAGGGGATTCGCCAGCAGCCAAGGCCGGAAAGCGGCGGGTACGGACGAGATCGGGTAGAACACCGGCGACAGGAACAGGAGGATCGTCATCAGGACGCCGATGACCTGCTTCACGTCCCGCGCGAAGACCCCCAGCGACGTCAGGAACCACGCGAACCCGGCCGTCGCCAGCACCAGCGGGAACAACACCACCGGCGCATAGATCACGGTCAACGGCAGGCCCCCGTGCGAGACCAGCAGCGCGATGCCGAGCACCAGCAGGCTGATCATGCTGTGGAACAGGGCAGAGCCCATCACGACGAGCGGCAGGATCTCGAGCGGGAAGACCACCTTCTTGACGAAGTTGACGTTCTCGAGGATCAGCGACGGCGCACGCGTGAGGCATTCGGCGAAGAAGCCGTGCACGATCAGACCGATGAACAGCAGCATCGCGAAGTCGGCACGGCTGCTGCTCGTCTTCGTTCCCCAGCGCGCCTCGAACACGACGCTGAAGACGAAGGTGTAGATCACCAGCATCAGCACCGGGTTGAAGAAGGACCAGGCCAGTCCGAACACCGAGCCACGATAGCGGCCGAGAATCTCGCGTTTGACGAGTTGACCGATCAGCACGCGGTGGAACCACAGACTTTCGGTGAGGGCGAGCGGCGATGTGCGGTGCGCGAGGTGCCGGTTCATGGGGCCAGCAGTTCTTCGAGGCACAGGTCGACCCCCACCGTCCAGTCCGGCAGATGAAGTCCGAAGCGCTCCCGCACCTGGGTCGTGTCGAGCGAAGAATTCATGGGCCGCTTGGCCGGTACCGGGTATTCGGTACTCGCGATCGCATCGACCGCGACGACCTTCAACGGATTCATTCCGAGCGCTCGTGCCCGGTCGACGATGCGGGTGGCGAGGCCATGCCACGACGTGCGTCCGCTCGCCGTCAGATGGAACACGCCGGATGCGAATGGGCCTGCCTGTCGCTCGCGCATCGCCTGGGCGACGATGCGCGCCGTGCAGTCGGCGATCAGCCGCGCCGAGGTCGGCGCGCCGTACTGGTCCGCGACGATGCGCAGCGTGTCGCGCTCGCCCGCGAGCCGCAGGATGGTCCTCACGAAGTTCTTCCCGCGCGACGCGAAGACCCAGCTGGTTCGCAGCACGAGGTGATCGCAGCCGGACGCGGCGATCGCGGTCTCGCCGGCGAGCTTGCTGCGGCCGTAGGCGGACTGCGGCGCGGGGTCCGCATCCTCGCGGTAGGCGCCGCTGCCAGAACCGTCGAACACGTAGTCGGTCGAGTAGTGGACCAGGAGGGAGCCGTGCCTCTTCGCCTCGTCGGCCAGGATGCCCACGGCCTGCGTATTGATTCGCTTTGCCCGCTCCTCATCGGTCTCGGCCTGATCCACCGCGGTGTACGCCACCGCGTTGATCACGACGTCCGGCTCGCACGCGAAACAGGCGCGCAGCGACTCGGGATCGTCGAAGTCGGCCTGCGCCCGCGCGAGTGCCACAACCTCGCCGAGCGGCTGCAACGCACGCCGCAATTCCCATCCGACCTGACCGGTGGTTCCCAGGAGCAGGATCCGCATCACGGAAAG
>Ga0123337_10003191_pt1 | contig 17770 bp, 14 predicted proteins | sample frozenSSSSmetaG_FD_89792 | JGI IMG/M metagenome (GOLD analysis project Ga0123337, IMG submission 89792) | Glacier valley bacterial and archeal communities from Borup Fiord, Nunavut, Canada, to study Microbial Dark Matter (Phase II) -... | ecosystem: Environmental > Aquatic > Freshwater > Ice >... | reverse complement strand
CAAAAATAAACGAAAACATATCCAAAGAAAACTACCAGCAACAACAGCGCAGGCACTCCACCCGATATCATCCAAAAGAAAAAAGCGTTGGCGGTGCCCCTGCTATTGATGCCTACAGTATGCGAGAGCCCTATTCCCGCTGGATTAGATGCAAGGATCTCAAGATATCCGCCTACGCGATCATATTCGCGCACGAGATTTCCACTAGGCCCCTTGGAATCCCTGGCAAACATCGTTATTGCAACTATTGTGCTATCCGATACTTTATCTTTGTTTATTTCATTGGCTTTATTCAAACCCTTCATCAAACCGCTGGCGCATAAAAAGAAAATCAACAGTATCACCACGCAATAGGCGTATTTGATGACTTTTATATTTTTCACCAGCTGATACAGGGGCCTGGACAATAAAGCAAACAATACCGTGGCGATAATCGCCAAATAGGCGGCGAGAGAAAGTGTCAAGAAAAGCGCAATGAACATTATCAAACTTGATAATAAATATTGCACCCTACGGCTCTCCAGGTACTCGCCCAAGCATCTAAATAGAGGAAACAATAAAAAAGCGGAAAGTATCGATGGTTCAAGAAACCAACCCTGCGGCCGCAATGTACGGACACCAAAAACTAGCGCCTGGACAGCATTGCCAAAGCCTAGCAAGCCAAGACTGGTCTGCGGCACGTCAGGTCGACGGTCCATCTCGACAATATTTGATAGATCGAGCAAATTCCATCTTATCGCTAGAAATCCTGTGATCGCCTGTATGGAGAAAGCAAGACCCAGCCAAATATACAAAGAACTCAAGGAATCATCTTTGCCTTGAAACGTATGACCATCCAGCAGCAAAACAGGAAAAATCAAGGTCATCATTACAAATTTTGACCATTGATAGAAACCAGGCTCATCACCATTCAGGATGGCGGGAATTAATAGCGTGAGAAGAAGTAAATAAAAAATGAGGAGGATATTTCTTTCACTGCTCCTCATTGCATTTGGGCTTCGTTTGAAAAAAATCAGTACAAGAACGAAAGCCGATACCTTGATCACCCTGTCCCAATACACATCCCCTATGAGATAAAGCGCATACTCCAGCGCGAATATCCAAATCACAGAAGAAAAAATCCATGCAGAAGCTTTTACATTGCTTACTTTATTAAAAAAACTATTCAACATTTTATAGACAAGCAATTATTCAGACGTGCGGGAACCGAACGGTAAATGATGTATGGCGTTCAAGATAATTCCCAAATAAATTTTGGGATAAAACGGCCAGTACTTTATTGATTGCAAAAACAAATCCAAGGAATCATCCCTTTTTCCGTTTTTTTGTATGGCGCGCCCGGCACTGTAGTATGCGAGGCCCAAACGTCTTCGTCGACGGAGTCGAAAGAACAAACTGGAGGGAGACTGCGCAGGCATAAATTCATCTATCACTTGCAAAACCGACTGCAAATGTCTCAGTGCGGCGCTACTCTGATTAGCTGAATGGGTGCGATAGCCGCCCAGTATTTCTTTTAAAAAAATCATCCTGGCCCCAATTTTTGCCAATCGGAGCCAAAGGTGATAGTCCTCTGAAGTAACGACTACCGGATTTTGCGAGAATCCACCCACGAGGTCTAATATACTTTTCCTCACTACTGTGGCTGAGGGGGTTATGCAGTTGCCTTTATCGAGCAGGGCGTCAAAAGTGGCGCGCTGCGCCGGGCCGCAAAACATGTCTCTTTCTTCATTGCCAAACCAGTGCAAACCATGGCAAACCAGATCAACATTGTCATCGAAGCTTTGTATACAGTGACTTAATTTTTCGGGATACCAAATATCATCTGAATCAAGGAAGGCGATGTATTGTCCTTGAGCCAAAGCAATGCCACGATTACGCGAGCTGGCAATGACGCCATTATTTCTAAAGTTCTCCAGCCGAATACGCGGATCGGAAAAAGAAGCCACCACTGCGATGGTGTCATCTTCAGAATAATTATTGACTACTATTACTTCCCAGTCGGAAAAAGTCTGCGCGCATACCGATTGCAGCGCTTCGCGGAGAAAATCTGCATGGTTATACGTCGGGATAACCACGGTAACCAGGGGAATGTCAGCCATTGGAACTACCGTATAAGTCCTTGCAAAAAACAAGTGTCGAATCGATTTCATGCGCGGGGTCACCTGTCAGCGAAAATCCCGTTGCAAGCAATTTTTCGATTGAGTAGTTAAACTCGGCACTTGCCTCACCCGGTTCAGCGGCAGGAGAGACTATTTCAGGTGTAAATCCCAATACAATTGCGCACCTTTTTTGTACCAGCTCCACCATATCTATAATGCGAGGGGACCACGCGCCGCCCACATTGAATATGCCATTGCCGATTTTATTTACAGGCAAATCAATTACATGACAAAACGCGCGACCAACGTCATGCAAAGTCACAAAATCCCGTCGTTGCAGGCCGCTTGAGCGCATAGTCAATTTGCGATGCATCACTGCTTGTCGGCAAAGATCGTTTATCAATAAGGTCCAACGGTTTACTCCTGCGTGTGCAGGGGCGCCGAAACCATTGGAAAGTCTGAGCACGATGCCAGTAATTTTTCCCTCATCGTATGCCGCCAGGACAGCATCTTCCGCAGCTCTGTGGCTGCTTGCATACGGATGCCGCGGGCGCGGAAGAGTACTTTCATCGATATGCCCGCTCAGGGGCGCAGCATAGACATGGGCTGTGGAGAGATGGATAAATGAAGCAACGCCTTCGGACTTGGCCGCCTCCAGCAAGCGCACAGAATTGACACCATTCATCTCCAATGCACCGACTGGATTTGATAGCGCATCAACTTCATTCATCGCGGCAAGGTGCAAGACCGTATCAACGTTTGAGCAGGCGCGCTTTAAGCCATCATCGTCAGACCACGGTGTAGCAACTGTTGAGGCGGCCGGCAACCATGCAGGCGGGCTTTTATGTTCTCTGGATCCGAGAATCACATGCGTATCCGGCTGTGCAGCAATTACTTGAGCGACACGACTCCCTACATAGCCAAACCCGCCTGTTATCAAGATACGCCGGCTCATCGGTGCTTGATCTCCCAATCGTAGGGAATGCCTGGGTCAAATGCCGGCTTGCGATCTATCTCAGTTGGATCATGTGGAATACTGGCGCAATTAGCCACAATTGCAGTTTCACTGCCTATGCCTTTAAAACCGTTCCAGACCATAGGCGGTACTGTTACCAGGCAATAATTATCTACACCCAGAAAAAGCTCCTGAACCTCGCCTCGGGTCGGACTATCCGGTCTGTCGTCATATAAAACAAATTTGATGTTGCCGTGAGGCACAGCGTAATTCAGTGTCATCCTCTTGTGTATGTGCCAGGCTTTTATCGCGCCCGGATACACACATGAAAAGTAGATCTCTCCGAATTGCTGGAATACAGAAGAATCAACCCTCAGCATGTGCATTACCTTGCCGCGTTCATCAAGCACTTGCTTCAAGGGAGCCACGATTACGCCGTCTATCATGTGAGCTCCGGAAAAAACTTCCGCAATTGCTGACGCGTGACATCAGAAACTTCAGCGCCGCCCATGACCAATTTATACCAATCGGCAGTTGCTGTAAGCGTATCTTCAACATCCCATCTTGGTTTCCAGCCTAATAACTGGTTAGCCTTGTCACAATTTAATTGCAACAAATTTGCCTCGTGATGCTTAGCCGCTGACTGCTCAACGACAATCGTTCCACGCCCAATATGCTTGACGATATGATCAGCCACCTGAAACACAGTACGAATCTCGCTTGTACTAGGACCAAAATTCCAGGCACCGGAATATTTCTGTGGCTGCTCGGCCAGACGCACCGCCAACAGCAAATACCCCGCAAGCGGCTCAAGAACGTGCTGCCATGGCCTGGTTGCATTTGGACTACGCAGCGTAACGGGTTTGTCCGCGCTAATGGCACGAATACAGTCGGGAACAATGCGATCTATCGCCCAATCTCCACCACCAATTACATTACCGGCACGTGCAGTTGCGGCACCCAATTCTGGGCGACTGGCAAAGAACGAGCGTGCATAGGCAGAAAATGCAATTTCAGCAGCAGCTTTAGAGGCACTGTATGGATCATGGCCTCCCAAGCGATCATTCTCGCGATATCCCCACTCCCACTCCAGATTTTCGTAGCATTTATCCGAAGTAATATAAACCAGAGAACGAACAGACTGGCATTTGCGCACTGCTTCCAGCAGGTTCACCGAACCCATCACGTTAGTTTCAAATGTCGCGCGCGGGTCGGCATAAGAAGGCCTGACCAATGCCTGGGCAGCCAGGTGAAAAACATATTCCGGCTGAAATTCAAGCATTACATCGGCGAGTTTTTTTTCATCCCTGACATCGCCCTCAACGTGGCGTATCAGTTTTGACAAACCCAACGCTTCAAAATGACTCACCGGCTTTTCCGGAGCAAGTGCATACCCCAAAACTTCGGCGCCAACTTCTGACAGCAGGAAAGCCAGCCACGAACCCTTGAACCCGGTATGCCCGGTGATCATGACGCGACGACCTGCGAACGTCGAAAGAAATTCTGTATTTGTTACTTGACTACCCACGGTGCGTTTCCCTTTTCATATAACGCGTTAAGTAATTGGTATTCGCGGCTGGTATCCATAGGCTGCCAAAATCCATCGTGCTCAAACACCATTAATTCACCGTCCGTAACCAATTTGCGCATTGGGTCTTGCTCCAATACGGTATCGTCTGCAGTATCAAGATAATCAAATAATTTGGCGGTAGCGACGAAATATCCACCGGAGATTCTCCCGCCTGTTGCCTGAGGTTTTTCATTAAACTCAACTACTTGCCCCTTATTGCTTACCAGTTCACCGAATCGTCCTGGCGGACGCACTCCAGACACCGTTAAAGCCTTGCCATGCGAGCGGTGAAAAGCGAGCAATGCGTCAATATCAATGTCGCCCACACCGTCGCCATAAGTCAGCATGAAATCTTCATCGCCGACATACTTTCGAATTTTTGCAATCCGCGCGCCCGTCATCGCTTCCAGTCCGGTATCAGCCAGGGTTACACGCCAGTCTGACTCATCATGATCGTTATGAAATTCGATATCCTTGCCTCTTCCCAGAGGAATCGTGAAATCTTTTGTATGCGCTTCGTAATTCAGGAAAAAATCCTTGATGACATGACTTTTATACCCAAGGCAAAGTACAAAATCCTTGTGCCCAAATCCTGAATAATATTTCATGATGTGCCACAAAATTGGATAGCGACCAATGGGAATCATTGGCTTTGGTATGTTATCGGCCACATCCCGAATTCGCGTGCCATAGCCACCGCAAAGAATAACGACTTTCACAAATTTGCTCCTACCATTTTTTTATACAGACTTAAATATCGTCCAACTGCTTTATTGACTGTAAAAAGCTCTTCAAATCGCTGAAGCGCCTTTTCCCCGAATGTGTTGCGTAAAGTATCATCGATCGCCAGTGTTTTTAACGCATTAGCCAACGATACTGAATCTCCCGCTGAAGTCAATATCCCCGTAACTCCATCCACTACCTGCTCGGGCGTGCCAGCCAAGGCACTGGCAATCACCGGCTTTCGCAATGACATTGCTTCCAGAATCACATTAGGAAAATCTTCATTCCTGATGGAAGGAAGCACCAATACGTCCAGAGCATGAATGAAATCAAAAACATTCCGCTCCGCTCCGACAAATTGAACATTATCCCCAAGATCATGAATAGCAACGAATCTTTCCAGCTCTTCACGCAAAGGCCCATCGCCTTCCAACAGAAATTTCATGTTTGAAAGCATGGAAGGATCTGTTCCGGATAAAAGAACCAGAGCATCAAGCAATATGCGATGCCCCTTTCTCTCCTCCATCAGCGCAACCACACCAAACAGCACACCGTCGAAATCACCCAAGCCCAAACGCAGACGTGTTTCTGCAACAGTTTCACCAATGTCTCGCCGCACAACACCATTGTGCAAAGAAACAATTTCTTCCTGCTTTAAATTGAGCACCTGCCTTAAACAATCGGCCGCTGCTTTTGATCCGGTAACATACATATCTATGCAACGAACTGCCAAGCGATCAATCGGATAATCCATCCAGCGGCTATAGCTCGTATAGGGAATCGCCAAATTATTCACGACCATCAACACATTCTTTATGCGACACAGTTTTGCAGCTAGCGCTGCCGCGCGCGCGGACAGCGCACCTGGATAACCACCATTGTTGATATGGAGAACGTCAGGCCGTATGCGACGAAATAAGCGCATCAAAATGAACACATCAAACAAAAACATAGGATAGAGCAGCATCGCTCCCGCTAACGCACGTAAAACACGCACCCATCGTCGAGACGTTGCCGATGGCGTCTTCCAGATCGAGGACATATCCGGCAGCTGCAGCGGATAAACCTGGAAATCAAGCTTTACACGATTATGCAAGCCTACTGTATAAGCTTTGCTATCCCGATAACTAAAACTAACCTCATAATTTTGACGCAATTCTGATGAAGTCCAAAAATTTACAAGCATGTTTTCACAGCCTGCAAAAAACGAACAATCAGAATGAAAATGTACCTTCAAGACAATGCCTTATAGCGATCGATAATAGTCGATGGTTTTTTTCAAGCCGTCTTTAATCTCCGTGGAGGGAATCCAGCCAAGCAAGTCCCGGGCTTTTGATCCATCCGCCCAATAATCCATTGCCTCACCTTTTCGATAGGCTACATTTCCGACATCAAGCAATGCCTCGACATCTCGCCCGATTAACTCGGCGACCGCTTTGCTCATATCAATAATTCTTGTTGGTGCGCCGCTACTGACATTGATTACATGTCCTTTTGCTTCCGGCTTTAAGGCAGCGGCCAAAATTGCCTCAATGACATCGTCTATATAGACATAATCTCTCGTTTGCTCGCCGCCCGACATTGCAAATCTTTGCCCTGCCAGCAACGATCGAATCAAGGCAGGCAAAAACATCTCATTACCCTGTCCGGGCCCGTAAGCAAGTGAAGGCCTCAATATAACAGCAGGGAATCCGTGAACGCGGTAGAAAGTCTGCAGCAAATGCGTCATCGCGACTTTTGAACACGAGTAGGCACTGACTGGCATTTCCCTCATCTCTTCAGAATAGGGCGCTGCAGCGCCTCCATACTCTTCACAGGTACCGATCGCCACGAAGCTTGAAACGCCGGCGAAAGTGACGCACGCCTCCAGCAGATTCAAGGTACCAACAAGATTTTCATCAAAACATTCGCGAAAATCGTCAACTGCTGCGCTACGCGTCTTATTCGCGGCAAGATGGAATACGTATGCCGGGCAAACTTCTTCGACTATCTCTCTGACACGTACGCGATCCAGGATATCGCAGGAAAAATAATGCGCTTCTGCATTCGAAACGGTTGCTTTCCTTGCCAGGCCATAAACTTGTGCACCGGCTTCGTTCAATGCACGAACAAGATAGCCGCCAACAAATCCGGATGAGCCGGTAATCAATACATTTTTTCCCTGGAAGTGATCACTCAACATTGTCGATCATGCCTTTCGACGCGCAACAATTACACAATCAAGAAAAAGTTTTTTCTGATCCGGCAACACGCGTTGAAGTAATAAGCCACACAACTGGATAGGACAGCAGAGAAAAAGTGACAGCATCCGCTTCCATCCTCTGACAGGCAAGGAAAGATTATTAATAATATAGACACTCAGTATCTGTGCGACAGATTCCAGCAATCCGGTGGTTTTTTGCATGGAATGCACTTCAAATCCAGTGCGTGCGAGTAATTCACGAAAGCCAAAACTCGTAAACCTGAAAAAATCATACGGCTCCTCATGCTCCTCCCACAAAAAGGGAGCGGATAACACAAGCACGCCATCCGGCTTTAATACTCGACTCATTTCCAGAAGCAAAGCCTGCGGATTCGGCACATGCTCTAGAACCTGTGTGCAAAACACACCGTCGATGCTGGCACTGGGAAAAGGCAGCACGTCACCATCATAAAAAAAATCCGGCATTTTCATGCTCACATCTCGCCCGCTATCCTCTACATCCACACCGATATAGGTACCGGCGGGAAATAGATGTTCATACGGCCTTGAGCCGCAGCCGACATCCAGCCAGCGCTCGTGAGTTTGAATTCCTATTGCAGCAACAGATTCGCTCAGATATTTTCGAAGACGTGATTCCGTAATCCATATCGGGTTAAATAAAATTCCGCGCAACGCTTGAGCTGCCATATTCATAGATCCTGACTAGATGCTTTGTGCACAGCTTATTTAATGGCTGTCAGATAATAAGTAATATCGTCCAGCGGAAATAGATGGCTCAAATAGAATTCATAACGCTGCGGCCATTTGTTGGCAATTTTAGTAAGCAGTTTTGTCGGGAGCCTACCTGGAAGGGTTTCGTTGAAAATTGTTTTACTGATCGTAAATCTGGCCAGCGTATAGTCATAACGCTTGCAAATTGGGTGTGCCGGATCAAAATAAGCTAGTGAATTAACCGTGAAATAGTGCTTGTGTGTAGGGTCAATAAAAGCCCACACAGAACGAAAGTAAGGAACGATGACTTTAACTATCGCACCCGGAGCACTTATGCGATGGATCTCTTCCATCACGCGCAGAACATCATCCAAATGCTCAAGAACATTATCAATATAAATTTCATCGAAACTTGAATCAGGAAAAGGATAGGGAAAGACGTTCAGGTCATGAACGATATCGGCGGCGGTCCGGCTGTTGCCGTCAACCCCGATGGAACCCGGTCGCTTTTTATTGCCGCATCCAAGATCAAGTATTCTAGACTCCAAACCAATCCCCTTTTTTATTGAGCCTTATCCGGGCTACTTGACATTTCATACCGAGCCGCATGATTCGAATAACATTGATACGTACAGCAAAAATCCAGGCTACCGCAGCAGCTTGATTATCAAAAAAATCTAAATGATCTCGTGTTGTAACAGTAAAAATGAACAGTCGAGCATTTACTTTGGTGACTTCAATATCTTCCGCAAATCTTCTTTATTCAAACCCATCAAGTCAGGCCGCAACCACACTACAAACATCACAGTTGTCACATAAACAAAGCTGGAAAGTATAACAGGACTGATTAGTTCACCCAAGTCAGTACTGTCCAAATCCCATAAAAACCCAACACTCATTTTTGAAAAATAGCCGAGTCCTATCATCAGCGGAATACCAATGACCTGAAATATCCAATCCAGCTTCCACCCGTTATAACGTGCAATCACCCAAGCCTGGATATTGACGGAAACTACGCCCAAAATTACCATTTTTAACGCTATGCCTGACGCACCCATCCCAAGCCCAGGGAAAATCATTCCGCTTTCCGGCGCGAGCATAAAATAAGATAAAGGAATTGAAGCAAGCATAATGCCGATACTTACCACCATATACTTATGGGTCTTTCCTGTTGCCAATAGCATTGTTCCACCTATTTGCCCCATCGACTGATGTATCGGGTACAGGAACATGATCGCCAACACAGGCCATGCCTGTACATAGGCCGGCCCTAAAAAAATCGCTACGATTTGCTTCGACCATGGAAGCAGCAAACCGCTGACGATGGCGCCAAGCATGACCAGGCCGCGACTGATTTGCTTGTAAAGCCTGGCACTTCGTTCTCTATCCTGCTTTGCCCAAGCGTCGGCAATTTCTTTCCAGAAAATACTTAAAATGGAAGTGGTCGCCAAAAGACTGACTGTAGAGAACTGATTGGCTATCTGAAAATATCCTTGCTGCGCTGATCCGGCAAAGTGTTGAAGCATCCATTTGTCGGCGAAATCATATAAGAACGCTACCACTGCCAACAAAAAAAGGGGTTTGCAATAAGTCCAGTATTCCTCAACAGTTTCCGACAATGTACTTTCCTGCACCTTGATCGCATTACTTTTCTCTCTCAAAAAATAATGCGCAAAAAAGGTCGCCGCAAGATACTGTCCAATTATCACAAACAGAATATTTTCTACGGTCATGCGATTGGCGAGCAGCAGTAGTGCGACGATTGCAAGATAGCTTAGAGCGATGCAAAGGTTCAATAATTGAACCTTGACCGTCATGCGCTTGCTTTCGCCAATTTGGCTAACCGTCTGCCATGCCTGTTGCTGCATGAATGTCGCGAGAAACGCGATGATGACAATTGCGCGGCTATGCCCCAGCCAGATTCTTTCAAAAAGATCGTCAGGAATGATCAGGGCAACAAGCGACAGTGTTAGCAGAAACTGCAGCGCCAGCCAGGAAAAATATAAAAAATAGAATCGGGATCCCTGGGAGCACCGAGACAAAATCGTGTAAAACGCACTGGATGTCCCCATATCCAGCAAGGATCGAATAGCAACGAAACTACCCAGCAAAAACATCAAATCGCCGTAGCCGGCAGGGTTTAACCCGCGCGCAATCAGCAAGCCGCATGCAAAGCTGATTACCGAACGCATGCCATTCGACGCAATCGAGACCAAGAATCTGGTTTTTACTGAGGAGGGGTTGAACATCTCGAATTACTCTGCAGAATGAAGTGTTGATTGAGCGAGCGCGGCCACGGTCGCAAATTCAGCGCCCCATAAATCAATAGCGTCACTGGAATTTCGCGCGAATTGATGGCAGAACTCCGTTACAGCCTGTTGCCGCGCGGGCTCATTCCACCATGCTTCCACATCATCGTAAATTTTATTGACCGCTTCACCCGCGGCTTCAGGCGTATCAAAAAGAATCCCCTGCCCTCTTAGTAAATCATAAAAAGGCTGTGCTTCTGATCGCAATGCATTTGCTTTTGGTTCCCAAAACAGGATCGTTGGTTTATTCGCTGCAAGTGCTTCGGCAAATGTTGTGGAGAAGTGATCACATACATACAAACGACAGCTGTCCATGCTCTTTTGGAATGGCGTATCCCAGGTCTCAATTTTCAAATCCGGGAAAGCCTCATGTATTCGAGGAATAACTGCCCAGCCACCATCTTCACGATGCGGACGCAAACGTGTCATCGAAAACACTTCAGGAAGCAATTTTTGAGCAAAACGCTTTTGCCAGGCCATGTATTCAAAAAATTGGAATGGCAATCCAGGAAATTGAAGAAGGTATCTGGATGTCACGGTCCCGCCCCATAAAATTCCCGTTTTCATATTGTCAGCGCCGATTTTTTTTCTACCCGCCAGCTTACTGGCAGGAAGAGCAATGACCTTCGCAGCACAATCCGTGCGGCTCCATCCCCAGGAATAATAACGGTCACTTATCGCTGTTTCGTGATCTTCGCTCAGCGTGTCAAGCAACCCACCGTAATTCCCGCCATGTGGCGTACCCATCAACAATGTCCCTGATTCAGTAGAGGCAGCAGCCCACTGCTTGAACGTCTCATCGAAATACCAGGCATTTGCACTTAATATCGCATGAGGCTTGATCGGGTAGCGATGTTGTGCTTCAAGTGAAATCGGCTTGAATAACTCCAAAAAACACTTAGGCATGTCGGATGGCAAGATCCTGGAGAGACATTGTTCAAACTCTCCTCCTCCGAAATCCAAGGCGTGAAGACTTTCTCGCATCCTGCTATCAAGAAAAGACGTGGAATGCCTGTGCATTGGCTCTCTAAGGGGCAACACACGCGCTCTTGTTTTGAATATAAATTGAAGCTCAAAAAATTTTGAGAAATATGAGCTTCTGAGAAAAATGGATCGGTCTGCTCTTGCATTCATACCGATGAAAACCCGTGCAAAACAGCTCAACACCCGTTGTTTCCATGATTGAGTATTGACGTTCAAACCTGTATTGATGTCAGCTCTGACGACCTCCCTGGATGGAAAATTTCTTCCTAATGCAGTGAGTATCCTCGTATACATCTGCAGGTTGGAAGTATCATCATGAAGAAAATTTGCAAAATCCAGGGTGTCATTCGGCACTACAAATGACTGCTCGGCTAGCACTGTCGTGGTGAGGTCGGGCGCCAGTTCCAACGCATGTTTCAGGTGTATGTATTTATCGTAGATAACTGATAAATAAAATTGCAGCCACGGCCCTAATACGATGCGCCAATAGCGCTGACCATGGTTGACGGCATGAATTTCATTGAGTCTTTTGCCTAATACAGGCAGAATTTTCTCGTAAATCGAATTGACGTGTCTATAGCAGTCATGTCCTGCGTTTTGATTATCGGCATATGGACTTGTTAGAAGTTCACCGCCGATTTCTTGCCAAAATGAGCGACGCTCATGGAGCAAACACCACTGCCCCAAAAAAAGAATGTGCCTGGAAGTATCCCAAAATTCCTCACATGCTGTGGTAGCAAGAAAAATTCTTGATTTAACTGTCGACCCAGCATCGTTCATAGGGAAAGGGCATTCACAAACATAATATTTTTTTCGTTAAGCATATTTGGATCGACCCGATTGTGAGCCTGCCTCTCATCCCACAATCATTTCACTTTATTTGCAAGGCACTTTCATCCAATTATTTCCCATGACAGGGCTGTACCGCGCTTGACATCGCATTTCACGGTTCTTCCCAGCATCTGTTCCAGATACTTGGTCGGCAAACCCAAACCAGGTCGAATCGCACGCACATTTTCTTGCGTCAGTTCATCGCCCGCCCTGATATCCTGCACCACATACAGAGAGCGCCGGAATTGAATCGATTTTTTTTCCACTTCGGTCGGACCGTAACTCACCCTTCCCAATGCCTCCCATGCACGCCCGGTTTCCAACACCAGTTGCACCATTTCGGACGGCTCCATCGAGAAAGTGCTGTCAACACCGCCTTCTGCACGGTCGAGGGTAAAGTGTTTTTCAATGACGCTAGCGCCGAGCGCCACGCTCGCTACCGAGACGCCAATACCCATCGTATGGTCAGACAGGCCGACTTCGCAGCCAAAGAGCTCGCGCATGTGCGGAATGGTCAATATATTCGTATTGGCGGCAGTGGCAGGATAGGTGCTGGTACATTTGAGGAGAATCAAATCCTTGCAGCCGGCCTGCCGCGCGGCACGCACGGATTCATCAAGTTCAGCCACTGTCGCCATGCCTGTTGAAATAATCAATGGCTTGCCGGTTGCCGCCACGCGACGGATCAAGGGCAGATCCGTATTCTCGAACGAGGCGATCTTGTAACAGGCAACATTCAGGCTTTCCAGAAAGTCCACTGCGCTAGCATCGAAAGGCGAACTGAATGGAATCATGCCCTTTTCACGCGCACGCGCAAAAATCGCTTCATGCCATTCCCATGGGGTATAGGCCTCACCGTACAGTTTGTACAGCGAAGTGCCGGACCACAGACTGTTCGGATCGCTGATATGAAACTCGCGCTCATCAAGATCGATCGTCATCGTGTCGGGCGTATAGGTCTGTATCTTCAATGCGTGCGCACCGGAGCGCGCCGCCGCATCTACAATCTCCAATGCACGATCCAGCGACTGGTTGTGATTACCAGACATTTCGGCAATCACGAACGGCACATGGCCTTGACCTATCTGGCGATCCGCAATCGTTATCACTTCATTCATCTTGCTTCAGCCTTTTCGTAAAACGGGTAAGCTCAGTAGTGTAGCCCGCACTGGCGAACAGGCGCATCGAACGTTCATTGCCGCCCAATACATGGGCATGTATAGAACGAGTCTTCGGTAGTTTTTTCATTAGCCATGTTTCAGCTGCCAGCAGTAATTCTGCTCCCAGACCTGACGAAAGTTTGTCTGGTACCAGATAGATCGAAATCTCTGCATTCTCACCGTCCAGATCGTAGCGCACTACGCCTGCCGGCATATTCTGCGTCATGCCTATCAACAAAATCCTGTTCGGATCAGCAAGCACTGCATCCAGCCAATGCTGGTGACCATCCCACGCAATCAACTCCGTATTGCGCGAAACAGTGCGGATGGCCGGATCATTGCGCCAATTGAATAAGTCCCGCGAGTCATTGATGGTGACAGCACGCATTTCAATACTGCTGTTACCCAATGCCCGAACAATACGCGAAGCACCTCGAGCATCAACGGCGTGCATACCATTGACAGATATCAGGGTACGCAGCGACGGATTTTCAATCAAGGCGATCATATGCTTGGCGATTGCAATCTCAATATCGTCATCGACATCTGGGGCATATACCAATCCAGCCTTGGCCGCATCAACAAGCTGCCTCTTCTGGTTATCTGCGGTACTGAGCACCAAGGTCGGCAAGCCAAGGCAGCAACGCTCCCAGGTCGCCCCTCCACCTGCGCCGATAGATAGATCAGCATCCGCCATCAATTCCGCCATGCGATCGGTTTGAACATGGCAAACATAACCATATGCAGCACAATCCCTCAGCAGCTGTTCTCGCTGCGGATGCACCGCACCAATAACAACATCGACCTGCAGAACGGTATTTTGCAAGGCAACCAATCCTGTAATAACACGGCCAGTGTAATTTTCCGCATCAACCCCACCGAAAAACACAAGTATGCGCCGTACATCGCCGTCGCGCGGCATGCTGCGTTGACGTGTCAATTCGAAATCAGGCCTCAACAACGCGTAGCGCGGGCCAGTCAATTGCCTGCAATGTGGTGGCACTTTACCGACGTAGCGGCTATGCATGTCGGAGTACATATTTTGATCCAACAGTACGTCACAGTCGTGAATGCGATCAGCAAGATCATCAATGACCATGATCTTGCTGCAAGATAGGCGTAACTCTGATTCCCAACGCGCATCCAGTGCATAGTGATCGGCAATCAGCCAATCCCATTCCCTGCCCGCCAGTGCCACCCTGGTCGCCTGCGCATCGATTGCCTGGCTGGTGCCCAGCCATCGCGCATGCGCAAGTTCATCGGTCAAACCTTCGTGCGACTCAGCCAGTAATGTGAACTGATGCCCATGATCACGCAGCATCTGCTGCAGGTGCAGGGGCATGTGGCGACTGACAAAATGTACTTCTGCACCACGTACTCGCAAGGCATCAGCCAGCGTGAGGCAACGCATCAAATGGCCGGTACCTATCTGATCCGATGCATCAACACGAATGGCAAAGTGCATGTTGTGCTCAGTTCAAGCGCTTGAAACCGCCATGGCAGACCGGCCCTTTGAGCAGGCTCATCACATCCCGGCCTTCCTCGCATTCCTTGACCAGCGCAAATACCGGATCAAGCGCTTCAAAGAAGTCATTCACTACCTTGGGAGTGTGTTCAGTGCACACATAAACACTGGTACCTGCAAGATAACCTTTGGCCAGCATTTCTTGCGTAATCAAGGTCTTGTATGCCAGCGCATTGGGGCTGTTAAATCCAAATCCGGTCAATGCAGGCAAGCCATTGGTGGTAATCGCCAGGCCATGTTTTTCCGCCAGCGTCTTCCAGCGCGCAGTGATGTCCAGCCCTGTATTGGTGATCGTATCCCATGACTTGACGCGCGCCATGACATCCAGGGTTGCCAATGCAGCGGTGGGGCCGATGCGCTCGGTCCAGAAGGTACTGCTGATGAAGGTGGTTTGTGCTGCCTCCATGATTTCGCGGCGTCCGATGGTGGCCGTAATGCCGTAGCCATTACCCAGTGCTTTTGCAAACATGGCCATGTCCGGCTCAACGCCATACATCTTGTGTATGCCGCCGTATGTTTGGCGAAACCCCGATGTGCATTCATCAAAAATCAGCACGATGCCGCGCTCGGTAGCGAGCTGGCGCACCTTGTGCAGGAAATTGTCTTCCGGCCCGAAGTTACGCACCACTTCCATTTTGATTACGCCAATGTCGTGTTCATTGACGAGCGCTTCAAGCTCGGCGAAATTATTGTAGTTGAACGGGAATACAGTGCCACGCAGGTTTTGTGGCACGCCGTTGGGCTGCAAACCCGGCAACAAGTGACCAGCCAGGTTCTTGTCGTCGCCCAGATTTGCCGACAAATACCAGTCGTGCCAGCCGTGATAACCGCAGATGGCAACCTTGTCCTTGCCGGAAGCAGCGCGCGCAATCCTGATCGCAATCGCATTGGCCTCGCCGCCCGAACGTGCAAAACGCGCCATGTCGGCCCATGGATGCAGCTCGATCAATTTTTCGGCAAGATACACTTCTTCCGGGCAGTTCAAGGTCGACATATTGCCCGCATCGATCGTCCGCCGCACTGCATCGTCGACTTCAGGATGGCCGTAACCCAGGGTATTGGTACCTATCCCCATAATCGACATGTCGATGTATTCGTTCCCATCCAGATCCCAGACCTTGCAGCCTTTGGCCTTGCTGAAGTACGCCGGCCACAGATCAGGTAAAAACATTTCTGCGCGTTTGGACAACAGCATATTGCCGCCCGGTATAACCTGCTTGGCGCGTTTCCAGAGTTTTTGTCCGGTACCCATGCTTGCTCCTTCGTTACGGATGATGTCTTGATTCATGTGAAAAATATCTGGCTGACTATGCTGCAGCTCAAGCACTTCAGTCCAGGAGAAATCTGTACGAGGAGAAAAGAACTGAAAAATCTTTTCTATGACGGCCAGATCGGCAGGCTCATCCACAGTCCAGCGCAGCGCCGAAAGATCATGTTCATACTGAATGGCGGCGGTCGCGAATCGCCCCGATTCGCGCAGATAAGGTGTCACATGCTCGTGATCATATGCTTTATCAGTTTCTTGGCTTGCCTGTTCAAGCGCCTTTAAAAAGAATACTTCGATATCCAGGCCATCGGGATATGTGGGTGGACTGATATTGCTGAAATAATCTGCATTCGACGATTTGAAGCCGCGAATGACTTCATCGACCAGCTCCGGATCTACCAACGGACAATCCCCGGTAATGCGTACCACCACATCGGCTTGATGAGCCCGTGCAGCCTGCAGATACCGGTCGAGCACGTCATTTTCACTGCCCTGCTCACAGGCGTAACCAAGTTTGTTTATGTATTCAACCAGAGCTTGATTGCGCGCATCGACCGAAGTAGCGACCACAATCTGATCCACCTCGGTGGCGCGCGACAGGCGTGAAAGCAGGATTTCAATCATCGGGACTCCACCGATCGGCTTCATCACCTTGTTGGGCAAACGGGTAGAGCCCATGCGGGCTTGAACAAGCGCAACAACTTTCATAGTCTGGACCAGAGGGCGGGATTGAGTAAGACGGGATCAATAGTTTGCGGCCAATCCGGCAAACCAGGCAAGACGCCAATAGCTGCGGCATGAATCTCATGCAACTGGGCCGCACTGTCGACACCAACAACAACATTGTCGACTTCTTCAACACTCATCGCATAACGCAGGCAGGCTTCTAGCGGCGAGAGGCCTGTTTCATTGAGCCAGCGTTCCCATTCTGACCACAGGGATTGCCAGCGATTGAATTTCTGCGGTCGTTTATCCGCCGGCATCAATAACAAGCCCTGCAGGAAAGTGGAACGCACGTGCAGTTCGGTACCGCTACGTTTGAGGCGCTGAGCCCAACCTGAAGTGACCAGACGCCGGTCCAGTATATTCAGCGGGGCCTGCACCAGATCAAAGTGCATTTCCCTGAACAGGCTATCCAACTCGCTAGCGTCATAGATCGAGATGCCGATTTTTTTGGTGTAACCGAGTATTTTCAGGCGCTCAAGCGCATCAAACAATTGCGATCCGCGCGCTTCCAGCAACTGAGCCGGGCGATGCAGCAACACTGCATGGAGTTGCTGAACCCCGAGGCGGTCCAGCGATCCTCTTACCTGAGCTTCAACCCATCCAGCGACATTGGTGCATGTATCTGGCATTTCGGGCAGCTTGGTGACAATGCGCCAGCCGGCAACACCAATTTTACCAAGCGTGGATTCACTATCGCCATAGGCGAT
>Ga0123337_10003190_pt1 | contig 17774 bp, 14 predicted proteins | sample frozenSSSSmetaG_FD_89792 | JGI IMG/M metagenome (GOLD analysis project Ga0123337, IMG submission 89792) | Glacier valley bacterial and archeal communities from Borup Fiord, Nunavut, Canada, to study Microbial Dark Matter (Phase II) -... | ecosystem: Environmental > Aquatic > Freshwater > Ice >... | reverse complement strand
AATGCTGTTGCTGCGGTGGCGGTTGCGGGATAAAGAGTTAAAATCTAAGGCCAGTGAGATTTTAACTGGCCTTTTTATTGTGGATGAAATTTTTTTGCGGTGTCCGGTCGCTCATTTTTTTGCATAACAAAAAGGCGAGTTGATTAAGATTCTATTTGAAAATAAAAGTATTTCCGAGATTACTGTGTTGCAGCGGTTTATAGAGACGTCAAAAGTTGTTTAGTGAATTTCGTTATCCGATAGTTGCTTTCGAAAATTCAGCGATACGCCAGAATACCCGCAATAATAAAAAAATATTTCTCTTACTCCCCTGGGATTAACTTGCGGGTCCGTTAATTCAGGTTTTCGTAAGATTGTATGTGAATTTTATGTATTTAATTATCCATCAATTACAATTTGAAAACTTAGATACTAAATCATGTTTGGATAATTGTTGCCACTGCTTAAAAGATATATAATTTCTCAATTCCCCATAATTTCTATTAGTCCAGATGCTTATTGGAGATTTGGAATTTATTGAACAATAAATATTGTTATCTATAACCCCAATCTCTGCAATGTCGTCCAATAAAGATTCAATATAAAATAACGACGACAAAGGCAAACTTGACCGAAATACATTTTTTTGAACTAGAAGATTTCTATTCGGAGATAATGGCAATGATTTATCATGTCGTATGAAAAGTTGATACCCATTATCGCTGATATTATTACCAATAATGGATATATTTCTTACATTATGTAGATATATTCCAGCAGCCTGACACTTTATAATTTTATTATTTATTATTTGAACGTTCATTACTCGATGGTCTAGATAAATCCCAAAGGAACCGACGGCAGTATTTACTGCCGATCTTAAAATACCATTTGAAATGGTGTTTCCCTCTATATTGCGAGAATTGTAAGCCCTTTTATCCTTTTCTCCTACCCACGTATAAATCCCTCCACCATCATTTTTTACAGCAGTAAAATAATTTATTTGATTATTTGAAATATTTATGGAATCGCCCTCAAAATGAATAGCATTATATCCGGTACTATCAATCCTGTTATTTATGACAGAATTATTGTTGCCACGTATGATAATGCCTTGATAAGCATCACCACCATCACCTCCCATGCCAGGAACCATCCCGGAGTTTACAAGTTCATTATCAGCAACGCAAACATTATTTGACCTTAATGAAATTATTCCATTATTGTAACTATTGTGGATTTTGTTATTCTTAATAATTATGAAAGTACTATTCTGGATGTATATACCATTGTCACCTGAATTTGAAATTTCTGAATCTAAAAAGAAAACTTTATTGCAGTTATTAATAGAAATACAATTTGAATTTGATCCGGAAAAAATAAGTCCTTTAAATATGATATTATTACAATCACTTAATTGAATAATGTTATTTTGAAGGCTAATAAATACTTCATTTAAAGTTGGATTTCTTTCTTGTAAAAAAATATAAAATTCTTTTTCAGATTTATTAAAATACCATTCTCCGATATTATCTAACGTTTTGATATGGTTTTGTATAAAGTAGCCATAATTGTTTGTTGCTGGGTAAGGCGAACTTGATAAATAGTGTATATTTCCATCCTCCTGACTTACTATGTAATTACGATCAATAATGTAATCATTTTTTTGGATCACAATTTCTCCGCCATTCCAATTAGTTGTATTCTTTAAGGCATTATCATGAATTTCTGTGTTCGATAAAAAACTTTGGTATATTCTGTAGCCAAAATTTGAGGCACTATAGTTAGGATATCTCCCTTTAGCCAGCAGCTTGCCTTGCAAAACTACCATTTGAGTGTTGTCATTTGACTTTAGCGATGTCTTCCAAATATTCTTATCCACTGCGTACCATTCTTTAAGAGTGGACATCCCGGTAAGTAAAGGCTTGCTTCCATGGCCGTAACTACCAAAAAATATTACAATTTGTGGATTTAATTGTTTTATAGAAAGATGCCCAAAGTAAATTTCGCCACAATTAAATAAAATCGAATCTCCTCCATTTAGAAAGTGTAGGTTTTTATTTAATTTGTCTATCGTTTTCCAGGGGGTTAATTTATTTCTTGCATCAAGTATTGATCTAGTATCATCTCCTTGGAGAGTTGAGATATAGTAGGTATTAGCAATGGAATAGGGAAAAAAATGAAATAATAATGTAAAAAAAATTGCCAATATTCTCAGTATGTTAGTCAGATATTTTAATTCCATCTTGTTTAATAATTTTAGCAGGAACGCCGGAAACCACACAATTATCTGGTATATCTTTAATTACAACAGAATTTGGGCCGACAACTACATTGTTTCCGATTTTCACTTTGCCGAAAACTTTTGCTCCGGCTGCGAAAAATACATTATTTCCTATAGTGGGGACATTGTCGTGAAACTTATTTTCGCCAATAATGACACCCGGATATAACGTGCAATTATGACCAATCGTTACACCAGAGTTAATTGTAATCGGACCTAAATGAAAAATGGTCAATCCCGGACCTACGACATTAATTGGGATATTTACGTGGATTTTAAAACCTAACTTTTTATACCTGTATATGACAAATATGTAATAGATATTTTGAAATACATTTCGTTTAATATTGGTGTAATACTCCATTTTTCGTAATGCGTTCAAATAATCAGCCACCAAAATCTTTTCCCAAAATAAAGAACGTTTTAATGAATCAACGAGCCACGTTGACCTTTTTCTATTCAGTGCTAACTGATCTGCATGTTTGTAATCATTCAATTCAGATCTATTTTTAATCATATTGTATTTTTTTTCCTATAATTTCTTTGGCAGGAACCCCCCCAAATATTTTATAAGGCGGGACATCCTTAGAAACTACAGATCCTGCTGCAATTATGGCTCCTTCACCAATCATGACTCCTGGTAGGATTACGCTATTCATACCAATAAAGGCGCCTCTTTTGATTACAACTTCTCCAATAATTTCTGTCTGGTTATGAAATCTTCTTGATAAATCATGGGATAAAATTATACATTTCGAAGTTATCGAAACGTCATCTTCAATAGTAATTAATTCAGGTCTACGGTTATCAATAAGTACCATATACCCGATTTCAACATTTTTACCAATATGTACTCCTTTCATACCGTGGAAAAGGGTTCGTAATTTTTTCCATGGTAAAAACCATGCTGGAAACTGGAGCAAATTTCTATATAGCCTTTTGGCTTTAGAAACTGTAATTCCTTGACCTATCGGAATAGTTGTTTTCACTTAATCTTATTTTTAAGGTAAGGATTAAATACTTCATCATAAATGTGTGCAATAGTTGGCCACTTAAACTGGGTTGAAACTTTTTCAAATGCGCTTTTAGCCTTTAGTTTCATTTTATCCATATTACTATATGCCCATTTTATCTTTTCGCTTAGGTCCTTAGAATTATTATTTTTGAAAAACAGTACTTCTGAATTAGAAAAGACATCAGTATTTGCTTCAATATCGGCACAGATTATTGGGACTTTAAGCGCAGCTACTTCGAGTAACATCATTGACATTGCTTCATATGTTGATGGAAATATAAATAACTGCGATGATATAATACTTTTCTTTAATAATCCTTTATCAACAATTAAGCCCAAAAATCTTAAGTTTAAGTAATTGTACTTGTCTAAAATCTCTTTTTTATATGCTGGCAATTGGTCAAAATCCCCAATAACGGTAATTATTGAATTTGTCTTTAATAATGATATGGACTCCAAAAAGATATGTAACCCCTTGCTAGGAATAATCCTTCCCGCAGAAAATACGAGAGAGCCATCAACAACTTCCAAATAATGTTCTTCTGGTATGTCAACTCCATTTGGAATATAGGTGATTTTATTGATGGAAGTTTTTTGGGAATAATGACGGTATAAAGATTTTGATACTAGGGTAATGTGATTGGAAAGTCTACATTGGATCCATTCATTAATTTTAAAATATGGATGAAGGATTTTTTTCCACTTTGTATGTTTATAAGTTAGTCCATGACTTGTGGACACAACCCTATATTTAAGCCTTAGTAGAAATAGTATAAAAGCCCCATCGATGTGATGTAAATGTATAAGGTTATAATTTCCTTTTATCAGTGCGTGGATCGAAGATGCAAGATAATAATAGAATATGTTAAGGCTTTTGACAGGAAAGGATTTGAAAATCACTTGGTGAGCGAAATCAAAGGACTTATCACTTGAAATATGAGAATCAATAGAATATACGGTAAAGTCATACTTCTCAGATAATTGAATGATTAAATTCTCACCAACAGCTGCCGCACCTCCAAAAGCAGGCAGACCCTTTAAACCAATTACCGCTATATTCTTTCTCATTAAATTAATTCCGAATTATATAACTGAACATAAAGTGGTAAAAGAGAATCCCAAGAAAAGTTATCAATGGCATATTTTCTGATTGATTCAGCATCCAATTTATCTTGTAAGTCAATCTTGAAATTTTGAAACTGATCAGTAAAAATACAGATTTCTTCATTTAAATAATCTGATATTCCACTTATACGAGTGGTTATAATCTTTTTGCCCATAGAAAGTCCTTCCAAAATGGAATTATTGGCAGTTGCAAAAGTGAGTGGTCGAACAACTGCTTTACAATTCATGTACAAGGTTTTTAAATCTATATCACTAATATTCGTTAAATGCGTAACGTTAGTGCCAATAGATATTAGCCCTCCCATTCCTACAACAACAAAGTGAAATGATCGGTTCATTTCAATCAACTTATTCAAAAGTGGAAAATCTACGCCGTGAGAGCCAACGCATAGGAAGAATTCTTCATATTTATTGGCATAAAGCAATTTCTCATTTGGTTTCCAATATTCGACATCAATTCCATGGGGAATAAAAGACGACTTTGTTTTTATGTTCTTCTCCAGTAGCTTAAAAATATTCAGCGAGACGCAAGTTATTGCTTTCGCTCTTTTTAAAGCACGTTTTTGTATAAGGATATATTTTAATTGTATAAAAAGCTTTTGATATAAATTTGAATATTTGACTACGCCTGGAAGTACATGTAAGGTTAAAATAAACTGATCCTTTTGTAAAAAAAATGTGCAATCTGAGTATAATGCGTGAATGACTTGATAATTATTTGATATTCTCTGCCCCCGCAAGGATATTTTAAATCTTTTTAGAAATAAATAATCTCTATCTCGTGCTTTTATCTCTATTACTTTTATTCCATTTTTATCAATGTATTCTGTTTCAATATGACCCCAGGTAACAACGGTCACTTCATGATTTTTGGCGGCAAAAACTGCCAGCCTTTGAAATCCACTATATTCGGAGTGATGTGAATTATTGCCCCAATGATGTGTCAAATAAAGAATTTTCATCTTTTCAATTTAATTTTAACCTTCAGAAAGTTTTTTATAATTCCACAAACTCGTACTATAGATACAAGCGCACCCATTATATATCCCTTATGTTTAATTGAATAATAAAGGGTTTTTTGTATTGAATTTATAGAGTAAGGGTTGAAAAGACTTTTCCAGAAAACTTTAAAAGAAGGATTATTATATATTGCACCGGCAGATGTCTCTTTAATATGCTCATAAACCGGAGCATTAAAGGATATGTAAACAGGAATGCCCGTTTTGTAGGCATTGAAAGTATAATCAGTTTCAGATTTATACTGAATTAATTTCTCATCGTAAAATCCCAGTTTGAGAATTGTTTGGATAGGATACAGAATACCCCTTCCGGAAAGAACAACCGATGGGAGCAAGCCTGAAACCTGTCCACTATACAAGGAATATTTAGAAATATAATTATATTCTTTGAGCATGAAATCTATCTTTTTAACTCCTGAAAAGGTAATTATATGGGGCATCGAATCAGAAAGTGAGGGAGATCCAATTATTGAACCTGCAGTAGTAGAATTATAATCCTTTAATATCTTTGACAAATAATTTTTGTCAAAGTAGATATCATCGTTGAGTGTCAAAATGAAATCAACCTGAAGTTCCAATGCCTTTTTAAAACCCTCATTGATGGAATGAGTGTACCACCAATTGCCATCACCCATAACAATTATAGCTTCGGGATAATTGAGATTTAGCATATCGACTGTGCCGTCAGATGAGCCATCGACGATAATAATTGGGATTATTGTTATAGTATGAAATTCATTTTCCTGATTCACTAAAGACTCAAGGCAATTCGCTAAAAGATGCTTTCTGTTAAATGTTGGGATAACAGCCCCAATTCTGATATTAATATTCACACTCAAGCTTGAATTCCGGTTTGCATTTTCTTATAACTGCGTTTGACTCTATATTTTGCTACACTATATGTGCAATAAATTGTTAGAAATATAAAAAATACTTTGAAAAAATAATCCTCTGAAAAACCTATTATTAAAATTAAACAGACACCGTATAATGCTTTTGAAGCACTATTGAATATCTTCTTAAATGATAAATACACAAATGAAATATAAAAAATAAAAAACGGGATTCCATAAGTTGATAAAAGCACACCTATACCGTTATTTCTGTGAGTTAATTGACTATTAATATTATAATATTGATTTCCAAACCTCATTTGTATGTTACGTCCCGTTCCAATAAGTGGATGTTCAGAAACAGATTTTATATCAATCAAAAAACTCCTAAAGCGGCTTTCACCAGGAACTCCCTTATCGGCATATGAAATTTGTTTTTGAATTTTCTGGCCTATGAAGTCAAACTTATTGTAAATACTATAAGAAGCAAATGCCAAACTCATTATTAAAAATACTGATAAAATAGGTTTTTTAAATAAAAAATCTATATTGTAAATTAATAATATAAAAAGAAGACCTATATAACTAGTAGTTGAAAAAGTGGTTATTAATGCTGCGATTAAAATCAAGTTTTCATTTTTCAGAATAGGAATCTTACGATAAAAACAATTAAAAAATAGCGCGAGTAAAATAAATCCACCATGAACCCCTGGTTCCCAATAAAATCCCGAATTTCTGAATAATTCTATTTGATTGAAGTTGAATATAATAAGGTTATTTCTTATGTCGTATATCCCATCATAGTTATTGACGAATGGGGCCAAAGTGTATTTAGCGAAATGCGTCACAATAAAATCAGCAAAACCTGGAAGAAGGACGGATGGTATATAAAAGACAAAACTAATGGCGGCAAAAATGATAACAAATTTTATAAAGAGCCCCACAAACTTGTCTCCCAGAATATAGAGACAAAGTATTGCAAAGGAAATTCTTAGATATTCGCCCAAAAACGTTTTTATGGGTATTATTTCATAGGAATAACTTTGAATAATTTGAAGTCCTATATAAACAGAAATAAAAACCAGGAAAGGTTTATTTATGACATTGAAAGCTGATTTGATAAATAACGATAATATTCCCACAAAGACAAATGACAAAATCAACATTTCCACTGATTGATAAAAAAAGGGATTAGTTGTATTGGCAATCATTAAAAATATAGTTGTCCATTCAATCAAAGTATATTTTTGATTAATGTCATTATTGGTTTCTATCAATTTTATTTGTTCCATAGGCCCGTCGCTGTCCCAGATATAATTTTATTGTATTGCATTCTTACCAGCAAACTAGGTGGCAAAGTTGTAATTATCATCGCTATAATTATCCCTGATGAACCTATCTCCCACCTTTGAGCAAAGAACAGTGATATTGGAATAAAGCATAAAATACTTATTATCGCTATCAAAAACTGTAATTGCATTTTTCCGGCACCATTGACTACCATATTCTGAGGTGTTGATAGAAGCGAAACCGACGCCGCAATGCTCATGGTAATTTTTAGAAATGTTGGAATTCTATATTCCTTTCCTACCCATAGGTCCATAATCGGATCGGCAAACCAAACAGAAATAAAGGTGATTCCCATTAGAATAAAAGTTATTATTTCCAATTTCTTTACAGAAATTCTTATCCATAATATATCTTTCTTCATGTACGCCTGTGTCAGCGATGCCCAATAGGTTTGACAGATTATACCATTGATCATTACACCGATTGTAAAATATTTATATGCTAAATTAAAGATGGTAACTTTTGAAGGGCCATAGAGCCGTGTTATTAATATAGTGGAAAAGGAATATACCATTAGTGTCGCAAACTGTACTACCAGGAATTTGAATCCAAGTCCTAAAAGATCTTTTGAGTATTTAAAATCAATATTTGAGATATTTGGAGAAATATTTCTATAAGGTCCGATAAATAGGTATATACTTAAAGCTAGCATTAAAATGGGCTGAATGCAACTAAAATATAATGCTACTTTTTCAAGAGATGGAGAACTCGTTAGGGTTAATATATATATGATTATAAGAGATACAAGATTCGAGGTGGGTAGCAAAGCATTAATTAAAGCGATTTTTTGCTTTGCAAATAAAATACTATTAATTAATCCAGTAATGAACTGAATGCATGCGAAAGATAAGACTATCAAAGTAGTAAGTCTTATGCTTTTCTCCAGTTGTTCAGCTACATTGAAGATGTGGGCCCAATGAATAAATGGATTGATTATCCAAAACAGAATTAATACGGTTACGAATACAATTATTACTGATGCGTAAGCCGTACTAATATATATTCGGGCAAGCTTTAAATTTTCACTGGCAAGGGCATGAGATAGACGAATTTTAAGACCATTACCAATACCGATATCGAAAAAACTCATCCATAATAGCATTGATGATACAGTTAGCCAGATTCCATAAAGAGAAGTATCCAGATAATGTAACATGATTGGTATTAGCGCAAATTGAGTTGCTATATTAATTCCTTTCAGTAGAAAAGAATAAATTACATTTTTATTCGCGCTGGCAGTCCTTTTATGGCCGATTACTTCACTATGAATTTCATTGTTAGTATTAATCATTTAACTTTTCACGTTACTTTTGCAATAAATAATTATTTATAAAAATGGCATCTATCCCTGAATCATAAAAACCTCGTATTGCTTCTTTGGGATTATTGATTATTGGTTCGCCCATAATATTGAATGAAGTATTTAGAATTGCATATTCTCCTGTTAATTCTCCAAATGCATTTATCAATTGCCAGTATAATTGATTCTTTTCTTTGGTCACAAGTTGAGGGCGCCCTGTACCATCAACATGTACAACCGCCGGAATTGATGCGATTTTATTTTCTTGCATGTCAAAGGACGTTATCATAAAAAACTCATCACGGCAGTCTTGTAAGTAGATATCTTTTTTCTCAAATAATATAGACGGGCAAAAAGGTCTAAAATTTTCTCGAAACTTTACTCTTGCATTAATGAGGTCTTTATTTTCCGACTTATTTGGACTTATTAATATAGAACGGTTCCCCAAGGCTCTTGGCCCCGACTCCATACGCCCCTGAAACCAGGCAACTATTTTATCTTGAGCAAGTAATTCTGCAGCCTTGAGAGCTGGGTTGTTAATATATTCGTAATTTAACTTTCGGATGTCTAACAAATCTTTTACCTCTTCATTATTGTATGAAGGCCCTTTGTATAGATTGTCTATTGTATTTCCCACAAATTCGTTCAACGTATAGTAAATATATAAAGCAGCGCCTACGGCTAATCCCGAATCCCCAGGATTAGGATAAATATGTTGGGATTCCAATAAAAAACCACGTGAATTCCAAATTCGTTGATTAAGTTTTACATTCAAAAATACACCACCAGCACATGCGATATTTTTGATTCCGGTTTTTTTGCACCATCCAAACACAAAATTCAATATTGTTTCTTCTAGTTTCCTTTGACCTTCCGCAGCGACATTTGCTTCTCCATACTGCTTTATCAATTGATTGACAGAGATAGCCTCATTCATGTGATATTGCATCGAACCTGATTCCTCCCAAAACGTTGGCTGACCCATTTCTGCAGGCTTAATCAGTTTTTCATTTTCAAATACAGGAAATATGTTATCTAGAATACCTTTACATTTTTCATAGTTTCCGTAGGGGGCTAAGCCCATAGTTTTCCCCTCTCCATCTCCATGAATCCAATTCAAGGCCTCCGTTACAATACTATATGCATGACCAATCGCTGCATCTTTACCGTATTTTATCAATGGAGTTATTTTATTGCCTTGCCCAAGCCATGTGGCGGTGGAAACTTCATCGCCTGCGCCATCAATTGTAAATATCAAACATTTATCATGTTTAGGTTGGGTGTAATATGCACTTGCAGCATGACTTAAATGATGTTCCACATACCGACATTTACTTATATCATTTATTATGAAGTCAGGAAAATATATTGGAACGCTCTGAGAGGAAAAACCAAGACTTTTCTTAATAATTTTCTTTATTTTGCTAGTAACTCCTTGATCTTCGTTTTCTAACCCAAATAATACTCGTGCTTTTTGTGGAATCTTTTTCTGACTGAATACAATATAGTCAACATCATTAATGTTTTTTAGCTTTGAGTAATCTAAACAATATTGAATGGATTTTATTGGTACATTATTCGAATGTTTAACTCTTGAAAATCTTTCTTCTTGGACATCGGAGATTATTTCTCCATCTTTAATTAGGGCAGCGCAAGAGTCATGACCAATATGAATTCCTAAAATAATCATAATTAATTAATTTTAAAGTTCTCTTTCTTCGTTATAATACTGAACCGATTTTTTATTCATCAAGCGTTTGTCAATCTGAACATTATTTACTGCTACTAACATGTTTTTTATTGTGCCCTCTTGTGCCAATTTGTTTATAAATGCCAATTGTGTATAAGTGCTATAATTAATTCTTATCAAAAAGAGATTAATATCCGCATAAGAAGCAATTTGCATGGCATCGTTTACAATGTTTAGTGGAGCGTTATCTATAATTATATAGTTGTATGTAGTCTTGGCAGACAGAATAAATTCTTTAAACATTTCACTATTGAGCATTTCAGACGGATATTTAATTGCTGATCCTGCGAAAACGATGTCCAATCCAATCACCGTAGTGTTTTTTACAACTTCATTAAACGTCTTAGTTCCTTGTAAATAATCACTTATGCCATCTTTTCCATCAATGGAAAAGATATTGCGCATTTTTGGTCTCCGTAAATCTGCCTCAATAAGTAAGACTTTTTTTCCGTTCATTGCCAAAATGGAAGCCAGATTTGCCGATATAAATGATTTGCCTTCTCCAACTATTCCGGAATGTATAGCCAATATTTGACAGCTGTTCTTGTTATTTGATAAAAATTGAAGATTGGAACGTAATCCTCTGAATGATTCAGATACAATTGAATGGGGGAATTCCACAACTGGTAACTCAACATGATGTTTGTCATGCAGAATATATCCTGCAATTGCAAGATCTAACTGATCATCGATTTCGGCCGTAGACTTTAGCTTGTTATTTGTAAACACAGCGATAAATAAAATCCCTGTAGGTATCACCAGACCAATAAAAAACCCCGCAATTACATCAATAAGGTATATAGGCCTTAATAGGGTTGCGGTAGATATATCGGCAGGATCTATTACTTGGGCCTCTGGTTCATGAGCAGCACGTGCTATACCTGCTTCTGCTCTTTTTTGTAATAAAAATGTATATAGATTGCTTTTAAGATCAAATGCTCTTTTAATATTTACGAGGGTTTGCTCAGTTTTTGGAAGTGTTGATATCTCTATATTTGCAGATTGTTTTTGTGCATTAAGATTTGTCACTTCCATATTAGTATTCGCAATCAGGTTGTTTATATTTCCTTTTAAGCTTTGTTTTGTGTATATTATTTGTTTGTCTAAATCTAATAGAGCCGGGTTTTTAGGTTGAACTGTATAGGAAAGTGTTTCTCTTTGACTATATAATTCTCCTAATTTTAATACAAGAGCGTTTAAGTTGGGATCAGTTATTCCTACAACAGATGGTGCAACAAGATTTTTTATTTCAGCTTCATTTCCCAGGTAATCCAGTAAGTTTTTATAATAATTTTGACGCAATGATAATTTTGACGATTGTTTATCAATTTCTTGCGCCTTTTCAACTGCCACGGTCGATTCTTTACCCAAATCCACCGTAAGGTTTCGTGATCTAAAATTTGTAAATGCGTTACCTGTATATCGCAATGAATCGGAAATTTCAGCTATCTGATCATCAATAAAGGCAACTGTATTATTTGCTACTCTATCTTTTTCATCTAATCCAAATTGGATATACTGTTTACCTATTTCATTTAGATAATCAGTTCCTCTTAAAAACGGGCTACTTTCAAATTCTATATGAATTATATCAGAACCTTCTTCTGGTAATTTCACTTTTATTTTCTCCTGATATTCAGTGGCCATTTTGTTCAAATCATTAAATCGAACAACATATGTGTCGCCAATTCTAAGAGATCTATTTGTAATCCGATTTAATGTGAAATTGAAAAATTCATTTTTAAATAATTTTCCAAATTCCCCATTTTGATTGAATGCAATAAGATTTTTTATCCCAAAACTGTCAATTTTGCTATCAGTTTGAATATTGAAGGTTTGATCGGATAGAATTTTGATAAGTAATGGAATTTCTTTTGTCTGATAATATCCTTTGGTTGAAAATATATGAAATGGCTCGTTGTGATATAAATCAGTTTCTTTTAAAAAAGTTTTTTTGAAGTAGGATATTTCCCAGTTTAAGTTGCGAATAGACTTTGAGTGTATGTAATAGGAGTTTAATAGCCCAATTTGGTTCTGAATACTTGCATTTTTTGTTTGTACTCCTAAATCCTTAAAAATAGCGTTCAAGGATGTAGGCTTTAATTCAGACCGATAGTAGATAGTTGAACTGGATTTGTATACAGGATCTAGCCATTTATAATAAAAATGGCCTAATATTGTTCCAATGAGGGCGGAAAAGATAAGTAGGTACCATTTATTGGTTAGAAGTTTTGCAAACTGAGCAAATCTTATTCTTTGTTTTGTTGGAATGGTTCTTAATGTGACAGGTTTAGCTTTTTCCATAATGGATGACTTATTTTATTTTCGCAGAAAGTTAAGTAGAAGCAGGATCGAGGAAACCGAACTAAAAATTACAGTCACTACTGGGGATCTTAAATTGATGTTTTTGCTTTTAGTTGGTTGTACAAACACCACGTCATTTGGTTTAAGGTAGAATCCTTCAGAGTAAATTGACTGCTTGCTATTTAAGTCAAGAATAAACGTTTTAGATTCTTTTATACCTGGCCGTAATACAGTAACATTATTCAATTTGGAGTAATCATTCATACCACTAGCCATACTAATGGCATCAAGTACACTAAATTCCTTAGAATAATTATGATAGATCCCAGGCATTTTAACTTCTCCCATTACTGTCACGCGAAATGTGAGAAGCTTAACTTTGACCGTAACGTCTTTTAGATATTCACTGGCCTTTAATTGGATTATTTGTTCAGCTTGTTCGGTAGTTAACCCGATAACATGAATTTTCTTGAAAAATGGCAAATTTATTTCTCCTTGTCCATCAACTTCAAAGCCGTTTATGTATTGACTTGCGGGGCCTTCGAATTGCAGGATGGTTGAAGTTTGTGTGCCCGAAATGGCGGGGTTGTATAATCTATTCATTTCTTCATTTGACGAAATAATACTGACAAAGAGATTGTCCTTAACCTCTATTTTATACGCTGGTAATTCAATTTTGTTTGTGTTGACTATTGTTTCACCCTTACCTGCATCTTTAAAATATGTGAAATTTTTACTGGAAGTACACTGTATAAGTATTTGGGAAACGCAAATCCACAATAAGATAAATTTGACCCTTCTTAATGATAGGAGAGGTTTGAGCATATTTTTTTGTTTAATTTAAAAAGCATTTTTTCTAGATTTAATACCAAATACAGTGAGAAAAAGTATATAAAAGTCTAGGGTGAACGTCCAGTTTTCGATATACCATATATCATGTAGAGTTCTTCCCATATATTGAATTTTAAATTCCGTGGGGCCGCGCCATCCGTTAACCTGAGCCCAACCAGTTATTCCTGGTTTCACAAGATGGCGAATCATATAATTATTAATTTTCTGTTGTAGGGTTTGATTTAAATGCGTCCTATGGGGCCTAGGCCCTACTACAGACATTTCATTTTTCAGTACATTAATGAATTGGGGTAATTCGTCTAAATTATTTCTACGCAGAAATTTACCTATCGGCGTTATCCTTGTGTCATTTTTAACTGTAGATTTTAATTCGTCTGAAATATCTGATGCTAATGTCATGGATCGAAATTTGTATAATCTAAATTTTTCCCCGTTAACTCCAACCCGTATCGGGCAGTAGAAAATTGGCCAACCACTTTCGATCAATATGAGTAATGATATGATAATCACAAAAGGGGCTGATATAATAATAATTATGACAGAAAAAATAATGTCAAAAGCCCTTTTCCAAAATCGGTTCGGGTAATTGTCCAAGGGAATGTTCCGAATGTGGAGCAGAGGTATGGTTCCTATTGTTTCAGTTTTAAAAGATCTGTCAATAATTCCGAAATAATTCGGAACTATATGTAATTTTACGCCGCATTTCTCGGAAATCTGTATAATATTTTTAATAGAACTTTCATCTGAAAGAGGTAAGGCCACAATCACTTCTCTAAAAATGTTTCTTTTGCATAAATCTGGGAAGTCATTTAGAAATCCTAAGACAAAAGGATTATTTGATTTTTCATTTGTGGAAATAATTCCAACTGGATTTAATCCTAAAAATGAATTTTTCTTGAAGTATCTGTAAAGTTGATTGCCAACATGGTTGTCCCCGATTATAAAGATCTTGTTAGAACCAGGTTGATTTTTTAAAATAAAAAAATAAAATATCCATGCTGATAAGCCGATTTCCATGATAAAAAATACCAAAATAGAAATAAAATAAACTTTTACCGGAAATTGATGATTATCAAAATAGATTAAAACCGTTGATGCAATAGCGACAAATACTGTAAACTTTTTTAGCAATAATAGGAGCATTTTGGATAGCTTACTTTTCAAGTATCCAATGTCCACAATAAAACAAAAGTAAGAGAGTATCCAGGAAATATTCAATAAGATAAATAGCTCATGTGAGAAGGTCAGATTTTCAACTCCCCGATTAATGTAAATTGTATTAATAGTGCATGATATATTTAGAAGTGCTAAATCAACCAGCAATAAAATTAGTACGAATTCACGTGTTCTCATCTGTAATCAAAATTCAGTGCAAATCATTTTTATTAATGCCAATGGTTCGAATTACAATGAGTATTATTTTTTACTAAAAAATAATACTCATTGTAATTGTCTAAACAATCCATCAGTATTGGAAATTTGGGAAAACCAATTCTGAATTGTTAAATGTTCACAACAAATTCAATAGGCAATATTTCGACATAAAACTTTGTATTGTATAATATTCAATATATATACATACTGAAGTATTTTGCGACGAAAAAATTCCTCACCTCAGACTAAATGAAAAATGAAAATCGTAGAATTTTGAAAATTTAGCGTAGATTTTTAACAGGATAGGATAGGTTAATACAAATATATTATTTCATTTCTTTATAACAAAATTTAATTAACAATATTTTTTATATAATGATAGTATATATTATAATAGATATTCTTTTATGAATGATGAGCTAGCTGATGATTTCACTCCTATCACGAAAAATCTCTTTTAGATGTGTATCGTATAATAAAAATATTTGCAAATCAAATTATCATTGAATCATTAAACACCTAAATTTCATTACTGTTGAACTATAACGACAAACTTTTAGGAAAATCTGAATTTCGTTTTATTTTTATCCCCTGTTTTATTCCATAATCTAATTGAATTTTCTAATCTTTAAGAGAAACACCGGGCGACTCGATTCACTTAATCAATGGATAATGTTACTTTTTGTATGCAATCCAACTATTTGAACCCGGCTTATTTATCACAATATAGAGACATCGAAGAGTTCTTGGTATCTATATATTCTGGCGATGAAAATATTCTGAATGCTGCCGGTAGCATGTATGAAATTCTATACTCACTTAATAAAGCGCTAAAGAATTACAACATCACTCTTCCTGAGCTCGCTTAAACATTGCATATTCCATTGAAATGTTACCTGCTCCCGGGTATAAAATTATTGATTGTGACATATCTGGTCATTTCCTGTTGAGAATCGTTTATTTGAATGGTCATGAAAGTGCTACAGATCCCGAAACCGGGAAAATTCTGTTAGAGTGCATCTGTTCTCCCTGTCAAAGAATTATCGATTTTTCGTGTAGTTTATTGGGCATCTATCAGGCAAAACATATTTCCATTGATCTGACCAACGAGGGTAAGGCCAAGTATAATCGTTATTGTGCGCCAAATGCAGTTGTAGAAACACCTGAAGACGAAGTAGATTATACAAATGATGGTAACCGAACCTTTTGGTGTGTGCCTATTATTCAGTTGCACAACAAAACTTTGAATACCAAAAGGGCGAAGAATCGTTTTCTCCTACCTGCCAGGTCATTCACACCCCTATGCTGTGGAATTTCTGGCATTTTTCTTTACGCTGGATTATTAACGAAGAGATTGTTTCAGAAATAGGGCAGATCAGCAAAAAAGTAGCACAAAGAATAGGGCACTCTGTACGGACAACGCTTTCCCAGTTCTTAAAAGAAGGACTACCTGCACAACATCCTATAATCACTATCGAGTGTTTCAGCGAAAATTGACAATACGATAGGAGTTGTCTTTAACTTGCTGCCGTAATTCATTTGGTATCTTTCATTCAATTTCTCAAAAGTCACACAAATCAAGTGAGCTCAAATATTACAATTACGAGTGCGGAGCAACACTAAATAAAAGGCCGGAAGGGTAAACACCAAGTTGATTATTCCGATAGTGAAACCTATAACAAAACGATCCAAAAGAACAAAGCCTACAACAAATTGATTAAGAGTTTGTTGTAGGCCTTTCCAGTGGTGTGGGGCGGGATCGAACCGCCGACACAAGGATTTTCAGTCCTTTGCTCTACCGACTGAGCTACCGCACCAGTTCTCTATTAGCGGACGGCAAAAATAAGGGGTTTGACTCAATAAATTATTCTCAACCCAATTTAGTTGCCTGCATACACTGCTTTACTAATTGCCATACACACTCAAAAACTTTATCCTCATGATCTTCAGCTGCTCCCACGTGAAGTTCCCGTCCGCAAGCTCTTCCTGCGCTACCTGCAAAGAAGACGTCTCGCAACCTTTGAAGTACTCCAGGATGTCCTGCTGCTCGTATTCATCAAGCATCTCATCTATCGCGTAATCCAGGTTCAGGCGGGTGCCGCTGGCGGCAATAGTCTCCATGTCCTCCAGCAATGAATCCAGCCGGAGATCCTTGTTGCGTGCGATCATCTCCAACGGTATCTTCTTATCCACCTGCTGAATGATATAGACCTTATTCACGCTCTTGTTCACCACGCTCTTCATCACAAAATCATCGGGACGCTCGATATTGTTTTCCACCACATAAGCGGCAATAACATCCACGAACGACTTCCCATATCGCGCCGCCTTGCCCTTACTCACACCCTGGCATTTTTCCAGTTCCGGAATAGTGGTGGGATACATCGTGGCCATGTCCTGCAGCGAAGATTCCAGGAAGATCACAAATGGCGGCAGTGAACGTTTTTTAGATTCCACCTGGCGGAGATCCTTAAGCATGCCAAAGAGTTTATCGTCAACCGAAGCGACCGCCGCAGTCTCTCCCCCTTCATCATCATCGTCCGCATTCGCTTCTTCATAGGTGTTGTTCAGAACGATCGTGAATGATTT
>Ga0123337_10003189_pt1 | contig 17776 bp, 13 predicted proteins | sample frozenSSSSmetaG_FD_89792 | JGI IMG/M metagenome (GOLD analysis project Ga0123337, IMG submission 89792) | Glacier valley bacterial and archeal communities from Borup Fiord, Nunavut, Canada, to study Microbial Dark Matter (Phase II) -... | ecosystem: Environmental > Aquatic > Freshwater > Ice >... | reverse complement strand
AGCTGCGGCGGGATCGGACATGTCGCGTGGCAGCGGCGCAGCTGGCACGGCCGGGTCGCCTGCAGCCGGCGCAGATTGCGCGGGCAAGATGTCAATCACGTCGCCATCCGCAACCGGGCGCGTGCCATGGCGCTGTTCGAGCCAGACCAAGCCCTGCTGAGCCTTGATATTATCCGGGTTGAGGTGCAGTACATTTTCGAGGCAGGTACGTATTTCTTCGGGTGCTTCGACCAGTCCCGCGAGCCACAGCCAGGCCTGCTCGTTGCCATCATCGGCCTCGACCACTTGCGTGAGCAGCGTGCGTGCTTCGTCGCGCCGACCAGTGATCGCGGCGCTGATGCCCTGTTCGAGAAGCGTATCGGTCATTGTTGCGTTTCCTGCATTGCGTGTGTGACGTTGTTGCTGTATGACGCTATGCATTGTACCGCAGCCGGATCGTGATTACTACCTGCCGCTCGTAACGCTTTGTTTACTTTTTCGCTCCCTTCTGATCGATAAGCGCGCGGCTTTCCTTGAGCTTTGCATTTTCCGGCTCGATCTGAATCGCCCGATCAAGCATGGCGCGCGCTTTCTCAGATTGTTTCAGCTGGGCATACGCGAGGCCCAGCGCGTGCAGATAGATCGGCTCATACGGCTTCTTGCTGACTGCCAGCTCCCACTCCTGCGCGGCCATATACCACATGCCACGGTTTTTGCAGGCGATGCCATTGTTGTAATGGGCAAGATGCTCGGCCGGTTCAATCACTGGTTGAAAGCGAATCATTGGCCCCAAAAAATCGCGATAGCTCAGAATCGTCAGGATGCTCGGCAGCAGCACGAAGGCGATCCCCAGCACCGCCACCACGATCCGGCTGGCGGTGCCAGCGACTGCTCCGGCGTTCCGCACGCGATCAAGGCTGGCTAACAGTGAGCCGATCAATAACGTGCTGGCAACACCACCATTCAGCATACCAAAAGAGTTCAACACGATGAGGATGATATTCATGATATAGGCCCAGAGTCGGCGAGCCAGCAGGCCACGCGCTAGGAAAAAGTAGATCAGCCCAAGCGCCAGCGTGACGGCGATAGCCAGCAGCAGCGCGTCGGTCGAGCTGGCGGCGGCTCGAGCTGGCGCAGATTGGCGCAGCAACAAAAACAGGAAGAAGATCAGCACGGTTACTAATAGGCAGAGCACGCCGCCAATGCCCCACAGAAATCCGAGCACGGTCAGCGCCAGCGAGCGCTTGCTTGGCGGTGTCGCGCGCGCCATCAGATTGCTGTGGCACTGCGTACAGGTCTGCTGCTTGAGCATGGTCGGCGCGCCGCAGTAAGGACAGGGATGCTCAGGCGGAGGAACAATGATCGGCGCTACTGGCGCACGCTTCGACGCTACTGGCACGACCAATGGCGGCGCTCTATCGACGACCGCAGCTACGATTTCCTCGCCAGCAAGCTTGGCAGTTGCTCCACTGTAGGAGCGTTGCGGCGCAGGCTCGACAAGCGGTGATGGTGCTGGAATCTCGCGCTCAGGCGCTGAAAACTCGCGCTCAGGTGGTAGCGCGGGCGGCGCATAGCGCGTATCGACCCACGCCAGCCCTTGCTGCGCCTGCAGATTGGCAGGATTCAGGTCGAGTACATTTTGTAGGCAGGTGCGAATATCCTCGGGGCCATCGACGACACCGGCGAGCCAAAGCCAGGCTTGCTCGTTGCGCTCATCGCCTTCGACGACCTGCATCAGCAGCGCGCGCGCCTCCTCGCGCTTACCGGATCGCGCCGCGACGATTCCCTGTTGGAGCAGATCGATCATGGATTCTGTTTCTTATGTGCAGGCGAAAATTAGCTGGCATAGATGCAGCATTGCGAAACCATAAATGCACTGTACGGACGCGCTATAGCGCGTCCGCACGATGAACAGCATTGTAAAGCAATGATCGCGCAGCCATTCCATAGCAAGCGAATTACTTCTTCTCCCACACCACCTCACCCTCGATCATGGTCAGCTCGGATTTGACCGTGTGCAGCTCGGATGGGTCGATCTTGAATGGATCGGCTGAGAGAATGGCGAGATCGGCCAGCATGCCTGGTAGCAGCGTGCCTTGCTCGTGCGCCGCGCCCGCTGCCGCCGCTGCCCCCGCGCAAAAGCCACGTAACGCGCTGGTTATGTCAATACGCTGTTCGGGATACCAGCCATTAGTCGGCAGATTGCCGATGCGCTGGCGTGTGACGGCGGCATGTACGCTCAGCCAAGGATTGAGCGCCTCGACTGGCGCATCGGAGCCAAACGCCAGCGTCGCGCCAGCGGCCTGAAGCGCTTTCCAAGCATAGGCGTTGGCGCTGCGCTCGCCCCACAGCCGGTCGGCAACCTCCATGTCGGCGGTGGCATGAATTGGCTGCATCGAAGCGATCACGCCAAGCTGCGCGAAACGCGGGATGTCTTGCGGGTGAACGATCTGGGCGTGCTCGATCCGGTTAGGGATCGGAATTGAGAATTGAGCCGCAGATCTTGCCAGCGGCTCCGGCGCTTGCGCTGCGTTCGTTTTCAATTTTCCATTGTCAATTATCAATTCGAGCGCCAGCTCGATCGCGTCCAGCACGCGGCGGTTGGCGGCATCGCCAATCGCGTGAACGGTCACGGCAATGCCGCCAGCCAGCGCGCTATGCACGGCGGCGTTCAGGTCGTCGGGGGTCATTGTGGCGGTGCCGAGGTGGCGACGACCCTCGTAGTGCGAGAGCATCTCAGCCGTTTCTGAGCCAAGCGAGCCATCAGAAAACATCTTGACGCCACCGATGCGCAGCCAGCGATCACCCAGGCCACTGCGTATGCCCAGCCGCAGCGCGTCGTCGAGGCCATCCAGGCCAAGTTGGAGCAGGCAGCGCAGCTTGAGCTGGCCGAGCGCGCGTAGCGCCTGGTAATCTGCCAGCGTCAGCGCGCCATCGCCAGCGCGCAGGCCGGGCATCAGGTGGATGCCAGCCATGCCATACGAATGCGCCTCGATCATCGCGGCGCGAACCGCATCGAGCCGGTCGGCTTGCGTTGTGGCTGGGATGTGACGGCGCACCAAGTCGAGCGCGTTTTCGAACAGCAGGCCGGTCGCCTGTTTCTTTTCGCGCTGAATACTACCGCCGGGCGGATCGGGCGTCGTATCATCAATGCCAGCCAGTTCCAAGGCGCGACTGTTGGCCCAGGCCGAGTGACCATCCTTGCGTGTCAGGAACACCGGCCGGTCGGGTGTGCGCGCATCGATATCGACGGCATGCGGCCAGCGGCCACCCCAGCGCGAATGATCCCAGCCGCCGCCCAGCAGCCACGCGCCCTTTGGCAGCGCCGCCGCCGCCGCCGCCGTGCGCGCAATCAGCGTGTCAAAGTCATCCACGTCCTCCAGGCGTAGCTCGCGCCGACCGAGCGCGTAGGCGGTGAAGTGAATGTGCGCGTCGGTCAGCGCCGGGATTACCGCACGGCCATGCAGATTCAGCGGCTCCGCGCGCCCGCCGACCGCCGCCTGAACCTTGCCCTCGCTGCCGGCAATAAACACACGGCCATCGCGGATACCAAGCGCCTGAACACGCGGCATGGCTGGGTCGAGCGTGTAGATCGGGCCATTATAAAGGAAGCTGGTTGACATGGACTATCCTGTCTGCTAGAAGCGCAGGACTATGGTACGCACCGGCGGCGTTCTTGTCAATGCCGCTATACGCACGTAGCTGTTCATACCCATCGAAATGGCAGGCAGACCAACACAGATGAACGCAGACGCCGGTCATCTCTATCGGCGTTCGTCCGCGTCCTATACGCTCCATGACCCGCATGTGAACAGCTACTAGCGTAGGATAGTAATCGCCACTTTCGATTCCACCGGCACGCCATCGGGCGTGGTCACGCGCAGACGAAGCGTGTAATCGCCGAGCGGCAGGCGATCGGTTCGCCAAACGCCGAGGATGCCATCGGCGACCGGGCTACCGCCGCGCGCGAACTGCTGCCAGCTACTAGGATCGCGCCCGCCGCCCCATTCGAGCGTATAGCTCCCGCGCGCGCTCCCGCGCACTAGCACCTGCGTATTCGTAATCACAATACCGGCGGCGGGCTGGATGATCAGCGCGATACTGGTATCGGGCTTGCCCGGTGGCGGCGGGCAGTAGGTCGTCGGCGGCTGGGAAATGCCCGCGCCAACCGCCCAATCGTGAAACGCAGCTGGGTAGACCAGGAAGACCTGATCGAACGCCTGACCAGGCGGTGTGTACGATGCAGCCAGACACGCGCCATCACCGCCGACTCGGAGTGTTTTGCGCACAACATCGCTCGTTTTCGGCTCGCTGCCAGCGATGAAGCGCTCGTCCATGCGGTTCGGGCAGGCGTCGCCAGCCAGCGCGCCCGTATCGGCGCAGATCGTGGTGGTGGTGATGCCGGGCGGGCGCTGGAACTGCTGAATCGGCCGGCCTTGCTGAAAATCATCCATGATCGCGCGCCAGATTGTGCCCGCGCCATTGACACCAGCCACCTCCTGCATTGGCGTGTTATCGCTATTGCCGACCCACACGCCGATCGTAATATCGGGCGTGTAGCCGACCGCCCAGGAATCATGCCATTCGTTGCTAGTGCCGGTCTTGACCGCAGCAGGACGGCCATCCGGTAGCTCCATCACATTGCCGGGGCCGAACATATACTGGCGTGCAACGTTGTCGCTCATCATATCGGTCAGCAGGTAGGCAATCTGCGGGCCATGCTCGCCCAACACCGGCTGCCCTGGCGTGGGTCGTGCGCTTTCTAGCACCTCGCCACGCGAATTCGTGACCTTGAGAATCGCCACCGGGTCGCGCTTGAGTCCGCCGTTGCGAATGGTATTGTAGACATTTGTGAGATCAAGCAGGCGCACCTCGCCGGCGCCCAGCACCAGCGGCAACCCGTAGGCCGATGTGTCATTCAGCGTGGTGATACCCAGCGCGTGCGCCTGCTCGACGAAATTTTCGACGCCGACATACTCGATCGTCTTGATCGCTGGGATATTGAGCGAGTTCGCCAGCGCCATGCGCAGCCGCTGCGGGCCATGCCAGCTGTCATCGTAGTTGCGCGGGGCGTAAACTGAGCCATCGGGCTGCGGAAACTCGACCGGCTGATCCCACAAGATCGTCGCCGGTGTCCAGCCACGCCGCAGTGCCGCCGCATACACAATCGGCTTGAGCGCCGAGCCAGGCTGGCGTGGCGCAAGCGTGACATTCACCTCACCATCGATTGACGTGTCTTTATAATCGGCACTGCCGATCATCGCCAGCACTTCATCTTCGGGCGAAAGCATAATCACACCAGCGTTGGTCGCATGGCGGTCGCGCAGCTCGGCGATTCGCTCACGCACGATCCGCTGCGCCTCGGTCTGCCAGCTCAGATCCAGCGATGTCACCACCCGCAGCCCACCGCGATACAGCACATCCGGCCCGTAGCGCTCCTCCAGCAGCTTACGCACATAGAAAACGAAGTGCGGCGCGACCAAGCTGCTCGTCGGTGGAGAAAAGCGCAGTGGCGCTTCCAGCGTAGCTTTGGCCTGTGTCGGAGTCAGAAAGCCCGACTTCGCCATTTGATCCAGCGTGACCTGCTGGCGCTGCTTGGCACCTGCCAAATTCGTCAATGGATCAAGCCGCGTGGGCGATTGCGGCAAACCGGCGATCAGCGTGGACTCGGGCGCACTCAGCTCCCAAACGTGCTTGCCGAAGTAGGCCTGCGCCGCCGCCTCGACACCATAGGCCTGGCTGCCATAGTAGACCTCGTTGAGGTACAGCGCCAGAATCTGATCCTTGCTGTACTCACGCGAAACGCGATAGGCCAGAATCGCCTCACGCAGCTTGCGATCAAGCGAAATACGCGTGCGCTCCTCGGGCGGCAGCAGCACATTGCGCACCAGCTGCTGCGTAATCGTCGAGCCGCCGCTAACCGGGCGGCACTGTTCGCCCGCGCAATCCTGCTGGTAATTCAGCACTAGCGCGCGAATGATGCCGCGCAGATCCACGCCAGGGTTCTCGTAGAAGTTGGCATCCTCGACCGCCACAGTCGCGTCGCGCAGTGCTTTGGGGATCCGGCTGAGGTCCACGACGGTGCGGCGACCGCCCTGCGGATCGACTAGCTCATACAGCAGCGTTTGGCCGTCACGCGCATAGATCTGGGTCGTTTCAGCCGGGCGATGCGCGCCAATGCCGGCCTCAAGCCCTTCCAGATCGCGGCTGTAGTGCGAGTAGACAATGAGCACAACTAAGATCGCTAGCTCAATTGCCAGCAGTGACAGCTTGACAAACGCCAGTAGCAGCCGCCACAGAAAGCGCAGCGGTGTCATACGCGGTTTCGCGCGGCGGCCGATAGGTTGGGAACTGGTAGATCGTGGCATGGCTTGTAACTGTAAGTATAGCACGGAGTTTTGACATGGCAATGGCGGGCGGGTGCGTGCGGGTGTGATGCACGTCTTTGCACGCTCTGGCTCTAGCCCGTAGGGCTTTGTAACGTAAGCCGAGGGCTTCGGCCCGGCGGCTTATGCCTGCCATCGGGCTAAGGCCCTTGGCTTACATTATGAAGGCCGCCTGCGCGGCCTCGATCCGCTTTCATGTTCATAATCGGCAGCCTGCGAAAGCAGGCTTTGTAACCTCAGCCGCGGGCTCAGCCCGGCGGGTTGGACAAGACGACACAATCGCCAGCCGACTTTGTGAAAAATAGCACTTGACATTCGAATACATTGTGATATATTGAACAATATCAAAAATAGATTGGCACACGCCTCGGCCATAACCCGCCGATACCACATTCAGGAGGTCAGTGTGAACGCAATGTTGCTCTTTCTCACCAGTATCGGCACCGCCTACCTCGTTGCCCGACTCAGCCGACGCGGCGTATTCGGCCTCGTGGATCTAGTGATTGGCGTCTTTTGTGGCTGTGCTAGCTTGATCTTGGCCCAGATCCTCAGCGTTGAAAGCGCGGGGTGGGAGCCGGGCCTGCCGTTGTTCGTGGCCTGCGCGCTAACCCTAGGACTCGAGTCGCTGCCGCATCGCTCGCCGCTGCGGTAAAGGTCGCCTTTCTACCAGTGCTCCAACCTTCTGGGAAGCTTGATCTGGCGCTTTATAGCCACCGACTGGCTTCCCGGAAGGTTAGGTGCCTATTTGAACGGTATTGCTCCCCAGCTCCCGATCTCCCGCCATTTCTACATTTGTCACAACTGTGTCAATGTGTTATAATATTTTAACTGAATTAGTGTCATACTAACACAGGTCTCTCGCTCGGCAGCAGTAGCTGCACTTCGGCTCAGTGAGCAACAAGGAGAGCACCCGATGAACACCCCCCGGCGAAGCGGACTCAACAGCACCGCGCTGGCACTAATCCCGCTCGCGATCGCGATCAACATCGCGGGCGGCCAGCTCGTTAAGACTCTCAGGCTGCCGATTTATCTCGATAGCATCGGCACGGTGCTTACTGGAGCGCTGCTTGGCCCTTGGATCGGCCTAATCACCGGCATCCTATCGAATGGGATCTGGACGCTGATCGGCCTCGATCAGTTCGCCTGGTCATTCGCGGCAGTTGCTGGCGCGATCGGGCTGCTGGCCGGTTTCGCTGGTCGGCTCGGCGTCTTCCAGCGGCCATCGCCGCGCTGGCTGTCGGCAATTATCGGCGGTGTGTTCTTGTTCGCGCTCACGCTGTTTGTGATGTTCTTCATCTATCCATTGCATGGCACTCCTGGCGATTACGAGAACTCGCTCGCGCCGAATAACCCGAATTACGCCACCGGTGTTTTGGTTCACGGCGATCCTACTTTTGAAAAAGCGTATATTTTCCCCGGCGACCCAGGCTATGACGAAGGCAGCCCGCTGCTTGCACAGGCTGCTGATGTGATCGCGTCCCAACCCTTGATCTTCCTGATTGCCGCCATCGTCGGCGCCGCGCTGGGATATGCGGTGTTGCAGAACGCTGGCTACGCCGGGCTGGCCGGGCTGCTCACTGGCGTTGCAGCCGCAGTCGTGTCCGCACCGATTGCAGCATATGTGTTCGGCGGTGTGACGGGATCAGGCACCGACGCGCTGGTAGCCGCGTTTCGTGCCAGCGGCGCAAACATTCTGGCCTCCGCGTTCGCCCAAGGCACGGTCTCCGACCCATTCGATAAGATGACCTCGTTCATGGTCGTGTATTTGATCATCCAGTCGCTGCCGCGGCGGCTGCTACAGCGCTTCCCGAACGCCCAAGCCGCGCTGGAATCGACGCCGGTAACGCGGGCGGCGACAAGCCGCTAAGCGAGATTGCAGATTGTAGATTGTAGATTTCGGCTATAATCTGCAATCTGCAATCTGCAATCCAAAATCGAGCAGATGCAACCAATCTATAGCCCTGGCGACAGCCCACTGCATCGTCTTCACCCACTAACAAAGCTGGCGATCGCAGGGCTGATCCTTGCCGCGACCTACCTTGTGCCAGGTGCGCTCACGCCACTGGCGCTTTTTTTCGTTACGCTGATTCTCACCATCGTCGGCGGCGTGGCGCGCTCGATCCTGTCCACGGTCTTCAAGCTCTTGCTGCCGGTCACACTATCGCTGTTTCTCATTCAAGGCATCCTGTTCCCACCCGCTGGCGCAACCCTGCTGCCCTGGTCACTCGGCCCAATTCGGCTGACCTACGAGGGCTTGCTGTTCGCGTACCTGATCAGCGCCCGGCTGCTGGTATTGAGCACGACCATCCTGCTTGTTCTGCGCACGACGCACCCGGCCGACCTAGTATTCGCGCTCACCAGCCGTGGGCTGCCACGCAGTATCGGCTACATTCTGCTGGTTTCGCTCCAGATTGTGCCCGATATGACCGCGCGCGCCACCGCCATTCTGGAGGCGCAACGATCACGCGGCCTAGAAACCCAGCGCGGCCTCTCCAAAGTCCGCGCGATTGTCCCGCTATTAGGGCCGCTGGTGGTCGGTGCATTGGTCGATGTCGAGGAGCGCGCAATGGCGCTTGAGTCGCGCGCCTATACCGCGCCAGGGCCAAAAACTAGCCTGCGCGAACTGGTTGATACGGCCGGCCAGCGCATCGCGCGCTGGCTCGTGCTGCTGGGTATTGCCGCGCTGATCGCTGGGCGGGTTTTCCTCGCGCTCCAGTGAACGAAACGATAGTAATGACGCCAATAATTGACCTGCACGATATCACCTTCACTTATGCGATCGGCACCAGCCCAGCGCTGCGCGAGCTGACCCTTGCCGTGCCAGCCGGCCAGATCTGCGGCGTGATCGGGCGTGCGGGCGCGGGCAAAAGCACGCTTTGCGCCCTGTGTGCTGGGTTCATCCCCAATTTCTACCAGGGCAAGTTTAGCGGCCAGGCGCAGATCGACGGGCAGGATGTGGTCGAAAAAACCGTCGCCGATCTGGTTAGCCACGTCGGGCTGGTCGGCAGCAACGCCTTCAGCCAGATCTCCGGCGCGCGCTTCACCGTGTATGAAGAAATTGGCTTCGGGCTGGAAAATGTGGGCCTGCCACGCGCTGAGATCATCGAGCGCATTGAGTGGGCGCTGAAGGCTATGCAGCTCGAAGATTTACGTGATCGCTCGCCGTATGCGCTCTCGGGCGGGCAGCAGCAGCGATTGGTGCTGGCATCGACCTTGGCGATGCGCCCGCCAGTGCTGGTGCTGGATGAGCCGACTGCCCAGCTCGACCCGCCCACAATCGCGTATCTCGCCAACCTGCTGCGCGATTTGGCGCGGCAAGGGACGACAATCCTGTTCGCCGAGCACCGGCTGGAATGGACCGCCGAGCTGGCTGAGCGCGTGCTGGTGCTGGATGCGGGCGCGCTGATCGACGACGGGCCGCCAGAAACTGTGCTGGCGAATCAAGCGCTGCTTGACCGCGAGATCGGCTGGCCGCGCCCAACGCTGATCGCAGCACGCGCCCGCACACAGGGAATCTGGCCGGCCACGCGCGCGCTGCCAGTGACGCTGGCTGCGCTGGTGGCCGGGCTGGGCGAGGGCGACGGCGACGGGGCGACAAAGCGACGGGAAGACAAGGCGACGGGGAGACAAGGCGATTCTGCGGTGACGCCCCTTCACCCCTTCACCCCTTCACCAGCTCCTCCGTCGCCGCTCGTCGTGATCGATAACATTCGATTTAGCTACCCAAGCGGCGTCGAGGCACTGCGGGGCGTATCGCTGACGATTGGCGCAGGCGAGCGCATCGCGCTGTTGGGGCGGAATGGTGCCGGCAAGAGCACACTGCTGCGGCATACCAACGGCCTGCTTCAGCCGTCGGCTGGACAGGTGCTGGTATACGGGACGGATACGCGCAAAACGACTGTGGCACGCTGCGCTCGGCATGTCGGGATCGTTTTCCAGGATATTCGCAACCAGCTGTTCGCGCGCACTGTTCGCGATGAGTTGCGCTTTGGGCCACGCAATCTCGGCTATCCAGCTGCCAAAATCGATGCGCTGGTCGAGCAGGCAATGCAGGCGCTCGGGCTAACCGAATTCGCCGATACGCACCCCTACGATCTGCCGCCTGCGCTGCGTCGGCTGGTGGCGGTGGGCGCGGTGCTGGCGATGAATAGCGATGTGCTGGTGCTGGATGAGCCAACCGCTGGGCTGGATAATCCCAGCATCGCACGGCTAAAGACACTGGCGCACGCGCTGGTCGCACAGGGCAAAAGCATTGTCGTCGTCAGCCACGATCTCGATTTCTGCTTCGAGGCGCTCGACCGCGTGATCCTCATGCAGAATGGGCTGATCACGCTCGATAGTAGCTGGAGCCAGTTGGATGAGCCAACGCGCGCGACGCTCGAAGCTGATGTTGGCCTGCCACTGGCGCTCCAGGCTGCGCGCACGTTGGCTGTGGCTGACGAATCAGAGATCGGGCGACTGCTCGCAAACAATACGTAAAGCCGGAATTCACGCTGGCATGAACGGGACGCGGACAAACGCAGGCGAAAGATGCTTTTTTGCATACGTCCTACCTAATTATCCTTGTCCGCGTTCGTCCGCGTCCAATTACAGGCTGGCATCCGCGTTCATCCGCGCTGTACCCGCGTAGCGGGGCCAAGTTTCGGGAAACCTGGATATTACGCAATATAGCAGTAGCAAGATTGCGAGATCGTCATCTTCAGATAGTTGTTTCACGCGCCTACTAATGCTATTATTAAGGCTGTGATAACAACGGGGCTATCCAGTCCCATTGCGGAGCATTGCCGATGAGCGCACGAGAAGACACCTATCTACCGCCAGCACCACAAACCGACCGCGCCGGTCAAGCCACTAACACCGACGACGATGAAGCTGGCCTCTGGTCGCAAATTCTCTCGGTCTTTCGCGACATCAGTGGCTCATTCGACCCATTTGCAAACGACGGCAACCCAGCCGTGCGCGCGCTCGGACGCACCGCGCGCCAGCGACGCCAGCCCCACAGCGACGATTATTTCAGCCTAGGCGATCTCTGCGCGCGCCTCACGCTGCGCGACTCGCGGCTGAGCAAGACCTACATTGCCAAGACGATCGCCGCCTATACGCGTGCTGGCCAGATCGGCCAGGATGAGCGCCGGGCCGCGCGGGTCGCGCTAGTGACATTCGCGCAGTGGGTGGTGGATGTGGCCCGCGCGCTGGGCAGCTACGATGCGCTCAGGGATGCCGCGCTGGCATGCGAGCGCATCCAACAGATCGACCTGGTGGCGCAAAAACCGGCCGAGCAAGAGCACCTGCGCGAGATCGAGCTGCGGCTGCGCGAGCAGCTCAGCCGGCTTGCAGAAAGCGACACCGATACCAGCGTTCCGGCTGCGAAGCGCGAAAGCCAGCTGCTATGTGACCAAGGCCAGATGTTGCTGCGCCAGAACCAAACCAAGGAAGCGTTTGAGGTGTTCGAGCGGGCGCTGCAGACCGATGAGGGCAACCATTCCGCCTGGCTCTGGCGCGCGATGGCGCTGACCGATATGGGCCGCTTTGATGACGCGCTGGCAAGCTACGACCACGCGCTACAGATCGAGCCGGATAACGCGCGGGTTTGGAACAGCAAGGGCGCGCTGCTAACCGAGCTTGGCCGCGCCGAGGCCGCGCTCACATGCCTTAATCGCGCGCTCGAGATCTCGGCGTCGAGCACCAAGGTCAAGGCGGTCTTCTGGCTGAACAAAGGCAAAGCGCTGTTCATCCTGCGACGCTACCGTGATTCGCGCGATGCGCTGGTGCGCTCGTATCAGCTCGATCCCTCGCCCGAGAGCGCCGCCGGCATCGCGGCCTGTCGCGAGCAGATCGAGTTCGTGGCGGCATCTCCGGCAGTAGGAACTGCCTAAGAGGCTGGAGGCTGGAGGCTGGAGGCTCGTCGCTCCAATCTCCAATCGCCCGTAAGTTGCACATTCGCGAATCCAGTGCTATAGTTACAATGCAATAGATAGGCCAGCCCCACAGATGGCGATGCAGCGGGCTGGCTCATTTGCGAACAAAGTGTACGCACGTTGACAACGGATAGACTGTAACGGATATGTCGCGCCGCGCCATGCCTCCGAACGAGCAGCCGTATACGCTTCTCTAAAGGAACGGGGCATTTTCAGATTGCCGCGCGACGGCCAGAGCTTTGACTCACCACACCAATTGCAGATTGTAGATTGCAGATTGCAGATTACTCAATCTACAATCTGCAATCTACAATCTGCAATTGTGGTGCTGTCTGGCTACGGCCCACTGAATTCCGATCATCGTCCGTGTCTTATCCGACAGGAGAGAATCACACAACCAATGCCAAATGACAGCCCTCGACCTGACGTCGCCGTCTTTATCGACTTCGAAAACGTCTACGTCAGCGTCCGTGACAAGCTGGACGCCAATCCAAACTTCGAAATGATCATGGATCGGGTCGAAGATTTCGGTCGCGTCGTAATCGCCCGCGCCTACGCCGACTGGTATCGCTATCCCCGCGTCACCAGCGCCCTCTACGCCAACAACATCGAGCCCATGTATGTGCCGACCTATTACTATGACCGCGATCTGGGCCGCACTGGCCGCGCGATCAAGAATAGCGTCGACATGAACCTGTGCATTGATGCTATGAAAACGCTCTTCACCAACACGAACATCGCCAAGTTCGTGCTGGCGACCGGCGACCGCGATTTCATTCCCCTGGTCAACACCATCCGCCAGCACGGCAAAGAAGTGATTGTGATCGGGATCGGCGGCGCTGCCTCAGCGCACTTGGCTCAAAGCGCCGACGAGTTCATCTTCTACGAGCAGCTGATTGGCAAGAAGCCGACTGAGCTTGATCAAGATCAGCCGCGCGCCAAGATGCCCGAGAAGGGCCGCGATCACGAAGGTGCCGAAGCTGAGGAACAGCCGCAGCTGCGTAGCCGCGACCGCGACCGCGACCGCGACCGTGACCGTGACCGTGACCGCGAGACGCCCCGTGAGGCACCCCGCGAAGCACTCCGCGCCGCAACGCCGCGTGAGACGCCACAAGCCGAGGTTCCCCGCGAGGCACCCCGCGCCGAGACACCCGCCGAGCTGGATATCTACGACACGCTGGTCAGCGCGATCAACTTGGCCCGCGAGCGTGGCTATGTCTGCTCATTCGGTTCGCTTAAGCTGCTGATGAAGGAGCTGATGGGCGGCGATTTCAAAGAGGCCAAGTACAAGGATGGCAGCGGCCGCCCGTTCGCCAAGTTCAAAGATTTCGTGCTAGAGGCTGAGCGACGCGGCAAAGTGCAGGTCTTCACCAGCGGCACCGTCAACGAGGTGTTCTTGCCCGGCGAAGATCCCTACAAGCTCTCGCAGTTCGCGGGCGATATCAAGGAAGATGTCGGCGCGCCGATCCTACAAGTGTCCGAGACCGAGGCGCGCGTGGAGGCGCGAACCAACAGCACGACCAATGGCCGCCGCCGCCGCCGCCGCTCGCGTGGCCCGCAGCGCCCCGACGCGCCGCAGGATGGAACGATGCAGCTGGATGATTCGGACGAGCTGGACGATGATGAGGTCGAGTACACTGCGCCGGACGGGCTGAGCCTGTCTGAGCTACACGATCCACTGAGCGGCGACGCTGATCGAAACAGCCAGGGGCAGAGCGACGCGCGCTCGGAAGTAGTCTTTGAAGAGCTGCTCGATCTGGTTGAGGCAGAGAGCGCTGAGACCGAGTCAATCGCCGAGCTTGCGCCGCCGGAGTTCCTAGCCGAGCTGACCGCGCCAGAGGCATCCGAGGTTGCGGGCGGAACCGCGCCGGAGACCTACGAGCCAGCCGTGATCACCGCCGCCGAACCGTTTACCGATCGGGAATGGGCGTTAGTGATCGATGTTGTGGGGCGACTCGAGCGACCGGCCTCGTTCCAACAGATCCACGACTTGCTGCGCGATGCACGCAACAATGCCGGTATCACGCGTACCAACGAGGAGCTGCGCTCGCTGATCAAGCAATCGATCAACAATGGGACACTGGATCGAATTGGCAAGGGCAATCGTGCCAGCTATCGGCTCGCGCCGCCGGCGGACGCAACCGCGCCCGACCAAGCCGAGCAGATCGTCCAGGCGCAGAGTGAGCAGCTGGAGTTCTCCATACCCGCGGCGATAGCACAGGCTGCGCCACTCGATCCGGAAACGCCAGCATATTCAACCGCTGAGTTAGAAACCGCGCCACTGGCTGCCAAGCGCAGCCGATCGCGCCGCAAGCCAGCCGCCGATGCTGCGCCAGTTATCGAGGCCGCGCCCGCGCCAACGGCCGAGGCTGCACCGGCCAAACCGGCTCGCAGCTCGCGCAAGAAGGCCGCGCCAGTGGCCGAAGCTGCGCCAGCCGCCCCGGAGGCAGCGCCAGCCAAGCCCAAGCGCGCGCGGCGAAAGCCAAGCGCCGAATAGTTCAAAGTTCAAAGTTCAAAGTTGAGAGTTACGCTAAGAAAGTACCCTCAACTTTGAACTTTGAGCTGATCGTATGACCTTCATCGTAGTGACGAATAGTTATAGCGTTAAGAGTTACGCTGAGCAAGCACCTCTTAACTTTGAACTCTTAACTTTGAACTGATCCGTATGACGTTTGTCAAAATCTGTGGGCTGCGAACAATTGAGCATGCGCTGGCGGCGGCGGCGGCGGGCGCAGATATGCTCGGCCTGAACTTTGCTGCATCACGCCGCCAAGTAAGCCCTGAGCAAGCGGCGCAAATAGCCGAGGCGGTGCGTGCCACTCCACACGCGCAGCGGGTTTCGCTCGTCGGCCTGTTCGTCAACGAGGCACCTGAGCATATGCTGCGAATCGCTCGCCAGTGCCGCTTGGATGCGATTCAGCTGAGCGGCGATGAGGCGAGTGAGCTGGCAGAACAGCTGTCTGGCATCACACTATTCAAGGCGATTCGGCTTGATGGCACGCCGCGTGAGGCTGGCTGGCTGGGTGCTGACCACGCGCCAAACGTACGTCTGCTGGTCGATGCACATGTGCCCGGCTCATATGGCGGGGCCGGTGTGCTGGCCGATTGGGGCCGCGCAGCCGAGCTGGCACGCCAGCGACCGATCATGCTGGCCGGTGGCTTGACGCCCGAAAACGTCGATGCGGCGATTCGGCAGGTACAGCCGTGGGGCGTGGATGTCAGCAGCGGAGTTGAGACCAACGGCGTCAAGGATATCGTCAAGATTAGGGCGTTTGTCGCCGCAGCGCGCGCGTGCGACCAGCAGCTCCTGAGCGAGCACATATAAGCAGGTGATGAGGTTTCTCAAAGCAGCACTACGACTTCCACTCATTACTCTGATGATCGTCTACTGCATGCGCTGGGCGGCGATTCGGCTCAGGCGGATCTTGCTCCGCTCAACGGACGACGCGACGCCGCCGATTGAGCCAGAGCAGGTCGATCCGCAGATGCGACGAGTGATCATTAGCGACTTGCACTTGGGTGGGGGTGATCGGCTGGACGACTTCGATGCCGATGCCGAGCTATCCAGATTCATTCGAGTATACGTGACCAATGGAATACCGACTGAGCTGATTCTAGCTGGCGACACATTCGAATTCTTGCAGGTGCGACTGCCAGAGCTGAGTGATTTCGAGTGGTCGGGCGAGGCGGCGACACAGCGGCTGAGCGCGATTCTCGCGGCGCATAGGGAGCCGATCGCAGCGCTGCGCATGTTCTTGGAGCTGCCGAGCAACCAGCTGACCGTGCTGATCGGCAATCACGATTTCGAACTGCATTACGCCAAAGCCAAGGCGCGGCTGCGTGAGGCGCTGGGGCTGGTGGAAGGCGACCAGCGGCTGCGCTTTGGCCTGACCTACAGCGGCGGCGGTGTGTATATCGATCACGGCATGCAGTTCGACCCTTGGAATCGTTTCGCCAATGTCGCAGGCGTTAGCGAACCGTTCGAGGTGGTGCGCGGCACCCGTATGGTCAAAGAAGTAATCAATCCGCTAGAGGACGATGCAATCGAGCTTGCGCCGCTGATCGATAACGTTAAGCCAAGCTCGGCCTTCTTTTGGTACATGTTGTCGCTGCCACGATTGCGCCAGCCGCAGGGGCGGCGCTTTGCGGCACGGGGACTACTGCTGCTGGCGCGTGTCAATGCACTGCCACGCAGCTATGGCATCTGGACGCCATCGGCGGCTGGGCCGGATGAGGGCGAGGCGCGCAGTAGGCGGCGAAACCAGCGCATCGTCGCATTTGCGCGGGTGCTGGTGCGGCCGCTCTTGAGCGAACTGCCCGATACGACGGTGGCAGAAATTGAGCGCGAGGCTAAGCGGCAGCTCCGGCGCGAGATTCACGAGTTCGAGGATGCGATGGTCAAGGCGATCGCGCGAATTGCGGCCGGCGCTGAGCATCGCGATACACGCTTATTCGTGTGCGGCCACACGCATAGCGCACAAATAGTGCCGCTAAACGAGCGCCAGACGTATGTTAATATCGGAACCTGGACGACGATCGTGCTGGATATTACGACCAGGCGACGTGAGGAGCAGCGCTTTCCATTTCTCGAGATTCTATACCAGCCGGGCAGCCTGACGCCGCAAGGCCGGCTTCTGGTTTGGCAGGATGGCAACGCTGCACCACAGCCCTGGCGTGTGGTACACGCACGACGACCGAATGCATCGGAGGCGTTGCGAACAGCCCGCCTTAGCCGCCAAGAGGCCAAGACGCCACGATAGAATGCCTGGAGGCTGGAGGATAGTGCTGCGATCTGCAATCTGCAATCGCAGCGGTGGTACAATTCAACATAGAATATCACGCAGCATTTTACAAAGGAGGACACGCATGAAGGGATTTCTTCGACTGATGGGCATCGCGGCGCTGGCTGGCTTTGCCGTCGTGGTGTACCGCGCCATTCGGCAATACCGTGAGGATAGCGTCTTTGATCTGGGCGCAGCAAGCGCGACCAGCGGCGGCTTTGGCGGCGAGAAGCGCGGGATCAGCCCTGAGCTGCTGTCGATTCTAGCCGATCCAGGCGACAAGGGGCCAGTCGAGCTGCTGACCGACGGCCAGGGTAACGAGTGGCTGATCAATCGTCGCAATGGCTTCAAGTACCCGGTCGAGGATGGCATTCCGATCATGCTGCTCGAAGAGGGCGAGAAGCACAAGGACGACGGCCTGATCGCGGGGTAGGAAGCGGATGAACGCCTGGACGAAGGACGAAAGACGAACGCTAGTGTGCTAGCCTTCGTCTTTCGTCCTTTGTCCTTCGCCGGGATGCAACTTTCCTCACGCGCTTGCGTATCATGAACAGAAGGCACGGCGGACAATCTATGACTCGCCGCTGGCCGCGAGAGGACTAGAAATGCAAACTCAACCGATTGTGATCCAGCGTAGCGATGGGGCCGGGTTGCTGATTCGCGCGCTTTATTTTGTGCTGTTTGGCTGGTGGTTCAGCGCGATCTGGGCAGT